>Ga0114956_1001049_pt1 | contig 21546 bp, 15 predicted proteins | sample MaitaG_FD_87304 | JGI IMG/M metagenome (GOLD analysis project Ga0114956, IMG submission 87304) | Marine algal microbial communities from Maine, USA - Maine_Asex2 metaG | ecosystem: Host-associated > Algae > Red algae > Unclassified | place: Maine, USA | collected 2015-01-05
CATCGGACGACCCCACAAACACCAACCCGTCATCGCCCTCATCGACGACCTCGACATCAGAATCATCCACGCCCACACCGGCGAAAAACTCCGACAACTCACCCTCGACACCACCCGCCGATACCAACCCCAAAAACCAGAAAAGGCCTGAACCCGGGGGTTCAGGCCTTCGGGATGTCTCGCGACATCACACCGTGGAGCTGGGGGGAATCGAACCCCCGTCCGTCGAGTGGTTACCGACTGCGATACGACCATTCCCCGTTTGCAGCGTTGTGGCTACTTCGTGGCGGGGTCCCTTGACTCGACGCTAGGCCGAGTCTGCCATCGGTCTTTCCCTGAGGTCAGCGGTCTTTCTCGCCGTCAGCGGTCTTTCCCTGCTGTCCTTCACCGCTTCTGTTGCCAGGCTGCGGTGAACTGGCCCCGCTAGCCCCGTTGGGCCGCAATGTGTGTTGTTCTACATCCTAAAAATTAGGCTGCGAGTGCAACACGGGCATTTGAGTTGCCATGTGTTTTGGTTGCCCTGTTTAAAGAGTCTGAGCAACTCTGGTCGCACAAATCGATTTCCAACCTCGGCGTCGAAACCAGTCAGCCCCTGGTCGAAAAGTGAATCTGTACAGATGCACTTGTCAAAGAACGATTTGACCCTACCGGCCAAGAGCTGCGGGGGTGTCGCGCCGCAGCACGGCAGCCAGAGTCAATCACAGTCCGTCTGGGCACTTTGACTCATTTCGGCGAGTCGTTCGATCCACACTCACTCTCGATGAGCGGCTGCCGACCGGTTCGTGATGAGAGCCCGACCGTCTTCCGTCCAGCCCTTTGTGCTTCGGCGACGACTGTTCCTGCTCGCGATGGCTCCGACCGCTGTCGCGGTGGCCGCATTCGCCCTTGCTGCGTGGCTGCTACTCGACCGCGGCCCAGCATTCGGCGCCGTATTGTGTGTTGGCGCCGCCGCGATCATCGCAATTGTCGTGCACGGCTTCGCCGAGGACACCGCTGATGCCGTCGAAACGAACGTACACGAGATAGAGCAGAACCTTGCAACGATGTCGGGTGGCACGAGCGCCACTGACGTCGTGCCGTTCATCAGCGAGCTGGCACCTCTTTCGACGACACTGCAAGACGTTGGCCGCCAGCAAGGCATTATGCGCTCAACGTTTGAGGCCTTTGCCGCAAACGGCTGGGATACCCCCGTACTTGACACCGAGCTTGGCGGTCCGGTCGGCGAAGCTCGCGACCGTGGTGTCCAAGCGGTCCGCGACCTTGCGCACCAGCGCCTCGACGCCGAGGCACTCAATCGCGCCATTCTCGCCAACGTAGGGGACCTTGTCGTTCTGATCGATGACGCCGGAACCGTCATCGGCGCCAGCGCGCCAGCCCAGCACGCCCTCGACGTAGCCGATGGCGACCTGCACCAGCTGATTCCTGGCTGGAATGACCGCGGACCAGGTGACCATGAAGTCACATTTACCCGCAACGATGGCTCGCTTGCCGTGTTGACTGCCTCGATCACCCGGCTGATCACTGCTGGCTCGACATTGACCATCATTGCAATGCGCGACCGAACCGATGCCGAGGCCACGCAGGCCAAGCTCAACCACGTCCGACGCACCGATCAGCTCACGGGACTTGCGAATCGCCGCGGCATAGAGACGGTGTTGGCGTCATCTCTCGACGCCACTCAGAAGCTGGCAGTGATCTGCATCGACCTCGACGAGGTTGCGCAGATTAATCAACGCCATGGCCTTGAGGCCGGCGACGTGGTTGTCGGCACCGCCGCCGAGCGCATTGACGCCGCAACGACCGGGCTCGACATCGTCGGCCGTCTTGCAGGGAGCCAGTTCATCGTGCTGCTACCCGGCGCTGACGGCGCAGGCATCGGCTCGCTCTCCTCGCGTTTGCTCGATCGGATCGCCGAACCAATATCGATTCCTGACGGGCTGCAGATCTCGCTCACGGCACGCGCGGGCTGGTCTACGGGCATCGTCGCTGATGGCAGCGAACTAATCCGGCAAGCGTCCTATGCCCTCGGCCAAACTGAATCCTCGGCAGCGAGGGTGCTCGCGTACAGCTCGGAATTCGCCGAGCGCGACCAGAAACATCGCGCGATCGAGAAAGCACTCAGGGGCGCGCTCGCGAACGACGAGTTCCGGCTGTTCGCTCAGCCGATTGTCGACGTGCTTGAGCAACGGATCGTGGGCGTGGAGATCTTCCTGCGATGGCAACAAGGCGACGGAAAGATCGTGGCGCCGCCCGACTTCATTCCGGTCGCCGAACAGTCAGACCTCATCACCGAGATCGACCGATGGGTCGTGCATGCCTGCACAGAAGAAGCCGCACACGCTGATCCATCGATCATCTTCTCGCTAAATATGTCGACCCGCTTCATGGCCAGTGCCACGATGCCAGCCTTTGTGCAACAGGCGCTCGTCGAGTCGGGTGTCTCGGCAGCTCGCATTCAGATCGATGTCAACGAAACCAACGTCGCCAGCGACGCGGCAGGTGTGATTGAGTCGGTCCGCAAACTTGATGAGCTTGGTGTCAAGGTTGCTCTCGACGACTTCGGAAACGGATTTACTTCGATGGCAAAGTTTCTGAACCTGGCCGTATCCACGATCAAGATCGATCGTGACATGGTGAGCCTCGTCACCGAACCCGAAGGTCGAGGGGTTGTCTCGGCAATCCTGGGTTATGCAGCCAAGCGAAAGCTTCGGGTCGTCGCCGAAGGCGTCGAAACGGTCGAAGAGAGCGCCGAACTCGCCGAACTGGGCTGTCGATATCAGCAGGGCTTCTACCACTCGCGTCCGGCGCCGCTTGCCGAGGTGCTCACTTCGTTGGCCAACGTTGCGACCGCTCGGGTCGGTTCGTAGGCCACGAACACCCGACGCACGCGGGAGAAATTCTCCACATTGGCCACTCCTGATGCCATGGCCAACAGCGGCGACACCGCCCTCGGTCAGTGCCGCGCGTCAGCGGGTTTCGCGCGTGTAACTTGAGCAATGGCTCCTTTGGAGGGGGCCTGCGGTGCCGATCCGTCTCCGGTCGGCCCTGGATCAAGGAGTGAACATGAAGAAATCGTTCCACGTGCTAGTTGCCATGGTGGCCGCACTCGCGTTGTTTGCCAGCGCCTGTGGCGGCGGCGGTGACGACGGCGGCAGTGTTGGCCTGATTTTCGATATCGGCGGAAGAGGCGATCAGTCGTTCAACGACTCAGCAGCTGCGGGCATGGACCGCGCTGCTGACGAGCTGGGCGTCAGCGCCACCGAAGCTGAACCGAATGAAGATGGCTCAAATCGAGGCGAGCTACTACAGCTCTCCGCTGACGAGGCCGACCTCGTGATCGGCGTCGGTTTCCTTTTCGCCGACGACGTCAAGGCCGTTGCGGCCGAGAATCCCGATACGAACTTCGCAGTCGTCGACGACGCGATGCTCGACTTCGACAACGGCGCAGTGCCATGGGGCGACAACATCGCCGGCCTGACCTTTGCTGAAGAGCAGGGCTCGTTCCTTGTCGGTGCCGCCGCTGCGCTCAAGAGCCAAACCGACACGATCGGCTTCATTGGCGGGGTATCGGGCTTTGGTTTGATCGAAAAGTTCGAGGCCGGCTACATCGCTGGCGCTCGAGCCGTCAACCCTGACATTGTCGTGCTCAGTGAATACATCACCGAGTTCCCTGACTTCGACGGCTTCTTTGCCGCTGACCGAGCAAACGAGATCGCGAGCGCCATGTACACCGGCGGCGCCGACATCGTCTACCACGCTGCTGGTGGTTCCGGCGCTGGCTTGTTCGAGGCCGCCAAGGCCACGAGCGAATCGACCGGTGAAAAAGTGTGGGCCATCGGCGTCGACAGCGATCAGTACAACACCGTTGATCCGAGCGTGCAAGAGTACGTGCTGACCTCGATGCTCAAGCGTGTCGACAATGCAGTATTCGAGATCACCAGTGCTCAAGAAGACGGCTCCTTCAGCGCCGGCAACACCGTCTATGACCTCTCGGTCGACGGCGTTGGCTACTCGACCTCTGGCGGGTATGTCGACGACATCGCCGACCAGCTCGACGACTTCAAGCAGCAGATCATCGACGGCGACATCGTTGTACCGACTGCTCCCTAGCCAAGCACTGGCTAGCCAACGATGAGCTAGCCAACTATTAGCTAGCCAACTATTAGCTAGCCAACATTGCGAAGCCAAGAGATCTAACAACGAGAGCTGGGCCGGACTAACGTCCGGTCCAGCGTTCGTTTGGGGTGGAGAGACACACGTGGCAGCTGCCATTGAACTGATTGGGATCACCAAGCGCTTCCCCGGCGTCATCGCGAACGACAACGTCAATCTGAGTGTCGAAAATGGCGAGATCCATGCGATCTGCGGCGAAAATGGCGCAGGTAAATCAACCCTCATGAAGATCCTCTACGGCATGCAACCGCCCGACGAAGGGATCATGCGGGTGCACGGCATCGAGGTGCAGTTTGACTCGCCTACCGACGCCATCGAGGCCGGTATTGGCATGGTGCACCAGCATTTCATGCTGGCCGAGCAGCTCACCGTGCTCGAAAACGTCATCCTCGGCAGCGAGCCAGTGCGCACGGGCGGCATCATCGACTTCGACGCTGCTGAAAAACATCTCGGCGAGGTAGCCGATGCCTACGGGCTCACCGTGGACCCCGGCGATCTGGTCGAGTCACTCGAGGTTGGCGAGCGTCAACGAGTCGAGATTATCAAGGTGCTCTATCGCGGCGCAGAGATTCTTATCCTCGACGAGCCAACCGCCGTGCTCGTGCCACAAGAAGTCGAAGAGCTGTTCCGCAATCTGCGCGAACTAAAGGCTCGGGGGGCAACGATCATCTTCATCGATCACAAGCTCAACGAAGTGCTCGAGATCTCTGACTCGATCACCGTGATTCGTCGAGGGCGCACCGTTGCAACGGTCAACGCCGACGAAGTCAATGCCGGTGACCTCGCTGAGCTCATGGTTGGATCAGAACTCCCGACGCCCGATACGACATCAGCCACTCCAGATGATGCGGCGGTCGCGTTACAGGTCAGCGGCCTTTACGTGCACTCGACCGCCCATGGCCGCAATCTGGTCGACAACGTCAGCTTCGAAGTGCGCACCGGCGAAATCGTTGGCATCGCAGGCATCGAAGGCAACGGCCAGACCGAGCTCATCGACGCGATCGTAGGCACCTCGGTCGCTGCGAGCGGAACCATCACCATGCTGGGCAACGACATCACGCACCTCGATGTCAGATCGCGACGCGAACGAGGCCTCGGCTACGTACCCGCTGACCGCCACGTCGAAGGCCTTCTGCTCGACGCTCCCCTATGGGAGAACGCGGCGTTAGGCCACCAAACACAGGCCCCATTCGCTTCTGGCCCGCTCATCGATCGCGAAGGTTCACGCGGACGCACCGAAGAGATTCGCTCGGACTTCGACGTGCGCACACCCAGCGTCGACACCAGTGCGCGTGCACTCTCAGGTGGCAATCAGCAGAAGCTCATCATCGGGCGCGAACTCTCAGCGAGCCCCAAAATCTTGCTGGCCGCTCACCCGACCCGCGGTATCGACGTCGGTGCCCAAGCCGACGTCTGGAACGCCATCCGCGAAGCTCGTGCCGCCGGGCTCGCCACCGTACTTATCTCGGCCGACCTCGACGAACTGATCGGGTTGAGCGACGTGATCGTGGTGATGTACCACGGGCAACTCGTCGCCACCCTCGATCCAACAAATATCAACCCGCGCACGCTCGGCAGTTATATGACCGGGGCAGAGTCCTTATGAGTTCCAGGGTGACCTCAGAAAGACGCCGTCAGCTCTTGCTCTCGCTCGGGCCACCCGTTGCAGCCGCCGTGCTTGCAATCGTCGTGTCGGCCATTGTCCTGGTAATTACCGGCAGCAATCCGTTTCGAACCTTTGCGACCATGCTCGAATTCGGCACTCGACTCGAGACGATCATCCAGGCGCTGAATCGCGCAACTCCCCTCTTCCTCTCAGGTGTTGCGGCCGCAATCGGCTTCCGCATGAACCTGTTCAACATCGGCGTCGAAGGCCAGTACATCTTGGCCAGCTTCGCGGCAGCCGCGATCGGCGCCGAGATCATCTTGCCGGGTCCGCTGCACGTTGGTCTGATCATGTTGATCTCAATGGTCGTCGGTGCGCTCGCCGCTGGCCTCGCTGGCTTTCTCAAGGTCACCCGCGGCGTCAACGAAGTCATCTCAACGATCATGCTCAACGCGATCTATACCGGCGGCATCATCGCGGCCGTGTTTCCGCTCGTCATCGATCGAGACAACAACGCCGCCAACGCTGGCACCAAGCTCATCAACGAATCAGGCTGGCTCCCAGACCTCAACGGCGTCGTCGAGATTTTCACCCGTGACATTAAAGGCTCACGATCGCTCACCGGCGTGCTCGTAGCAGCGATCATCGTTGGCGTCGGCTACCACGTCGTCGTCAATCGATCACGCTTTGGGTTCGATCTGCGAGCCAGCGGCATGAACCCGTTTGCCGCCCGCGCTGGCGGTGTGCCGCCAAAGCGCATGATCATGATCGCGATGCTGGCTTCGGGCGCAATCGCGGGCCTGATCGGAATGCCTGAGATCTTGTCGAACAACCACAGCTATGACCAAGGGTTTGTGCAAGGGCTTGGATTTGGCGGCATCGCCGTGGCCTTGCTCGGCCGGCTGAATGCGGGCGGTATGGCGGTAGCTGCGCTGCTCTTTGGCTTCCTCGACTCATCGGCCGCGATCTTGCAGGTCAGACAGTTGGCATCGAGTTCGATCACATCGATCATGCAGGCCACAGTCCTGTTCGCTGCGGTGGTCGCATACCAGATCGCCGAGCGAATTCGCCAGCGAGAAGAGATCCGAGCCGCAGGCGAGGCCATCGCTGCCGAATCAAGCGAGCCAGCCAAAGCACCAGGATCAGCCAGTGTCTAATCAACGAGTGTCCGAATCGACCATCGAACCGCCACTGAGCTCAAGAGATGGCAAACCCCGCAGCGGCGCGTTCGCTCGCTTCGCTGCGCTTCCCGGGTGGGCCCGGTGGTCACTCGCTGCCACCATCGGCATTCTGTTGCTGGCCATCGTGCAAGATCTCAGCGGCACCGAGAGCCTCACCACCACGCTGAGCTCCCAAACCGCACTGAAGTGGTCAATGCCGGTGCTCATCGCTGGCATAGGCGGGCTGTTCAGCGAACGCAGCGGCGTGGTCAACATCGGCCTCGAAGGCATGATGGTGTTCGGCACCTGGTTCGCCGCGTGGGGCGCAATCGACGGCACCCTCTGGGGCCCCCTCGACGGCAGCCCCTGGACCGGTCTGATGTGGGCGACCATTGCTGGCGCGCTCGGCGGACTCTTGCATGCCATAGCGACCGTGCACTTCGGCGTCGATCAGATCGTCTCGGGCGTTGCCATCAACCTGCTCGGGCCCGGTCTGTCGCGCTACCTGTCTGAACGCATATTCGTGAACTACCAAGGCGGTTCCCAGACACAGTCACCGCGTGTTGGTGGGCTTGGCGACTTCACCATGCCGTTTCTGGCTGGCGGTCGTATCGGCGACTGGAAATCTCCCGATCTGCTTGGCTCGATCGAGAACAGCGACGCGTTCTTCTTCAGTGACGCTGCGGGGCTGCTGCGCGGCACGATGTTCGAGCTGCGGTACTTCACCGTGCTTGGCCTGATCCTCACCGCGGTCGCAGCATGGGTGCTATGGCGCACCCGCTTCGGGCTTCGGCTACGTACCTCTGGCGAGGCGCCGAGCGCGGGCGAGTCGCTCGGTGTGAACATCTACACCTACCGCTACGCCGGCGTTGTCATCTCGGGTGCCTTGGCCGGCATGGCCGGTGGTTTCATCGTGCTCGAGCTCGCCCAGCTCTATCGGGGTGGTCAAACACAGGGCCGCGGCTTTATCGCACTTGCTGCGCTCATCTTCGGCAACTGGCGAGCTGCAGGAGTGCTGGGCGGAGCGCTGCTGTTCAGCTACCCCCTCGGCCTCTCGTTTGGCCTTGACGACGAAAAGACCACCCGAGCGCTGCTGCTTGTCATCGCGCTCGCCATGGTGCTGCTTGCGCTCTCAAAGCTCAGTCAACAAAAGCGCACCGATGCAATGATCGCCGCCGCCATTGGCGCTGGCTCATTCATTTGGTTCCTGCTCAGTGACGAGGCGCCATCATGGCTGCCGAACACCATGCCCTTCGCAGTCGTGCTCATCGTGCTGGTGTTTGCCAGCGAGAACTTGCGCTCGCCACGGGCGCTCGGCATCCCGTACCGACGCGGCGGCACCTGACCGCTGGTCGCAGAGTCGCTAGGGCAGCGCCGCAAGCGCTGCAAACATCTGGTCATCGAATGCCCCCTGGCTGGCTTCCCACACGATCTCGGTCGACGCGACATCAGGACTCAGGTGAGCCGGAAATGTCACGCCCCGGGCCTCATCGCCACAGCCAACTCGCACCCCGATCGTCTCGGTTCGCGTTGCGATCTCAGGATCGACGGCTATCGCAACCGCTAGCGGATCGGGAAGCACGAAACATGGCAACTGCAATTCTTGCAGGCAGAAGTTTTCGACCGCCGCTGTTATGTCATGAGCGAACTGTCCCGCCGCGGTGCCCACGGTCGCCATCTGCTTGCGTTGCTCGGGCGTCACCTTCGCCGATGACATCGACACGTTCCAACCGACCATCGTGCGGGTGCCGGGTGCTGCGAAGACTCGTGCGGCCGCCTCGGGGTCGACCCAGATATTGAACTCAGCCATGTCGCTCACATTGCCAACCGCGTCGGGCGCGCCACCCATCACGACAACCTGGCGAAAGCGGGTCAACAGATCTGGATCGATCGCGAGCGCAACGGCGACGTTCGTGAGTGGGCCGAGTGTAATGAGTGTGTCTTCGCCAGCGCTCTCTCGAGCCAGGCGCACAAGCTCGACCGCAGCATGACCAGGCTGAACTTCGATACCCGGATCGGGCTGGTTGCTGTCACCAAGACCATCGGAGCCATGCACCTCGACGGCGGTTTCGAGCGTGCGAACCAGCGGCTGGTCGCACCCGACAAAGACCGGCACGTCGTGGTAACTGCTCACTCGAAGCGTGGTGAGTGCGTTGCGGGTTGCCTGAGCGAGCGGCACATTGCCAGCCACGGTCGTCAGCGCCTTGACCTCGACATCTGGGGCGGCAAGCGCCATCAGGATTGCGATGGCGTCATCGCATCCGGTATCAGTATCGATGACAAATCGGTGCATGGAAGCCAGTGTTGCAGCTGGTATCACTGAGGGCGTGCACGTAACACCGACATTGACCACATCGCAGGTCGAGCAGTTCAAGGCCGACGGCTACCTCGTCGTACCTGACTTTGTAAGCGAGGCCGATCGCGAGCGGCTACGAAGCCGTGCCGCCGAGTTCGAGGCTGGCGAGCGGGCGCGTTCGGATGACCGAACCGTGTTCTCAACCACCGATCAGTCTCACGCAAGCGACGAGTGGTTCCTTGGTTCCGGAGACACGATGCGAGGGTTCTTCGAACAAGACGGCACGCACCTCAACAAGATCGGTCACGCGATGCATGATCTCGATCCGGTGTTCAGCGCCTTTTGTCGCGAGACCGGTTTCGCCCAGGTCGCTGACGCGATTGGTATAGGTTCACCCGAGCTTGTGCAGTCGATGTACATCTTCAAGCACCCCGGTGTCGGCGGCGAAGTCACTTGGCACACCGACCACACGTTCTTGTGGACTGAACCGCGGTCCGTCGTTGGCTTCTGGATCGCAATCGATGACGCGACCGTCGACAACGGGTGCATGTGGGCCATTCCGGGCGGGCATCTTCTGCCCGTGAAGAGCCGCTTCGTTCGCGATGGCGACGTGACCGACACCGAGGTCTATGACAACGCTCCTTATCCGATCGCAGATGCGGTGCCGCTTGAGACCGCCGCTGGCGCGCTCGTGCTACTCGACGGCGCGCTTCCTCATTGGAGCGATACCAACAAGTCCTCAGCACCGCGCCAAGCATTCACCTTGCACGTCACCGATGGATCTGCCGAGTGGAGCCAACGCAACTGGCTCCAACGCAACTCTGCGTTGCCCTTCGCTGGCTTCTAGCTATCGGCAATCAGATTTCAACGACCGAGCGCAGCACTTCGCCACGCTCCATCTTGTGGAACGCTTCTTCGACGCCGGCGAGATCGATGGTCTCAGACACGAACCCGTCGAGGTTCAAGCGACCTTGCAGATAGAGATCGATGAGCATCGGGAAGTCTCTGCTCGGCAGGCAGTCGCCGTACCACGATGACTTGAGCGAGCCTCCTCGCCCAAAGATCTCGATCAGCGGTAGCTCGATCTTCATGTCGGGGGTAGGCACACCTACCAAGACGACCGTGCCAGCGAGATCGCGGGCGTAGAAGGCCTGTTCATAGGTCTTCGGTAAACCAACTGCTTCGATCACGACGTCAGCGCCATTGCCGCCGGTCAGCTCGCGAATGCGTTCGACGACGTCTTCGTTCGCAGCGTTGATCGTGTGCGTTGCGCCGAAACCTTTAGCCCATTCGAGCTTTTTGTCATCGACATCGACGGCGATGATCGTTGCTGCGCCGGCCAGCTCACTGCCACACACCGCTGCGTTGCCTACGCCGCCGCAGCCGATTACTGCCACTGAATCGCCCCGACCTACACCGCCAGTGTTGATGGCTGCGCCAATGCCGGCCATAACGCCACATCCCAGAAGCCCAGCCGCAGCAGCGCTGGCTGCGGGATCAACCTTGGTGCATTGGCCGGCTGCAACCAGCGTCTTTTCAGCAAATGCTCCAATGCCGAGTGCCGGGCTCAGTTCAGTGCCATCGACCAACGTCATCTTCTGAGTCGCATTGTGAGTCTCAAAGCAATACTGGGGTTCACCTTTGGCACACGAACGGCACTCGCCACATACCGCTCGCCAGTTCAAAATCACGAAGTCGCCCGGGGCGACATCGGTGACGTCAGGGCCGACTGCCTCGACGGTTCCTGCGGCCTCGTGGCCGAGCAAGAACGGAAACTCGTCGTTGATGCCACCCTCTCGGTAGTGCAGATCGGTGTGGCACACGCCGCACGCTTGCACCTGTACCAGCGCCTCGCCGGGACCTGGATCGGGAACCATGATCGTTTCGAGAGTCACTGGCTCACCAACGGCTCGAGCGACCACACCTTGAACTTCATGTGCCATGAATGAAACGCCTTTCAACCTGAAAGGACGCACTCTACTTCGCTCGCGATCAGCGGCCTTCAATCAGTTCAGGTCGGTGAGGTACGGAAAGGGGTCAACGGCGGTGCGCCCTTCGACCCAGACCTCGAAGTGCAGGTGCGGGCCCGTCGATAGACCGGTTGACCCAATGAAACCAATGATGTCGCCGCGTTGAATCTCGTCGCCGGCCTCAGCGCCGATCACGCTCATGTGGGCATAGAGCGTCAACAACCCACCGCCGTGGTCGAGGACGACCGTGTTGCCATAGCCACCGCGTTCTGACGCGATCTGGACAATGCCAGGCGCGGATGCGTAGATCGGGTCGCCAAAGCTTGCCCCAAAGTCGAGCCCGTTGTGATTGCGCACATAGCCGAGAATCGGGTGCAACCGGGGGCCAAAGGGAGAGCCAACCACCGCTGGAATCACAGGATTCGCAAACAAACCATCAAAGTTCTCAAACTCGGTCACGAGAAACTCTGATTCAGAAATGATGTCAGCAATCTCGCGAGACGCCTGCTCGAAGATGCCGAGCTCTTGGGCGTACAACGCCTTGTCGGCCCGCAGCTCTGAGACCAGCTCGGCCTCTTGGTCTCGACGCTCAAGCTGTTCGACGCGAAGTACCCGAGCCTCTTCGAGCAGCGTCTCGACGGCGACGGTCGTTGCCTTAGCCCCATCGAGTGATTGTGCGACCTCTTCGGCGGCCTGATCAAGCTCGGCGCCCAGCGCAACTGTGTCGTCTTCAAGCGCTGAGACTCGGTCGATGTTGTCTACCTGATCATCGAGCAATGCTCGACCATAGGTCTGGAGAGCTCCGAGCTCGGTTGCGTTGGCCGCAGACAACGTCGCAGCGTCAAGCACGACATCAGGACCGCCCATTACGAAGACCTCAACCGCCTCAGCGCGCAAGAGTTCGCGTTCGCGCACCAGCTCTTTGCGAGTCTCAGCCAAGGCCTTTGCGTTCTGCACCCGTTTGCCGTCGGCTAACGCTGCGGCTGCTGTGAATTCTCGAACCTGGCGCTCGGCGATGAGTAACTGTGAGTCGAGCTCTGCGAGTTGTTCCTCGACTGTCAGATACTGGCTCGTCGTCTCGCGCAACAACGCGAGAGCGTCCTGCTCCGCGCCGGCGGCGGCTTCAAAGTTTGCGAGCCGGCGAAGGAACTCGACGCGGGTCACGCACTGGCCCGTGCCAGCCAGATAGGAGTACGCATCGAGTTGTGCGTTCGTCGTGACACCTGATGGAATCCGGCCAAACGATACGCACGGGTGGGTGGGATCGAGGAATTCGACGCACTCGCCACTGTCGTCAAGACGATGTAACCGCGGGCAGAGATCTTCGCAAGGATCGATTCGCTGTACGCCTCCATCCTCTGGGGCAGCGCTGTCGTCGCGGGTCGCACAATCGACCAGTCGGTCGTTGGCTTGCTCGCAGGCATCGTCGCCATCGTCGCAGCGCGCCCGTGGATCCTCACAGGACTGTTCATCGTCGGAGTCACCTGCTGCCTTTGCGTCGGCGCATGCCTTGACCGAGGCTTGACAGAACGCATCTTCGGCTGCACATCGCACGACGATCTCGGTGCCGTCTTCGCCTTGGATTGTCTCGACAACCAGGCAGGCACCGCCAACGGGGCGCGGTGACCCGTCGGGGCATCGCACATCGGGCGCCAAGCAACGCTTGCCGTCGACAGACAAGAGCTGATCCTCAGGGCAGCCGTCGCTCAGGCATGTCAACAAGTCGCTACCGAGAACAAAGCCAGGCGAGCACTGGAAGCTCTTCTGGCAATCGCCAGCGTCGCTCAGAATCTCGTCAGCCTCGCATCGGGGCCCATCGGCGATGCAGCTGACCCCGTCGGCTCCCAGCGAGTATCCCTCGTCACACGCCGGCGCCTCGTCTTCGTCGACAGGAATCGCCACGCACATAATTCCGAGCTCATCGACTTCTTGGCCAGCCGGGCAGGGATTGTCAGACGGAATCGCTTCGCATCTCAACCCGGCCAGATCGAGCTGTTGGCCCTCAGGGCATGGCGTTTCTTCGACGAAGACCGGTTCACATGCAATGCCAGCCGCGTTGAGAGTTTCACCATCTGGGCAGACGTTGTTGGGATCGTTGGGATCTGGCTCGTCGTTCTGGCCAACATCGAGCTCGCAGGTAACACCGTTGGCGCTCAGAACTGATCCGTCTGGGCATTCGCCTTGCGCCGATGCCGACCCAGATGGACCAGCCGAGACCAGCAACGTCAGCATCACCGCGACTACGGTCACACTGGCAACGATCGATCTCACAACCTTCATCACGTCGGTAGCGCCGGTGTTCAGTGACCTCATCTGTTTCTTTCGGCAGATCTGATCAAACGTCGAGGTATCGAGACAACGCCACCAAACTTGCCGCGGCACCGATGATTACGCCACCGATGATTAGGTACACCCAGGCCCCGATGATCTCGGCGCTCGAAGCCCGCAGGCCCTGAAACAAGTTGAGGCTTTCGTCGTCGCCAAGGCTGCCGAGGAAGTTGTTTGCGAGTCGCAGGCCGGGATAGGTAACAACACCCGCGAGCAAACCTTGCAGGACTCCCTCGAACATAAACGGAATGCGGATGTACCAGTTCGAGGCACCCACAAGCCGCATGACCTCGACCTCTCTTCGCCGCGAGAAGATCGTCGTTCGGATCGTGTTGTAAATCAGCAAAGTTGCCGCCAACAACAAGAAAAGCCCGAGTACCAAAAGATTGCGGTTCAGGCTCTGTCCGACATTCTCGATGGCTCGAATCGTGTCGATCGCAGCCACGACCTCAAAGACACCTGGATCGCGCCGAAAACTGTCGGCGAGTGACTCGACCACGGCGGCGTTTCGGTTGTTTGGCACCACCCGGAACGACGGTGGCATGTCCTGAATATCGACAGCCTCACGGATCTGGTCAGACTCTTGGAATAGCTGCTGGAACTCTTCGTACGCCTGCTCCTTGTTCATGAACGTGAAGTCTTCGATCTCGGTCGTATTGGTGAGCTTGCCGCTCACCGCATCGATCTCGACCTGACTCGACTCGGGGTTCATGAACACGATCAGCTCAACGCCGTCTTTCCAGCGCTCGGTCGCATTGCTGACCGCATCGCGGACGACAAAGGACACGCCGGTCAACAGCAACGAGATCGCGATCACCAGCAGCGTTCCGATGAACAAGCTGGGGTTGCGGCGCAGGCTGTAGCTCAGCTCGCGGAGAATGTTCCCGATTCTGAAGTTCATGGGCGGCTCACTCGTAGACGCCGCGGGCCTGGTCGCGAGCCAGGTTGCCGTGGTCAAGTTCGATGACGCGTTTTCGCATCGTGTCTACGATGCCGCGGTCGTGGGTAGCCATCACCACGGTGGTACCGGTCTTGTTGATCCGATCGAGCAGTTTCATAATGCCGACGGAGGTAGCCGGATCGAGGTTTCCGGTTGGCTCATCGGCCAACAGGATCAGCGGACGGTTTACGAACGCTCGCGCGATTGAAACTCGCTGCTGCTCACCGCCTGAAAGCTCTTCGGGATAGTTGTTGGCCTTCTTGCTCAGGCCGACCAGCTCAAGAATCGCTGGCACCTGCGTCGAAATCACATGGCGCGGACGGCCAATCACTTCGAGGGCGAACGCAACGTTTTGCGACACGGTGCGGTTGTCGAGCAGCTTGAAGTCTTGAAAGATGCAGCCAATGTTTCGGCGCAGGAACGGCACCCGCCAGCCGCTGAGGCCACCAATGTCCTTGCCTGCAACATAGATGACACCGCTATCGGGTGATTCTTCTTTGTTGAGCAGCCGCATGAAGGTCGACTTGCCCGAGCCTGAGGGCCCGACCAGAAACACAAACTCGCCTTTTTGGATCTCACACGTAATGTTTCGGAGCGCGACGACGTCGCCCTTGTAGACCTTTGAGACGTTCTCGAGTTTGATCATGGGTGGGGGTGGTACGTCGACATCACTTACCCGAGAAACTCGGGCGCTGCGGCGAACCAGAAAACCATACTGGCGATGGCCCGCCTATCGATGTCACCCAACAAATGTCACTCGACACTGTCAGGAGATCGTGCCGGCGCGAATCGACTGGAGGTACGCCTCCATGAACGGTTGAATGCCACCGGCGAGAACGCCAGCGACGTCGCCGCTCTCGTGCTCTGAGCGCAGATCTTTGACCATCTCATAGGGCTGGAGGACATAGCTGCGAATCTGGCTGCCGAAGCCGACGTTCTGCGACTCGCCTGCGATTTCTGCAATCTCAGCTGCCCGCTTCTGCCGCTCGAGGTCGAGCAGCTTGGCTTTGAGCATCTGCATCGCTCGATCCTTGTTCTGGTGCTGGCTCCGCTCGTTCTGACATGACGTGACGGTGCCGGTTGGCAGATGCGTGATGCGCACTGCCGAGTCGGTCACGTTGACATGCTGGCCACCGGCGCCCGACGAGCGGTACGTGTCAATCCGCAGCTCAGTTTCGTCGATCTCAAGATCGTCGCTCACCTCGTCAAAGAGCGGCACCACGCTGATCGAGGCGAACGCAGTTTGTCGCTTGCCTTCTTTGTTGAACGGTGAAATGCGCACCAAGCGGTGAACACCGTTCTCGCTGCGCATCCACCCATAGGCATAGCGGCCGCTAATCGTGACTTCGGCTGAGGTAAGGCCGGCCTCGGAGCCCTCATGCGCTGACTCAACCGTCACCTTGTAGTCGCGGCGCTCGGCCCACTTGAGGTACATGCGCAGCAGCATCTCGGCCCAGTCCTGAGCATCGGTGCCGCCTTCGCCCGACTGCAGTGTGACAACCACATCGCGCTCGTCGTACTCGCCGGCGAGCAGCGAACGCAGTTCGAGGGCATCAAACTTGGTCACGAGGTCGTCGACGATGCCTCGCACCTCGGCTTCGACCGAATCGTCGCCAGCCTCGGCCCCGAGCTCGGCCAGGGTCTCGGCCTCGTCGATGCTCTCGGCGAGCCGGTCATAGATCGCGAGGTCATCAACGACAGCCGACAACTCGCCCGTGACCCTACGAGCCTCGTCGGGATTATCCCAGAGGTCAGGGCGCGCCGCCGCGTCTTCGAGTTCGGGGCGTCGTTCGCGTAGCTCATCGATCTTTAGATACGTGAGCGCATCGCCGAGTCGCTTTTTGAGCGCCTCAATCTGGTCTGAGAAATCTTGCATGGGAGCGAGCGCTTAGCGCCCGTGACAATGCTTGAACTTTTTGCCTGAGTCACACGGACACGGAGCATTACGGGGCGTGCGCTCTTCGTCGCTGCGGACCAACGTCTTAACCGGAGCGGTTGCGTTGGCCTCGACCCGCGCAAGACCAGTGTCTTCGACAGCGCGTTGCCCAGCCGTATGAGCCGCAGCCGCAGCCTTCGCGTCAACCAGTAACGATCCAGATGTGGGATCCTCGGGACCTGACGTTGTCATGCCTGTCGTGACCGGGGCGTCTTCGTCAGCCGGGTCAGGTTGCACCTGAATGTGCATGATGTAGGTGACAAAGTCGCGGGCCGCCGCGTCAAGCATGGTGCTGAAGGCGTCGAAGCCTTCACGCTGGTATTCGGTGAGCGGATCCTTTTGGCCCATTGCCCGCAAGTGGATGCCCTCTTTGAGGTGATCCATGTCATAGAGGTGCTCGCGCCATTTGGTGTCGAGAATGCGCAGCATCACTTGGCGTTCGATCTCGCGCATGTTGTCGTAGCCGACCTCGGCTTCGCGAGCTTCATATGCCGCAGTGGCATCGGCCATCAACTTGTCGTAGATCTCATCGGTGGTCTTGCACGACGTGATCGACAACAACGTCAGCTCGTTGTCCCACATGAGTTCGACCTCGTTGAGCAGACCCTCGGCATCCCATTCGCCGACGACATCGCTCACGCAGTACTGGCCAATCGTCGAGTCGACCGCCTCGGCAAGACGCTCGAGGGTGTCGTCGCGCAGGTCTTCTCCGTCCAGGATCTGATTTCGACGGGCGTAGATGACCTTGCGTTGCTCGTTCATCACCTCGTCGTACTTCAGTACGTTCTTGCGAGCTTCGGCGTTTTTTTGCTCGACTGTGGTTTGGGCCCGTTCGACGGCCTTGGTGACCATCTTCGAGTCAATCGGCACGTCGTCAGGCAAGGCTTTACCCATCACCCAATCCATCGCTCCACTCGCAAAGATGCGCATGAGGTCGTCTTCGAGCGATAGGTAGAAGCGACTCTCACCTTTATCGCCTTGGCGGCCGGATCGACCGCGCAGCTGATTGTCGATGCGGCGGCTGTCGTGGCGTTCGGTCGCCACGACGTAGAGACCGCCGAGTTCGCGAACTACCTCGCCTTCGGCATCGCAGTCTGGTTTGTAGATCGCTTCGAGCTTTGCGACTCGCTTTTGGCCCTCTTCGCTCTCGGGGTCGATGCCCTCGGCGCGCACGTCGCGGATAGCCATTCCCTCGGGGTTACCACCGAGCAAGATGTCGACGCCACGACCGGCCATGTTGGTCGCCACCGTTACCGAATGCAGACGACCTGCCTGGGTGACGATCTCAGCCTCACGGGTGTGTTGCTTGGCGTTGAGGACCTCGTGAGGAATGTTGCGGCGCTCGAGCAACTTGCCAAGCTTTTCGCTCTTTTCGACCGAGATGGTGCCGACCAGCACCGGCTGGCCCTCGTGATGGCGGGCGGCAATGTCGTCGGCTACCGCGTCGTACTTGGCCTCTTCGGTCTTGTAGACCAGGTCGACTTCGTCTTTGCGAATCAGCGGCAAGTTGGTCGGGATCTGCACAACGTCGAGGCCATAGGTCGCGTGCAACTCGCTGGCCTCGGTTTGAGCCGTACCCGTCATCCCCGCGAGCTTGTCGTAGAGCCGGAAGTAGTTCTGCAGTGTGATCGTGGCGAGGGTCTGATTCTCTTCCTTGATCTTGGCGCCCTCTTTGGCCTCGACGGCCTGGTGCAGACCGTCGCTCCAGCGACGGCCCTCGAGCACACGACCGGTGAAGTCGTCGACGATCTTCACTTCGCCACCTGCGACGATGTACTCCTTGTCACGGGTGAACAGTTCTTTGGCACGCAATGCGACACCGAACTGGTGCACGTAGTTGCTTTGCACCGAGTCGTAGAGATTGTCGATGCCGAGCGCACCTTCGACCGCAGCAATACCTTCTTCGGTTGGTGAGACGGTGCGCTTCTCTTCGTCGACTTCGTAGTGCAGGTCGCGTTGCAAGCCACGCACGATCGAGGCGAACTGGTAGTAGATCTGCGCCGCGTCGGCGAGCCGACCGCTGATGATCAACGGGGTACGCGCTTCGTCGATCAGAATCGAGTCGATCTCATCAACGATGCAGTAGGCGTGACCACGCTGCGTCTGCGATTCACGACTCATCGCCATGTTGTCGCGCAGATAGTCGAAGCCGAATTCGTTGTTGGTGCCGTAGGTGATATCGGCTGCGTACTGCAGCTTCTTGTGCGCGTGGTCGTTGTTACCGGGCAGGACCAAACCGACTTTTAGGCCAAGGAACTCATGGATCTGACCCATCCACTCCGCGTCACGGGCCGCCAGGTAGTCATTGACGGTTACCTGGTGCACGCCATTGCCCGACAGACCATTGAGATAGGTCGCCATCAGCGAGGTCAACGTCTTGCCCTCGCCGGTCTTCATTTCTGCGACCCAGCCCAGATGCAGACACGCGCCACCCATGAGCTGCACGTCATAGGCCCGCTGGCCAATCAGACGCACGGCTGCCTCGCGTGCGACCGCAAAGGCCTCAAGGAGTACGTCGTTGAGATCAGCGCCGTTGTCGAGCCTGGTGCGGAACTCGACCGTCTTGTGGGCGAGCTGATCGTCGTCGAGTTTCTGAATTTCCGGCTCAAGCGCGTTGATCTCGGGCACGAGATCGGTAAGTGCCCGCAACTTCTTGCCTTCGCCGGATCGAAGGAGTTTCTTCCAAACCATGGTGCAGCCAGGCTATCGCCCCCACGTAGCCCGCATCGTTCGGTGGAAGCTCGTTTAGACCGGTGCTACCCGTTCGGGCGGACGACTCGCGACCGCTGCCACTGCCCCAAACACAACAACGCCGCCTAGCAACTGGAGCGTGGTGAGTGGCTCGTCGTGGATAAACCATGCTGAGACGATCGCCACGATGTTCATCGACAACAAGTACATCGAAGATCGCGATGCTTCGACATAGCGGTGAATCCACGCCATGACGATGTGACCAAGTCCACCGGTGAACACAATGATCAGCGCCAACCACAACCAGTCGATACCAGCGAGTGCTCGATAGTCGTCGCCGTTGCTCGTAAGTACTGCCCACGGCGTGACAGCCAGTGCCGCAAAGACAACGACACCCGACATCCACTGCACCGAGTCGATGTCGTGGCGACTTCGCTCGCGACGCGTCAGCAAGAAATAGGCCGTGAAGAACAATTGCGACACCATGGCGTACGCGATTGCGCGGCCGCTAACTTCGAAATTATCGCCGCCCGCCGCAACCACGATGACGGTGCCGACGATGCCGATCAGGGTCCACCCGATGTGCCACCTGGTGGCCTTCTCCCCCATGAAACGCCCGGCGACGATCAAGATGATGCCGGGCTGCAGTGCGGCAAAGACGCTGAGCACCGCGACCGCACCTTCGTTCACGGTGAGGAAGACGAAGACCAAATTGATGCCAAAAGCGGCACCGGCAACCATCGCCGGTCGCATTGACTGCCAGGTCGGCGCAACCCCGCGAGCACGCGCCAGCAGGTACAGCAGCGGCACCGATAGCCAGAACCGATAGAGCACCGAGATCACGGCTGGCGCAGTGATGAGCTTGGACAATGTTGGCCCAATGCCCCAGACGATGATCACGAAGAGAATCGCCGAGTTGGTTGCCGATGTGGTCGCCCATGTCTGTGGGCCTGCCGACACGGCACTCTTCGAACTCAGACCACCAGTCTGAGCGACCACAGGTCAGAAGTTCAAATCCGATTAGCCCGACAGACAACATTCTTGATGAACTGTCAAGATCGCACAGCTAATCACGATCGTTGCTGCGGCCGGAAGCAAGGTCGAGGCCGTAAGGTCTTGGGTCGCCGGTCAGAACAAATTGCAGTAGCGTCATTTGGATGCCGTCCACCACCGAGAATCAAGGGCTATCTGCTGACCGCCCGCTTGAGTCCTTCTTCAAGGCTCTTGAGAGAGATGCGGATCAGACGTCCGCAGCATCTGCCGAAGAGGTGGCAGATGTGGTTCGAAAAGGCCGCGGTACTTCGACCCCGATCGCATAACTGTGGTGTTGGTCATCGCTGATGCATAGGTGCTTGTCCACGCTCTGACGAAGTTTGACCAGGAGGGCGATCGACTTCGTGAATGGCTCATCGAGCTGACCGATGGTCAACAACTGGAGATTCTCCGGAACTCGACGCGGCTCGAATTTCTTGGAGCACTGCACTGGTTGAGCGAGGCTGGTGACCTTCCAATCGAGTTAGCTGAGCAAGCGATTCGCGACTATGTCAGCGTGCCAGCGAGGCATCATGACATTACACAGCCAATGGCTGTGCGGATCTGGGAGCTGAGGCGATTCTTGAGTGCTTCTGAGGCTGCCTATGTTGCGCTTGTGGAACGTCTGCAATCAGACGGAGGTGGCACGGGAGCGTTACTTGCCACTACGGATTCCAAGCTCGCAGACATCCCTTCACTGTCGATTCAGATCGCTCTCTTCGATAACGAGTAGCTGCGGCTGACTGCAATGTGCAGGCGTGGATGGTCAGCGAGCAGAACAGTCACTGCGTCAGACTGCTGCACTTGACACGCGTGAGTTCCGCAGCCTCACCGATGAGGAGGTGGCGGAGCACCGGGACCATCGGGAGCGATACAAAGGCCGTCCGCACGAAGTCAGACCGTTCCGATTGTCCGTTCTGTCTACGGCGAACGGGCCGATGGTCTATTCCACCCGCCACGCTTGGACAGGTGAAGCGACCGCTTGCGGGATCTCGAAGAGGCACTTCAAACTCGTTCACTCATTTTTCTCGCTCGAAGACGGTCGCTCCTGCTCCACATGTGCTGCGAACGTCATCGGTCCTGAGTGACTGTCTCCTAGAACACAAAGTTCGAAAGTTGTCCGATCAGCCCGGAAAGCCATTTGACTGACAGTCGACGGGCCCGGTCGATTTACTTAGAAACCTCAGCGCAGGTGTACCCGATTCTGAGACAACAGGGGCCGTGCCCACCTCTCCCGAACCTCGAGATCGACTGTGCCTTTGGTGCAGGAATGAGCCGGTCTCGTCGCGGGAGCATCTATTTCCAGATTGGCTAAAGAACTGGCATCTTGAGATGCCACCGGGAGTCGAGCAGGGGCATGAAGCCCGCCTAATACGCCTACGGACTCGAAATCAGTTCGGAGAGAAAACAAGGA
>Ga0114956_1001053_pt1 | contig 21532 bp, 20 predicted proteins | sample MaitaG_FD_87304 | JGI IMG/M metagenome (GOLD analysis project Ga0114956, IMG submission 87304) | Marine algal microbial communities from Maine, USA - Maine_Asex2 metaG | ecosystem: Host-associated > Algae > Red algae > Unclassified | place: Maine, USA | collected 2015-01-05
CAATACTACGCCCCGGCTCAGACTTACTACCAACCGCAACAGTACCAAACGCAACAATTTCAAACACAACAACAGTACCCAACGCAACAATATCAGGTTCAACCCCAGCAGTACGAGGTTCAACCAGCTCAACAGTACTACGCCCCCCAACAGCAGTTCTACTCAGCGCCCGTTCAAGAACAAATCCAAGGTCAAAACGGTGGATTCTTCGGCAATGGTGGTGGCATAATTCAACAAGGCATCTTCGGTCGCTAACCCAGCGGCTTAGCAGCACAACTCGGGGACGAAGCGACGACCCTGAGCTTTTTGGCGGACAACAATAACAGCTTCCTCATCCTAGGATGAGGAAGTTTTTTTCGTATACAGACTCTACAAAAGATGACAGCACTTCTCCCAAATCCATACCAACCGCCCAATGTCAACAGATTCGCGGCGTTAGAGCCCGTTTCCGGCTTCGCGATAAAATTTTCGATGCTTTTGAATCCAAATACTTCCGCTTGGCGAAATCCATCCTGTTATCGCCGATGAAAGAAGCTGAAACGTTTATGATAGGGTTTCAGCTACAACGTAAAACTAGATCCGCCGGTAACTTACGACGGCGATTGTCAAAACCATGAGTCGATAAAAAGGAGTTTCATTGTCTAACGCACGGCCGGTGCTGCCTAGGATAGCCGCCGGAGATCACACAGCGGTTGATGAATGCTTGCAACGGTACGGCGGTTTAGTCTGGTCGCTTGCTCGCCGAAGGTGCGCCGATGTGCAGTTAGCCGAAGACGCCGTTCAGAACATTTTTCTGCATCTGTGGAAAGTGGCCGCGACATTCGACGAAAGCATCGCCACAGAAACGACTTTCATCGCAATGGTGGCTCGACGACGGCTGATCGACTATCAACGCAAGCAAATGTCCAAGAAAGATTTTGTCCACTGCGAATTTGACCATTTGGAAATGGAGTCCGTTGACCCCTCAGAAAAAATTGAAATCACCGAAGAAGCAGCTCGTGCTGAAAAAATACTCAAGCAACTGCCTGCCGATCAACAAACGGTGATTCGGCTTAGCGTGTTCGATGGTCTTTCGCATTCAAAGATCGCCGATCATACAGGGCTTAAGTTGGGAACGGTGAAAACGCACATCCGGCGCGGACTAACGAAAATTCGCGAAACACTGTTCAAAGAGAATCTGGCAGAAGATAAAACAACCAACACCCATTCAACAAACGCTCATTCGACAAACGCTGATTCGACAGACCGAAACAATCTCAACAGTGGCGGTACCCCGCACGAGAATAAAACGTACTCACTATCAAACAGAAATCGCCCCAACTCTGCCGCCGGAAAACTCGGTGGGTTGAGCTCCAACTAAATTGACTGCTATGAATCTCGACCCCGTTATCCTCGACCTGATCATCGAACGTTGCACCTCTGGCCTCTCGTCAAACGATCAAATTAAGCTGGACCAACTCATCCAAAGTTCGCTCGACCCCCACTCTGTCCTTGCACGGATTGAACAATTCGAACTCTCCCTCGCGGCTTTGGAGCTTTCGCAGATCAACGCGTCCCAAACTACAGAAGCTCCTTCGGACGAATTGACAACGATTCAACCGACCCTAAGCCCTGCACTGCAAGAACGGATTCGCCTTGAGTCGGCCGAAATAATCGAATTCAACGCTGCCGCCGCTGACGATGACAATCGACGTACCCTCAACAAACCCACGGTCCCATCATCCCAAGGCGTACTTGGCGGTCGATCTTCGATGTTCAAAGGTGCTCTCACCTGGATCATTGCCGCGGCCAGCCTGTTGGCATTGGCGATGTTGATCCGTCAAAGTCCAGATCCCGAACAGGCGATCGTCGAAAACCCGACGACTCAACCGGTCCGACCGCCAGAGGATTTGGTAGAAGACATGATGCCCAACGATGAACAGATGAAGCGGTTTCTGGGATCCACTCCTGAAGATTTACTGACGTTATCATGGACACCGGTGGATAATAAAAATGTCACCGGCCAAGTGTTCTGGAGCGATCAGCAACAAACAGGATTCATGTCGCTCAGAGGACTGGAAGTTAACGACCCGCAGCAAAGACAATACCAAGTTTGGATTTACGACACCGACACCAAGGAGCAGCGACCCGTCAATGGTGGCGTGTTTGATGTTCGCAAAACAGGCCGCTACGTGGTTCCGATCGCCCCTCTGAGCCCGGTCAAAAAAGCCGTTCAGTTTTCAATCACGGCTGAACAACCCGGCGGCGTCGATGTTTCGCAACAGCAAAATGTACCGACGGTAGCCTCCAAACCCTTCTAATCACGCTCGCGCGGCGGTTATTGGCCGTCATTGGTGGCTTTGAAACTCTTCAGTGGTCGTGTGAGTGTTGGATGCGTGGTCTTGTTTCTGTCTGATAAGTTTTCGAAACAGGATCAGGTGTGCGATGAATGCCCCAGTCACGGCAACAGATAGGATGTAGCTGTAGGGGAAGTAAAACGGCAGCAGCAATGGCGGGTCATTGGTAAACTGCCTGAAGGGTGTTGGCACTGACGTAATCGCGATCGAAACGACAGTCAGTAACAGTAAAAACCCCACAATGTTGAACAACCAGATGATGAACCTCGGGGGCGACGCACACTTTGCCCAAAGCGCAACTGCTAATGCAAGGACGCCCGTTGCAATATCGAAGTTGTAACCTTCATAAGTCATCTGGACCGGTATTGTTCCCGACACGTACCAGCGGTGTAGGATCAATTCCAGCGGAAACCGGAACACGTGGACGCCGATCAACCAATAAGCGGGCAACGACACCAGCCTCGTTCCGATCTTCGAAACGGCGAAGATGGCTCCCACTGCAAAGCAGACAAACGCGAATACCAGCCCCGGCGGCGGCAGGAATTTTACATGCAGCAAACCCGACAACGGCAATGCTGCTCCCAACGCCAACCACGCTATTAATCCAGTAAACAACCACCCAATATGGCGTCTGTCCGCAGGCTTCTTCAGGCCATCGCCGGCCATGTAAACACTGGCTACCAACCAGAGTACGACGAATAAAATGATGGCAACGAAGACAGCGATCGAACCTGGTGGCGGTTGTCTAATCGCCGGTATTTCTGGGAAAAGATTTATTGGATTACTGCTGTTTGAGATACTTAATGGGCAACCTGCAAACTGCCAGCGATGACAGTCACGCGATGGCGATCAAAGAGTGAGTCGTATCGTGCCTGCTGGCGGCGTTAGGAACTGTCAGCTTTGAATCTGAAAAAACTTCTCTTGACGCCCCGTTTTCAATTCTCTATCACCGAAATTCTGATCGAGAAAATCCCCCCAACAACCCTGATAGCATGAATGACCAACCCTCTATATCAGACGCTGAATGGCGTGTAATGCACGAAGTCTGGCAATCGGAGCCCGTGACCTCCAGTGAAATCATCTCGCAATTGGCTTCAACCACCCAGTGGACCGCCGGCACGATTAAAACGCTCCTACACCGGTTAGTGCAAAAAGGGATCCTCGACTTCCAACGTAAAGGCAATCGATATTTGTACCGCTCGAACTTTACCGAAGCCCAATGCATCGATCAAGTCAGCGACCAGCTTCTCCACACAGTTTTTCAAGGCCGCCCCATCCCCATGCTGACCTACATGGTTCAGTCAGCTCGGCTCAGCGGAAAAGAAGTCGACACGCTCAAAAGTATGCTGGAAGAGCTACGTGATCAACTGCCCCAAGTCAGCCACCAATAGGCAAGCAATAGGCCACCAATAGGCAAGTATTAGGCAAGCAATAGTCCATCAATAGTCCACCAAACACGAGACCCTCAAGGCTCCATCCAACCCCATCTTCGCCTTTCATTAAAAGGGCCAAAGGCGAGACTTGCTGAGGCTGAAAAATTCGAGCCTTCTGGTCAAAATTATTTTGGCCCGGCACGCTATTTAGCAATACCTTTGGCTTCTCTTAAGACTAAAATGAAGGCTCGAAGCTGAGCCTACGCCAGTTTCGAAGCCCTTGTACTGCCATACCGCTTTCCATTTTACCAAACCGAATCTGTGCAGGTTCGTGGGGATCTTATGCCTATTATCTTGGTTGTCGACGATTCGGAGATTGATCGCAAGCTCGTTGGAGGACTACTAAAGCCACAGATTGACTGGATCGTTCAATTTGCCAGCGATGGCGTCGAGGCACTCGACACCATCTCCGAAATCTTTCCCGATGTGATCGTTACTGATTTGCAGATGCCGAACATGGACGGCATTCAGCTTTGCCACGAAGCAAAGAAATCCGCTCCTCACGTGCCGATCATCTTGATGACTGGCAAGGGCAGCGAAGAACTTGCTGCCGAGGCACTGAAGGCCGGCGCTGCCAGTTACGTCCCCAAAAGCGCGCTCGCTTCGTCGTTGTTGGACACCGTTGAACAGGTCCTTTTATTGGCCAGTCGGAATACCTCGATCCACCGGTTGATGAAATCCAATTCACTGGCCCGCTATCGTTTTGATCTTGAAAACGACCCGACCTTGATCGCTCCGATGACCGATTTTGTCAAAATGACAATGGAGAGCATCGAATTAGGGGATCAGGGCGATCAACGCCATTGCGCTTTAGCCATTGAAGAAGCGCTGATCAACGCCATGTTCCACGGTAATTTAGAACTTGAACCCACCGAAGTCCAAGCCGCCCGCAAAGCCATGCACGAGGGAGAAACGACGCCCGAGGCCAGCGAACGAAGTCAATTGGAGCCCTACTCCGATCGCAAGGTCCACATCGACATCGAATTCAAAGCAAACGCCGTCACCATGTTGATCCGAGACCAAGGGCAAGGCTTCGATGCCGCTGGTGGATTAGAATGCGCGAATCAAAACAGCCAGCTATCCGGCGAAGGAGGCCGTGGGTTAACGCTGATCCGAAAATTCATGGACGAAGTCCAATACAACAGCCACGGCAACGAAATTAAACTTCAGCTGAAACTCAGCACCGTCCCAGCCCCCAAGGCGCGGGCTCAACGCAGCAAAGTGCGATAGCCAGATCTTGGGTAATCGTAAAAATCTAGAAAGCGAAGCGTTGAAATACAAACCCAACGCGCCAGCCAGTGAGTTCTCGGCCGCCGGAAAAAAAAAAACGCGCTCGGCCATTGTGTCTGTCGAGCTAGAATTCGCACAGCTTCCGCCTCAGCCCAACAGCCCGACAGCCCATTAAGATTGTGCCAGTTATGCACTCACCTAAGAGCGCAATGGTGCCCAATCTCTAACTCTCGCCCGCATTGAATCGTAATCGCGGCCTTCTTCGGATTTTCGAGCTTGAATTCAACACCAATGCTTATAAATTAAGCACGTCAAGCCGTATGCATTTATCTTCGGTTTGACCGCGTGTTGATCTGGCATCATTCCGGCGTTCTTGACGCCAAAAATGCCAATTTTGTCGGCACAGACCACCACAAAACCACCGTATATCCATGAATTCTCCTTTCGAAGCCGTCGATGGTTCGCCGCTGCCTGATCTGATCGGGAACTCTCCCGCGATGATCGAAGCCTATCGCATGACCCGTTTGGCCGCCAAAAGCCAAGCCTCGGTGCTGCTGTTGGGGGAAACCGGTACGGGCAAAGAACTTTTCGCCAGTGCATTGCATCACCTCAGTGATCGAGCAAGCGGGCCCTTTGTTCGTGTCAATTGCGGCGCGTTGACTGAAAGCCTGTTAGCCAGCGAATTGTTTGGGCATGTGAAAGGTTCCTTCACCGATGCGGTTAAAGACCGAACAGGACGTTTCGAAGCCGCACATGGCGGCACCATTTTCCTGGACGAAATCAATTCAACCTCCTCCACTCTCCAAGTCAAATTATTGCGGGTCTTGCAAGAGCGCGAATTCGAGCGCGTCGGCGATACCAGATCCGTATCGGTGGACGTGCGTGTGATCGCAGCCAGCAATTGCGACTTGGCCAAAACGGTCGCCCAAGGGAGCTTTCGCGAAGACCTTCTGTGGCGATTGAATGTTCTACCCATCAATTTACCGCCGCTACGCAAAAGAAACGGCGACGTCGAACAGTTGGCCGAATATTTTTTAGATTACTACAACGAAAAAAATAACGGCAACGTAAAAACGATTGCCCCCGCAGCACTCGACGCAATGAACAACTACAATTGGCCCGGCAATGTCCGCGAATTGCAGAATTACATCGAACGCGCCGTCGTGCTGGCTCAAGGAACGGAACTTGAACCCTATCTGCTGCCGACAGCCATCACCGGCGATCGAGCAGACGCGCAGGCCGCCGTCTTCCGCCCGACGGATGAAATATCTCTGGTACGAGAGTTCGTCTATAATCGAGTCTCCAAAGCCGAAGACACTGCTGACGATCTCTACAAACAAATCGTCGCGCCCGTTGAGCGCGAACTGTTGGAACAGGTCATGGAAAGTTGCAATCACACCCAAACGAAGGCCGCTCAGATGTTGGGGATCAATCGCAACACGCTGCATAAGAAGCTTCAGGATTGCGGATTAACCAAATCTAAACCGTAAACCCTAATCGTAAGTCCAGAACCTTTCGCCCTGAATCGTGAACACCCAACGGTAAAACATCAATCCACACCTCATGAACCATTGAGTTGACCTGCCGTGGAATGGCTACAGAAAATTTCGATCACCTGTTTTGCCGCCAGCTATCTGGTTGTGTTTGGGATCGAATTGTCGCGCGTGTTCTTCCAACTGGATCTACGCCGTTACGTGCGAATCGGTGTAACGGCCGCTGGTTTGTTCGCCCATACGGTGTTTCTGGCGTATCATACGCAGCTTTCTTTCGACTCCCAAGGCATTTGGTTAGGTAGTTGGTTTGGTTGGTGTCTCTCAGGCGCATGGGTGTTAGCTGCCGTTTACCTCTGGTTATCGTTACGCAAACCACAATCAATGATTGGCATGTTCTTACTACCTGTGATGTTGCTGTTGATTTGGTTTGGTCATGGTTTTTCAGATACCGCACCCTTTTCTCCCGGTCGCGCAAAATCGGTCTGGAACATGATCCATGGTAGCTCCTTGCTGTTGGCGACGGTCGTCGTAGCATTGGGATTTGTTTTCGGAATCATGTACTTGATCCAGTCTCGCCGACTCAAACAAAAACGCTCCGGTAGTTTTCGGCTGCCTTCGCTAGAGTGGTTAAATATCTGGGCTGAACGCACTTTGTTCGCATCAACGGTATTATTGTTCGGAGGGTTTGCCTCGGGGATCGCATTGAAAATGGTCCAACAATCTTCTTCTAATCCCAACGGGTCAATTCCTTGGTCCGATCCGGTGATTTGGACCTCAGCGGTGCTCTTTTTATGGCTACTTGCGGCAACGATCGTCAACGCGTTTTACAAACCTGCACGTCGCGGGCGCAAAATCGCTTACGTCGTCACTATCAGTTTCCTGTTCCTGTTGTTGGAACTGATCATCGTTTGGCAAGTCGGGCATGCCACCGACCAACAGACACGTAGCAGTCTAAGCGCCGTAAGTAAATTCCCAGCGTTCTTTCACCGAAGTAAAGACAACGATCATGGAGGCGTTCTATGAACCTCCAAGTCATCGGCTGCAGCCACCATCAGTCGAGTGTTTCGGTACGAGAAAAATTAGCCTTCACTGAAGACCAGGTCCGCGCATTTCTGAACAAATATCATCAAGCCTTTCCCAAGTCAGAAGCGGTTCTTCTGTCTACGTGCAATCGAACGGAGTTTTACGCCGCTGGTAAAAGCGCTGATGGTGTACCCAGTTCGCAGCAGATGATTGAATTTTTGGCCAACCACCGGGGACTTAAGACGGGCGAAATTTCCAATAATCTATTCGCTCATCAAGACCGCGCCGCGATCGCGCACCTGTTCAGCGTCGCAGCCTCCCTAGACAGCATGGTCGTTGGCGAAGCTCAAATTCTCTCCCAAGTCAAACAGGCCTATCAAATTGCGGTCGATACCGGACAACAGATACCGCTCACCCACCAAGTCTTTCAAACGGCGATGAAGGTCGCCAAACGTGTCGCCAACGAAACCGATATTCATACCACGCGCGTCAGCGTCCCCAGCGTTGCCGTCAATGTACTGACCAAGCAGATCTTCGAACGACTTGAGGACAAGCGGATTCTAATCTTGGGCGCCGGGAAAATGGCCGAAGAGACTCTGACCTATATTGTTGCTGTGAACGGAAAAGATATCGTTGTCACCAACCGAACCCGAAGTCGCGCGGAGGGACTGGCAGAAAAGTTCAATGGTCAGATTGCGGATTGGAACGATCTGGATAATCAACTGATCGATGCGGACCTCATCGTCAGCACCACCGGAGCGACCCAACCTGTGGTGACCCATGAGCAATTCAAGTTGGTCGCCCAAAAGCGTCAGCAAAAGACGCTGTTGATCTTGGATTTGGCCATTCCGCGTGACTTCGATTCCAAAATCGGTGACTACGAAAGTGTCTATCTGTATACGCTGGACGATTTGCAAAAGGAGTGTGAAGAGAATCGAAAATCACGGCAAAGCCAATGGCCTAAGGCTCAGAAAATCGTCGAGCAGGAAACGGCCAACTTCTTTCAAGACGTTCACCGCCGCAACAGTGGTTCAACAATCGCGCTGTTGAAAAAGCAGGCCAACGAGGTCAAAAACAGCGAACTCGAACGGTTATTGGGGCGACTGGATAGACTGACGCCGGAACAGGAATCAGAGATCGAACAGTCGTTTCATCGGTTGGTCAATAAGTTGCTTCACCCTCCACTGAAGTCGATCAACGCCGATCAAAGCAGTGAAGCCGGCGGATTGCTGGACGCCATGAAGCGGCTCTTTCAACTTGGCGATTGATCGGGCGCATCGATAGTAAAGCCGCTGTCCCCAGCTGCTTGGACTGATGCCAAAACTATGTTTTGCGTAAGATCGACGCGCGCGAGCAAAACTATATCTTCAGATTCGCCCTTAACTAATTTTGTTTTCGACCGGACTGTCGTGACGGTTTAAGCGAAGCGCTTCAGTAGCTGAGACAGCGACTGTACTATCGATAGTAAAGCCGCTGTCCCCAGCTGCTTGGGCCGGTGGCAAAACCATGTTTCACCTTGGAACTAACTCGATGAAACTAGCGATCCATTAATCCCAATCGTCGTCATCGTCTTCCCAGTCATCGTCGTCGTCGAGCTCATCGTCGTCGTCGACTTCTTCCCACTCATCATCTTCTAGATCTTCATCGTCGTCGTCATCGTCATCGTCTTCATCGTCGTCTGACTCTTCGTCATCGTCTTCTTCTTCGTACTCGTAGTCTTCATCATCGTCATCTGAGTCGTCGTCATCCTCATCGACGTACTCGTAGTCATCGTCGTCGTCGTCGTCATCATACCCATCGTCGTCGTACTCATCTTCGTCGTCGTCGTCTTCGTCGTCTTCTTCGTCCTCGTCGTCTTGCTCTCCATCGGCGTCATCGTATTCATCTTCATCGTCGTCGATGTACTCCTCATCATCACCTTCGTCCTCCTCTTCCTCATCGTCTTCATCTTCGTCGTCGATTTCAGCCATGATGTACGGGGCGAGGAAATCGTAGCGTGAAGACTCCAGCGTAACCGAACCGAATTGGTCGGCTTGGAAAAGAAACGAGGGCGTTACAAACGAGGTCGTATTCAGGTCGTCACTCTCAAGTTGGCGGTCATCAGATTTTTCTAGTAACTGGTTCACTTAAAAAGTCTCCTTGGCATCGCGACGAGTGTTGAGCATTGTTGGTTGGAAATAGGACGATAGATCTTATTCAGATTCGTTGTCCGCGAAATTATCTTCAGCGTCTTCATCAGCATCAGCGTCTTCTTCTTCAGCGTCATCATCTTCTTCAGCGTCTGATTCATCTGACTCAGACCCACTCCAATCGGGTATTCCCGCGCCCGCTAGAGTATCAAATTTTGGTAGGTCACGGAGACTGTTGAGCCCGAATTCCGCCAAAAAATTGTGCGTGGTTGCATACAAAAAAGGTCGGCCAAGATCTTCACTTCGGCCCGAGATTTTGACCAGCCCCTTTTCTAACAATTGACGCAACATTTCTCCACAACTTACCCCCCGAATTGTCTCAATATCAGCCTTTATAATCGGCTGGCGATAAGCTACCACCGTCAGCGTTTCACGGGCTGGACTGGACAGCCGAATCCTTGTGGGAGATTGTTCTAATCGGTTGATCCAATCGAAAAATTGAGGCCTAGTCAGCATCTGGAAGCCGCCGGCAACCTTTTTCACATGAAATGCGCGACCAACCTCATCGTAGCGGCGGTTAAGATGGCCGATCATCGTGCGAGCCTCAGTACCATCCTCAAGGTTCGCCAGTTGAGCGATCTTGCGACTGTTGATGGGCTTGCGTGAGAGAAAAAGGACCGCCTCCAAGCGCTGCATCATGGCGTCGAGATCTGGTGCGGACTGTGGATTGTCGGCCTCAGCAGATTGTGAGTCAACGTTATTCAAAGCATCATTCCGCCTTACTCGGAAAGTTCGTTTTTCGCAAAGTTCGTTTTTCGCAAAGCTCGTGTCAATAAAAACCGCGCTCAAGAAAATCGATCAAACTACGGGTTAAAATTATTGATGGGATCGCCGACAATTATCGTAACGACTTTCGCAGCCGTTTCAGGGGTTGCTTGCGATACATCGGTCGAAAATCCCGGTATATTTAGCAGGACAAATGGTTTTTTAACGAATTTTGCTCTATGAAAAATCTCTGGACGTATCTGCTGCTTTTGTTTCTTGTTGTGCTACCACTGCTGATCGCCGAATTTTATGGTTGCTCGGTTTCTGGGAGAGAATTTTCCCCCGATGACTTTACCGCCCGCAGATTCTCCTATCGTCGTAGTCCGCTTTCGGGCACGTTACGCAGTAAGCGGAAAATCGAAACCCAAGAGCTAAACTGCGATTCGATCATCGCTGAGGGCCATCTCAAGGTCGTCAGTTCGACCCCTAAGCAATGGGATTTGTACTCCGAAAACATGCAATTTAGCAATAAGCTATCTCGGGATTTCGACGCGCGGTTTCTGACTCATTTTCTCAACCACAATTCGGAACAATGGACTATCTCTTATCCGGAAAAGGCAGCTCTGCTGTGGCCAGAGGTCGCGACGATGGCCCGCGCGGGACTTTACCTGTACCTGCCAGAAGTCATGACGGTGGCGATCCCAGACCAGTACGTTGACGGTGGCGACCGGACGCTCGAAGAATTCAAATCCGACATCCAAAAAAAATTCGCCGAAGCCTACCGCTTGGCCGCGAAAGTTGCCCAAGCCAATGGCGATTCCAAAGCAGCTCAATGGGTCAAAGCAGCCAAAAGATACCAAAGCGGAGACTTTGGTGACCAGGCCGCTGACGTACCTGCCGAAGCGGTGCCGCTGGAGCCGGAGAACAGCTCCAATTAAGCTCTACTAAAAGATCAAAGATCGCGCCAGTAAGTGGGATAGGCTGGCTGCCTATCGTGCTACAAATGACAGGCAGCCAGCCGATCCCACGTTATGCAGATACAATGCAAAACACCATGAACACAATCTACCTCGACAACAACTCCACCACCGTGATCAGCCCCACCGTCGCGGCGACCATCGCCCAGTGCTACCAGCAACGCTACGTCAATCCGGCCAGCCAGCATCGGATGGGCCAAGCCGCCCGGCGGGAACTGGAACGGCTGCGTACTGAGATGATCGCCATGCTGGGGGGCGTCGCTACGGGGATGCAGACCGATCGGCTGATCATCACCAGCGGAGGCACCGAAAGCAATAACCTGGCGTTGGCGGGTTTGGCGGCTGCGGGAAAGAACAAACACGCATCCAACAACCAGCAAGAACAAACACGAGGCCAAACACGAGCTCAAACACGAGACCAAACACGAGCTCAACTACAAACGCCTCGCATCCTCATCAGCGCGGTCGAACACCCCAGCGTGCTGACCTTCGCCCATCACCTCGGTACCGCCGGGTATCGCGTCGAGACGCTACCGGTTGACCACGACGGAGTCGTCGACCTCGACGACCTTCAGCGCAAAATCGACACCCACGACCAAGACCCCATCGCCTTGGTATCGATCATGGCGGTCAACAACGAGACCGGCGTCATCCAACCCGTCCAACGCGCCGCTGCCGCCTGCCGTCAACTGGGCATCTACTTCCACTGCGATGCGGTCCAAGCGGTCGGTAAGACCGAAGTGAATTTTACGGACCTTGGCGTCGATTCCATGTCGATGACCGCTCATAAATTTCACGGTCCGCGCGGCGTCGGTGGATTGATGGTGCGGCATGGAGTCGAACTCTCTGCGATGCTCTTGGGTGGATTCCAACAGATGGCGACGCGCCCAGGCACCGAAGACGTCGCCTTGGCCGCCGGAATGCACCAAGCACTCAAGGAGTTTCAGCGAGACACTCAAAGAGAGTCTACGATCGCTCGCTTACGCGATCGATTACAGGCCGGACTGCAAAAGATTGATCCTACGGTGATCGTTAACGGGGCAGACGCCCAACGCAACGCTCACACCTTGAACGTTTCCTTTGCTGGAATCAACCGACAAGCATTTCTCATGGCGGCGGACTTTGCCGGATTGGCGATTTCAACGGGTTCTGCCTGTGCCAGCGGTTCCAGTGATCCTTCGCATGTGATCATCGCGATGGGCGGCAACAATGATGTTGTCGAAGGCTCGATTCGGTTCAGTTTAGGGGCGTACAATACCGAACAGGAAATTGACACTTGCCTGACAATCTGTAAACAGATTCTAAACAAGTTATCCACATCATCAGGGTCGTTCTAACCGGGCGAAATCAGCTTTAAAATTGCGGCAAAACGGGTGGTTTTTTGCTGAATTTAATTGCTGAATAAACCGCTATCGTCGCTACTAATCATTGGCAAATACGGTTAAAATTTTGGACAGTCAAACTCGTAAATATGCGATCCAAAATCTCTGTTAACGCGTCCTATATGCCAACCGCTTTCACCGACAATTCGAACACCGTATTTTCGGTTTCGTTAGACCATCAATGGCGAACTGATTTCGTCGACGTCATTGATGCCGGCGTCCATCAGGCAACCGGTCTGTCTCGGTTTGTTGGCGATAAAGCGAACGCGCTGCTGAAGTATTTAGCCACTGATGATTTTCTGGATCAAATGACGGGGCATTCAGTGAACCAATGGCCGGGTCAACCAACGGGCTTGATGCCAATCGTTCTCTACGGCCCCAGCGGCACCGGCAAGACTTCATTGGCGATGGCCTTGGTTTCGAAAATGCTTGGCGTATTAGCCTCCAGAGAGAACACAAACGGTCTCACCGAACCACCGATTTTTGTATCGGGTTCTGATTTCGCACGTCGATTTTATGCGGCGATCGAAACAGACTGCGTTGACGAATTTCGGGCAAAGTACCTTTCGGCCCCGGCGATCGTGCTGGATAATCTGCACCAATTGGTCGGCAAAGCACCCGCCCAAAACGAGTTGGCTTCCTTAGTAGAGGCTTGCGGAAATACGGGTAAACCCTTGTTCATTACCAGCCCAACGTTGCCATTGGCGTTAGATGGAATAAGTTCCCGACTGTCGTCTCGGCTTTCGTGTGGATTGAGCCTGCCGATGAATCCGCCTGGCAGCGAAGCTCGACTAGAAATTGTAAAAGAACTGGCCGTCATCCACGATATTCGGCTGACCGAAGACGCCATCGAGATGTTGACCGAACGTTTCGAGGTAACCGTGCCAAAACTGAAGCATCTGTTCGTTCAGATTCGGCTTAAATTCAAAGTCGAGGGTGCCCCCTCGGTGATAGATAGATCGTCTTTAGTATCGCTGCTGCAACCTGGCGACGAAGACCAACAGAAGATGATCAAACTGATTCAAAAACGAGTCGCAAAAAAGTTCTCGTTGAAGCTGAGCGATTTGAAGAGTGCGTCACGCAAGCAAACCGTTGTGTTGGCGCGAGGGATTGGGATCTTTCTAACGCGCTCGTTATTGGGAACCAGTTTTGTCAAAATCGGTAACGCGTTCGGCAATCGAGACCACTCGACGGTCCTACACGCCCATCAGAAGATCAGTTCCATCTACCAAGAAGGCAGTTCTAACGCAACGACCGCTGCCATCGATGCCTTAAAACAACAGCTGACTGACCAGTTCGCCGCGCAAATTTATCAGACATGAGAAACGTTGACTTCATTGACTTAATCTATCCAAATAAGACACTGGAAAACTTGTTGAAAGTCTGTCGCAGCTGTAAACGACAGTAGCCTTTTACAACATTGGATTTGAATCACGCAGTTTCAAACAAATTTAACGACACTGAACCAACACTCGACAACACATTGAATCAACAGATTATCCACCGCCTTGTCATTTTAATAAGTCTATGATGTTCAACGAGTTAGGCCAAACAACCTGAGGGTTATCAACACTTTTGGCCATCACATAAATAAGGATACTGAAAAAGAACTTATATAAGCTATTTGATTTCACGCTTTGCTCTTGAGCAGCTTGGAACCTGACGCTTATCCCAAAAACGAAAACACGAAGTGTTCTCAATACAAACCCGCAGCGCCAGCAAGTGTGTCACCGCACGTCCCAAGATTCAAATTGCTCCATCTGCAAACACAAACACAAACAAAAGACAATTCAAAGGCAAATTAAAGGCAACACGTGAAAATAAAAATTCAGAGGGAGCCGTTCTTCAAAGCGTTTCAACTGGCGGCAACGGTGGCTCCTTCACGCAGTCCCAAAGCGATTTTGCAGAACGTCAAAATCGAATGCACCGATTCAGCATGCGTGCTGACGGCTACCGATATGGAAGTCGGCATCCGCGTCGTCGTGGCGGATGTCACGATCGAGACTGCTGGCACCGCCGTCATCCCGGTGACTCGATTGAGCCTGATTCTGCGAGAGTCACGAGACGAGACAATGACGATCAATGCCACGCCGGACAAAACGGTCATCAAGGGCTCTGGCAGCAAGTTCGAACTTCAGGCGCACAATCCTGACGAATTTCCAGACGTCGCAGATTTCGAAGCCAAAGACTACTACGAACTTCCAGCCAATGTATTCCGAGAGCTGATTAAACGGACGCTGTTCGCTACCGACGCCGAAAGCAGTCGCTACGCCTTGGGCGGCGTGAAGCTGGAGATGGACGGGGAGCAGTTGGTCGCCATCGGCACCGATGGACGTCGATTGGCGGTTCAGCGTGGTAAGATCGAAACGGTTGGAACGCCAGCGGACACCGGAACGTCGACCATTGTGCCGTCTCGTTCGATGCAGCTGATTGACCGTATCTTGCCGGACTCCGATGCCAAGGTTCAGATCTCGCCGCAGGCCAACGAACTGCTGGTGCGTTCACCTGACGGTATTTTCTTTACCCGGCTGGTGGAAGGGCGCTATCCGAAGTGGCAAGATGTGATTCCTAAACGCGATGACGGTCACAAGATTGAAATTGCTGTCGGGCCGATGTATCAGTCGCTTCGGCAAGCAGCGATCGTCTCCAGTGACGAAAGTAGAGGAGTCGATTTTACCTTCGGCGACGGTTCGTTGGTGCTGAGCAATACGACGGCTGAAGTTGGCGAGTCGAGGATTGAGATGCCGGTACCTTACGATGACGAGCCGATGACGATTACGTTGGATCATCGTTATGTGGCGGATTTTCTCAAAGTCTTGCAACCTGATAAGACCTTCACATTCGACATCAAGGATGGGGAACAGGCCGCGTATTGTTCGACCGAAGATGAGTACGGCTACGTCATCATGCCGCTGTCCAAGGATCGTCGTTAGAAAATAGGTAACAGTTTAGCCGTCTGAAGCAATTCGGTCGCTGGAGTCGCCAGACTTCAGTTTTTCTGGCAGTTCCCGAAGTCTGGCGACTCCGGCTACCTCGAATCAACACGCCAGTTTTTATATTACCTCAGACGGCTGAAGTGTTACGAAAATAGTAGTCTTTCGCTCCGCGAAAGAACGCTACTTTCACGGACTCAAAGGCGACTATGGACGTGGACGAAAACTACGACGATCTCGACTTTGACCAGGCCACGGATCTAACCAATCAACGTCGACGATTCAAACGAAGACCTAAACGACCGGCGAATGTTTTAAGCCAACTGATGGCTCGCAAGGGTTACGGACAAAAGAAAACAAACGATGAACTGGACGATGTCTGGAACGCTGCTGTCGGCGAAAAATGGAAATCTAAAACAAGAGTAGGCAACGTCAGCCGGGGCGTATTAGAAGTTTTCGTCAGTAGCGCAGCGGTGAATCAACATTTGGGTTTCCAAAAAAAGAAACTGATCGCGGAACTTAGCAAACGTGTTCCGCAGAACAAAATCAAAGATATAAAATTTTCCCTAGGAAGCATTGAACCTCGATGAGCAAAGAAAACAGCAAAGAATACGGTTCTGGCCAGCTCAAGCGACTGTCCGACATGGAACATGTGCGTAAGCGACCGGGGATGTACATCGGAGACACGACCGCTCGCGGTTTACACCACTTGGTCTACGAAGTGGTCGATAACTCGATCGATGAAGCGATGGCGGGTTTCGCCAGTAAGGTCATCGTTACCATCAACACCGATGGTTCGGTCTCCTGTGCCGACGATGGTCGTGGGATTCCGGTCGACCGCCATGATCAGCTGTCTGAGGAAGAAGATCGTGAAGTCACGACGCTTGAGGGCGTGATGACGATGCTTAAGTTTGGCGGTAAGTTCGGCGATTCCAATCCAGATGACGAAGAAGACGAAAATCCCTATAAGGTCTCCGGCGGTCTGCACGGCGTTGGTGTAACGGTCGTCAACTTTCTCTCGGAGTGGTGCGAAGTCGAAGTCTATCGCGATGGGAAGATTCATCAGCAAGGCTACGAACGAGGCGTTCCGACGGGGCTGGTGTCTACCGCTGGGAAAACGGATAAGGTCGGCACCAAGACGACCTTTAAACCCGACGGTCAGATCTTTCCTGTCGTAAAATTTGAATACGGTATTCTTCACAAACGTTTGCAAGAGCTGGCGTTCTTGAATAGCGGCGTACGACTGATTTTCAAGGATCAACGAACTAACGATTCCGACGAGTTCTACTACGAAAGAGGGATCATCGAATACGTTGAATTTCTCAACCGCGCCAGTGACGCGGTCCACTCGGACGTCATCTATTGCAACGGCGAATCGCAGGGAGTCGGTTATGAGATCGCGCTTCAGTACACTACCGATATTAAAGACAACGTTCATTCGTACGCCAACAACATCAGCACCCACGAAGGCGGTACTCACGTTTCGGGTTTCCGATCGGCGCTGACGCGTACGATCAACAACTACGCGAAAACCAATAAACTACTGCCCAATAACTTGACGATCACCGGCGAAGACTTTCGTGAAGGATTAACCGCGATTATCTCGTTGAAGGTCCCCAACCCACAGTTCGAAGGTCAGACGAAAACGAAGCTGGGAAATAACGAGGTCGAAGGCATTGTCAGTTCGTCCTTTGGCGAGTTCTTTCGTATCTTCATGGAAGAGAATCCCAAAGAAGGCAAGGTCATCGTTCGCAAAGGCATTCAAGCGGCCGAAGCACGAGAAGCGGCCCGCGCGGCGAGAGAAAAGATCCGACGTAAATCGGTCCTTGGCGGCAGCGGACTGCCAGGGAAGCTTCGAGATTGTCTCAGCGACGACGTCGCGAACTGCGAAATTTACTTGGTCGAAGGTGACTCCGCCGGTGGCAGTGCTGAAGGTGGTCGTCTCAAAGAATTTCAGGCGATTTTGCCGCTGCGAGGTAAAATCATTAACGCTTATAAAGCGCGAGAAGACAAAGTGTTGGCCAACGAAGAGGTGCAGAGCATGATCAGTGCCCTTCGGGTGGGCATCGGCGAAGACCAAGACTTGAGCAAACGACGTTATGAAAAAGTCATCATCATGACCGATGCTGACGTCGATGGTTCGCACATTCGGACGCTGCTGCTGTGTTTCTTTTACCGGCAGATGTATCAACTGATCGAAGCCGGTCATGTTTACGTCGCTCAGCCGCCGTTGTTCCGCGTGAAGAACAAAAGCAAGACGTACTACGTTCAATCTGAAGAAGAAATGCGTCGACAATTAATGGATCGTGGTCTGTCGGATACTTCGTTCGAAGGCGAGGGATTCAAAATCGAAGGCGACGATATGCGGAAACTTTGTATCACGTTGTCAACACTGGAAGATGCAGTGTTGGCGTTGGAGCGCCGCGGGATCAACTTGCGTACTCATGCCAATCGAATCAATTTGGAAACGGGTCGTTTGCCGGTCTATCATGCGTTTCTTGATACCAAGGAATTTTGGTTCACCGATCGTCAGGAACTGGACAAATTCATCACCAATCAGGAATCCGAATCGGGAGTAGAACTTTCTGTCGATACTGACGCCGATGACAACGATTCGTCCAGCTCAGATTCTGGTAAAGACGAAACCAGTTTGCAGATCAAAGAATTCCATGAGGTTCGTACGATCAATTCAGCTCTCAAAGGCATCGCGGAATTCGGTTTTGATATCGAAGCCTTGTTGCCGGAGGATCGTACGGGAATTGAGGAGCCGCGTTATATTCTACGGCGAGGCGAAACCGAAGCGGGGCTGGAAGATTTACGTGGTTTGATCGGAGCGGTCCGGGCGGCCGGTGAAAAAGGCATCCAAGTCACACGCTACAAAGGTCTTGGCGAGATGAACGCGGAAGAGCTTCGGGAGACGACGCTGGATCCAGATAACCGCACGCTGATTCAAGTCACGATGGACAATGTCAGCGAAGCGGATGATATGTTCCGTATTCTAATGGGCGACAAAGTCGAACCACGCCGCGAGTTCATCGAACAACATGCACTGGATGTCGGCGAACTGGATATTTGATTGGCTGACTGGAGTCAGAGTATGATCCGTGAGCGACAGGGCGCTAGCCGTCGGTTCTGTCCATAGTAGCGTACCGGCGGCTAGCGCCCTGCCGCTCATATTCATGTGCGAAGTTGGGTGAATTCCAAAAACATCAACCCAACATCAACCCAACATTGACCATGAATCAAGACGTCGCCAATCTCGAACCAAAATCCGTGTGGACCTGTTTCGAGAATCTTAACGCAGTCCCGCGCCCTTCGAAAAAAGAAGAACGCATCATCGCCTTCACTAAAAAGTTTGGCGAAGATCTCGGACTTGAGGTCATCAGCGACTCAGTCGGAAACATCATCATTCGCAAACCGGCAACTGCTGGAAAAGAGAACGTGACACCGGTCGTGATGCAGGGCCATTTGGATATGGTGCACCAAAAGAACGCTGACACCGATTTTGATTTTGATACCCAAGGCATCCAGTCCTACATTGACGGCGATTGGGTGAAAGCCAAAGGCACAACCCTTGGTGCTGATAATGGCATCGGCGTAGCGTCGATCATGGCGGTGTTGCAGTCGGATTCGATTCAGCATGGTCCCTTTGAAGCGCTCTTTACGATTGACGAAGAGACTGGCATGACCGGCGCGATCAACCTCCAAGAAGGTCTGCTCAACGGCAAAATTCTACTCAACACTGACACCGAAGAAGAAGGTGAACTGTGCATCGGTTGTGCCGGAGGTTGTGACACGACCGCCAGTTGGGAATACGCTCAAGAGAAGGCAACCGGCGAACCCTATCAAATTTCTGTCACGGGACTGCGCGGTGGTCATTCGGGCGTCGACATTCACTTGGGTCGAGGCAACGCGAACAAAATTATGAATCGTGTTCTGGCATCGCTGACTGGGGCGCGAATCGGTAGCTTGACCGGCGGTAATTTAAGGAATGCGATTCCACGAGAATCCTTTGCGGAAGTCTTAATCGAAAAAGGCAACGTAGAAGCCGTTAAACAGGCGATTGAGGACGTGGCAGCGATTATCAAAACCGAACGCAAAACCACTGAACCGGATTTAGCGATAGAAATCGCGACCACTGAACCAATTTCTGATGTGATGGCTCAACAGGCCCAGCAGACGATGATCGCGTTGGTCGCCGCTTCTCCCAACGGCGTCGATCGAATGAGCGAAGACATTGAGGGTTTAGTGGAGACCTCGACCAACCTTTCCAAGGTGGAGATTGCCGGTGGTAAGGCATCGGTTCAGTTTCTCACTCGCAGCAGCGTTGAATCGGCGCGGGAAGAACTTTCGCGAAAGATCGAAAGTCTGTTTCGGTTGGGAGGCGCAAAGGTCCTTCATGACGGCGAGTATCCCGGTTGGAAGCCGAATGCAGATTCAAAGATACTCGATCAGATGAAAACGGTTTACGAAGAATTGTTTGGCAAACAGCCCAAGGTCAGCGCGATTCACGCGGGATTGGAATGCGGCATCATCGGCAGTCACTATCCCGGCATGGACATGATTTCGTTCGGCCCAACGATCAAACACCCGCACTCCCCCGACGAAAAGTGCCACATCCCCAGCGTCGATTTGTACTGGAAGTATTTGGTGAAGGTGCTGGAGACGATCGCTTAGCATCAAGTGCCGGCAGTAGCTTTGCGGCCGATCCCTTCGTTATACGTTTTCAGGAACCGGCAAATTGAAGAACAACAAATTCTCAATTCTTTGGTGCGTCGCTTACTACTTAGCGGTTGTGTTAGTAGCTGTGTGCCAACCGTTTATGTTTGATCCCAAATCAAGTGCAGACTTTCTCTCTCAATTTGCCATGGCGTTCCCAGCTACTTACTGGTTACTTAACGACTCAAAAAGACGATTTCACGTACCACATATTATCCAGCCACTGATTGTTAGTTTTTGGATGGTAGTTTTGCCAATCTATTTGATGTGCACGAGAAAGTGGTGGGGATTACTTTGCGTGGTGCTGCATGTCGCCTGCACGATTGTCGTCTCAATAATTTGCTACCGTCTGTCATTATCTTTTTTTTGGCCAGCCGTTTTTCCGACTACTGGTTGAGGTCAACGTCTCAATTGCCCGCTAGAGTAGGCCGGGATACCAACTTTACTATTGCAAGAAAAAAAAGCCACTTGAGAATTTCTCAGGTGGCTTTTTCTAATATGGTTATCGGCTACGCCAGTTTAGGCGATCGAAGCGATTTGTACTTTGACGTACTTTTGGCGATGGCCCGTGCGACGCTTGCTGTTCTTGCGGCGTCGGAACTTTTGGATGTAAATTTTATCGCCTTTGGTTTCGCCGACGACTTTCGCGGTCACCGAAGCGCCATCGACCAGAGGAGCACCGAGCTTGAATCCGGCGTCACCTGAAACGGCCAACACTTTATCAAACTTGATTTCGGAACCGGGTTCGATTTCGCGGTAGTCAATCTCTAGGAATTGACCTTCTTCTACTTTGTATTGGCGACCGCCGTCTGAGATAATTGCGTACATCTTTATAAACCGGTTTTTAAAACTGCTGTAATTTCGGATTGGGGATTTTAGCTAATTCGGGTCATACCGTGAACCCAAAAAAGCTATTTTTACCCGATAGCAGCACTTTCGATCAAATTCATGGAGATGATCGTCCAATCCATGTCAACTGTAGCGTTTTCCCTATCGGCAGAACAAATCGGGCTGTGTTAAACTGCCACTTTAATTGACCCTAATTTCGCCCCAATTTCCCCGTTTTTCTCTATGTCAACCACAACGGCCAACCCAGCGGCGGCAAACCCAGC
>Ga0114956_1001054_pt1 | contig 21529 bp, 19 predicted proteins | sample MaitaG_FD_87304 | JGI IMG/M metagenome (GOLD analysis project Ga0114956, IMG submission 87304) | Marine algal microbial communities from Maine, USA - Maine_Asex2 metaG | ecosystem: Host-associated > Algae > Red algae > Unclassified | place: Maine, USA | collected 2015-01-05
CAAATCTGCGCCGGTGGTCCGAGTTCCTCGCCGAGCATCCGGTGATCCTGATGCCGGTATCGCAGCTGGTTCCGTTTGCCCCGAACGATGATGCGTCTTCGGCGGCTCGTTTCGACGAGCTGCTCGTCGGTCACACGCCCCTCGTCGCCGTGAACTACCTCGGCCTTCCCGCCGCGACAGTGTCGACGATCGAAACGCCCGATGGACCGAACGGAGTGCAGCTGGCCGGTGGGCCATTTCGCGAGGACCTCTGCCTCGACGCCGCGGCAGCGATCGAGGCTCGCGTCGGTGTGATGGCCGAGCGACTCTGGCAGCGCTGATGTCAACGGCCCCCGCAGTGTCCATCGACCCGCCGTCGTTCTGGAACGACCCATACCCCGTTCTCGCCGAGATGCGCCGATCGGCGCCGATCTGTTTTGTTCCCGAACTCGGGGCGACACTTCTGACCCGACGCGACGACATCCACACGTGCGAGAAGAACGTTGCCGTCTTCTCATCCGAACAACCGGGCGGACTCATGAACGTGCTGATGGGGAACAACATGATGCGCAAGGACGGCGAGGATCACCGAAAGGAGCGCTTCGTCTACTACCCGGCGATCTCGCCGAACGCAGTCAAGAATCGGTGGGCCCAGGTGTTCGAAGACCTGGCCGACTATGTCCTCGATTCGCTTGACGCTGGACCGTCGGCAATCGATCTCGTGCCGGCCTATGCGACGGCCCTGAGCGGTGAGGCGTTGAAGGCGCTTACCGGTCTGACGAACATCACGCATCAAGAGATGGACGCGTGGAGTCAAGCGATGATCGACGGCGTCTCGAACTACATCGGCGACACCGAGCCAGCAGCCCGGTGCCACGAGGCCACCGCATTGATCGACGCCGCTATCGACGAGCGGATCAGCAGCTTCGACGCCGACACCGACCCGAGCCTGCTCGGCGTGATGCTGCGCTCCGGGATGGCGCTCGACCAAGTGCGGGCCAACATCAAGCTGACGATCTCCGGCGGCCAGAACGAACCGCGCGATGCGATCGCTGGCGCGACCTGGGCATTGCTGTCGCACCGCGACCAACTGGCGATGGTGCTCGCGGGCGAAGTCTCATGGTCGGCGGTGTTCGACGAGTACTGCCGCTGGATCGCGCCGATCGGCATGTCGCCACGACGCATCGCCACGACACACAAATTCGGCGGCGTGACCTTCGAGCCCGACGACCGGGTGTTCCTCATGTTCAGCTCAGCCAATCGCGACGAGACCCACTTCACCGAACCCGATCGCTTCGACATCACACGCGACACCGCGGCCAACCTGACGTTCGGCGCCGGGCCGCACTTCTGTGCCGGTGCCGCGGCGTCACGCAGCCTGATCGGCGAGATCGCACTTCCGCGGCTCTTCGAACGGTTCCCCGACCTCGCGCTCGCGGCCGATGACGGCGACAGCGTGTTCGGCGGCTGGGCCTTCCGCGGACCGCTGAACGTTCGAGTCGAACTGCGCCGGGACCACGCGACACAGTAATGAACGCTCGGAGCCTTTCGGCCCAAATGAACATCAAGACCTAAATTTCAGCCCCCTCAGAGCTTTGTGATATACCCTCCAAGTGCTGTAAGAAGTTCACTTCTGGGGGGGGTCCATTGAGAGAGGACGCAGACCGCAAACGCGGTCGCGTGCGCTTGACTGATCGATGCGCTCGGCGCGCCGTCCGAGCATCGATTTCGCAGCTGTGATACCAATCGAGGTTCTGGCCGTCGCGGCCGTCGCGCTCATCTTTGCCATCGCCATCTTCGCGGGCTTCGTGGTTCGCACCCAGCTCCGATCCCGGCCAAACGTCACGAACGAAGTCGTCGTTCCACTCCAGGGTTGGCTGTTCGACTTCGCAAAGCCGTACCGCTCCGCGCTCGGGGTCGGCATGGGGCTCACGTTGCTCTCGACGTTCATGAGCATGGCGGCTCCCTGGCCCTTCAAGGTGATGGTCGACAACGCACTTGGTGATGACCCGCTTCCAGCCGTGCTGTCCGGCCTTGAAAGCCTCACCCGCAAGGAGCTCGCGTTCGCAAGCGTCGGCGCCGGCCTCGCTCTCGTCGTGCTCGGCGTCATAATCAACTATCTGATTACCTACTTGATCGGGGCCGCCGAAATTCGGATGGCCGCCGATATGCGGGCCTCGATCTTCCGTCGCATGCAAGAAGTGGCGCTGCGGTTCCACGACGAGAACCGCACGGGTGATCTCGTGAGTCGACTGATCTCTGACGTGGGTCGAGTTCGCGATGTCATGCTGGCGTGGCTCAATCAGGTGATCCCCGAGATGCTGACCTTGATCGGCGTACTCGTTCTGATGCTGTGGATCAACGTCCGAATGACGTTGCTTGCACTCTCGGTCGTGCCGGTGCTCGTCTACTACGCCTACGCGAAGCGCCCACGGCTCAAGAAGGTGCACCGCCGGGCGCGCGACCGGCGCGGCGAGCTCGCGAGTCACGCCACCGATGCACTTCGAAACGTGCGCGTGGTGCAGGCGTTTAGTCGCGAAAAGCACGAGACGGTTCGTTTTCGGAATCAGTTGGATCGAACCGCCGATGCGCAGATCGATTCCCTCGACGTGTCAGCACGGTATTCGCCGATCTCGACACTGGTGCTTGCCGTCGGGTCATCGCTGGTCAGCTTTTACGGCGTCCTCCAGATCATCGATGGCAAACTGAGCTTGGGCACGCTCCTCGTCTTTCTAAGTTACCTCGGCAGCCTTTACGGACCGATCCGCAGTCTGTCTCGGCTTGTGTCGACCTTTGCCAAGGGCCAGGCCAGCCGCGACCGGCTGATGGAGATGTTCGCCACCGAATACTCCGTTATCGAAGCACCGAACGCCCTCGACGCCTGGAAACAACCCGCGTCGATCTCGATGACCGACGTCAACTTTGGCTACGACGAAGAAGTGCCGGTACTCAAGGACTTCAACCTCGAGGTCAGTGCGGGCGACGCCGTGTGCATCGTCGGAGCAAGCGGCGTCGGCAAGTCGACGTTGCTGTCACTGCTGCTTCGGTTGTACGAGCCGAGCTCGGGTTCGATTCGGCTCGGCCGGGTCGAGCTGACGCGACTGACACTGGCCTCGCTACGGGCCAGGATCGCCCTGGTCCCACAGGATCCCTGGATCATGGACGGTTCGGTCTATGAGAACGTTGTCTTCGGACATCCCGATCCGAGCGATGAGGCCTTCGAACATGCGGTCGCATCAGCACTCGTGAAGGACTTCGTCGAGCCGTTGCCCGCGAGATACGAGACGAAAGTCGGGGAGGGTGGCGGCCTTCTATCCGGCGGACAGCGGCGCCGCATCGCTCTAGCTCGGGCGCTGATCCGCGAAGCGTCGATTCTGTTGCTCGACGAGCCGACCTCGGGTCTCGATGCCGCATCGGCCGACGGCGTTCTCGAAGCTATTGATCGGGTGCGCAGCGAACGCACGACGATCGTCGTGACCCACGATCTCAAAGTGGCCCAGCGCATCGGTCGCGTGATCGTGATGGAAAACGGAAGCATCGTGCAGCGCGGCACCCACGTCGATCTTGTCGCCGAACCGGGAATCTACGCCGACCTCTGGCACTTGCAGCAAGAACTTCGCGTCGTGCCGTCCATCGAACCGACCAACACCGAACCGTCGCAACTGCCACTCGCAACGTAAACACCCGCCGGCATCGAACGACCAGACCCGCCCCAAGGAGCCCGTACAACGTGACGCAATCTGAGACGGCTGGTTCTTCCGTCGACTCTTCGGACCACTCGGCCGACGACTCGACATGGCAAATCGTCGAAGGCCAGCAGATCGCACCCGGGTACTTCGCGTGGGACCTCTTGTCGGTTGGCAAGCGGTTCGAGGTCTGGGCCGCCTGGTCGCTCGAACGGCTCACCCCGGTCTGCATCAAAATTCCGCGCCGCGACCAGTTCACTGACAGCACCGTTAACGCGTTGCATCGCGAACACGATGCGACGGCCTCGTTCGATCACCCAGCGATCCCTCGCGTGTTCGCTGCTGATTTCGCGGCCGCGGTGCCGTACCTCGTCCTCGAATTCATCGAGGGCGACCCCCTCGGCGACTACATCCACGACCACGGCCCCCAGGGAACCGACGAGGTGCTCCACGCCGGCTTGCAGGTACTCGCCGCATTGCGGCATATCCATGGCCGTGGGTTCGTGCATCACGATCTGAAACCCGGCAACATCATGATTCGAGGGGAGCGGGCCATCGTCATCGACTACGACCTCAGCCTGCCGATCGGTGTGCAGCGGTCCCGCACCAAGCCGCGTGGCACCCATTCGTACATGTCGCCCGAACAAATCCAATGCGCGCCGGCGTCACCCTCGATGGACATCTTCGGCCTCGGTGCGGTGCTGTACCGTCTGGCGTCAGGCACCTCACCGTTCAAGGTCAAGGGCACGAGCCATTCCGAACTGTCGAACGTCTCGAGCAACGCCGAGCAGCCTCGCCGCTATATCCAGCTCGAAGGCACCCTTGCACCCGCGATCGAAGCGGCCCCGCACCTCGCTCCGTCGGTGGCAGCAGCCATCGACACGTTGTTGACCGTCGACCATCGTGACCGGCCTGCGACCGCCGACGAAGCCATCGCTCTCCTTACCGATGCGACGCCGCCTGAGTCCGATGGGATGTGGCCTCAGTGGGTCACCCGGCAGGCACTTCGTAAGCCGACAGCGGCGACAAGTCGACGGCAATCGCAGGTCGAAGTGATTACTGGATCCGGCGCTGCTCTTGGGTACTGCACCGACCTAGCGACATCACAGCGTCGCTGTCGAATCTTCTTCGACCGGCAATTGCAGCACACGCCCGCGGTCGCCGAGCTCTTGGCGGTCTTTGGAACATCCCCCGCGGCCGAACTCGTCCCGGTCGCTGCGGGAGCGGACAAGACATCGGCGCTTACCGCTGCCGCATCGCAGCTCCGCTGGCCAGGGCCGGAACACGTTGTTGCCATCGGCGGCGGGTTGACCGCCGACGTCGCCCGACTCATCACGCTCATCGGATCGGGCGACGCAGTCGTCACAAACAGACTGATGCAGCCCGGGCCGTCGGGCCTGATCCGGCTCGGCGACGAAAATCTGCCCGCCGTACCCCTCGCCGTCATCAGCACGACACTCGGCACGGGCGCCGAGGTCAGCCCAGTCGCCTGTTTCTCGCACGACGGGGTCAAACGAATCGTCGTGGCGCCCCTGCTTCAGCCGACCGTGGCCATCCTCGATCCAGGGCTCACGCGATCGCTGCCTCACCTGCTCGTCGAACAAGGACTCATCGAAGCGCTGCTCCGGTACGTCGGGCCACTCCTCGCAGGCCCGTCCACTGTGCCTACCGCCGATAAGCAGGCGCTTACCGAAGCGAAGGCGCTGCGCTCGCTCCTCCTCGTGCACCGCAGCGGCGGTCTTTCTGATGACGAACGACTCGAGGTCGCGATTCGAAGCGCGAACACGCGGCTTGGATTCGCCCTCGCAGGGCGAGATCCATTCAGCACCAAGCTGTGGTACCTCGCAACGGCGCTCACCGACGTTATGCCGATCTCCAAGATCGATGCCCACTTGCTGCTGCTGCCGGTGCTCTGCGAACGAATCGAACTCGGCGACACGCGATTCGGTAGTCAAGACCAGCTCGACCTTGTGACAAACGTTGCCCTTGGTCAATCGGCGCCCGGCACCACAACCTCGCTTGTTGCGGTACTCGGAGCCCCAACCACGACGTTCGAGGCCTTCCCGGCGCCCGACCTAGTCGCAGACCACTGCACGACGACATGGGCCGCCGGTCAGCCCATGCTCGGCATGTTTACGAGCGACGAGTTGCAGACCTTCTACGAAGACGCTTTCACCCATCACCGCAAGATCGGTTGGGTCGCGTGACGGAGGTCCGACCCCCGTGTCGTCGGGCCAGCAAAAATGAGCGACCGGTGGATTCCTTTCAGAACTCACCAACTCGCAATAACCATGCAAGAACACAAATAAGGGAGAAAAGTACATGAGTGGATATTCGAAGCGCAAGCGTCGTGGACGTGGACGTGGTCGCGGTCGCGGCAGCTGCACGTCGTCAAGCCGGTCGAGTTCATCGAGTTCGGCTCCGCTTAACTGCAGCAACGGCGTCTTCGTCGACCCGATCACGGGCGAAGAAAGCTGCTTGATCGCAACCTAAGCCCGATAGCAGTGGTCGCCCGGGGCCGGTTTGGCCCCGGGCAACCGCCTGCCTACCTACTCGAGCTGCTTCAAGACTGACTACCCGATGCGGGCAGCAACGAAGTCGGGTTGCTCGACGACGACCATGTGGCCAGCTTCGGCAACGGTTTCGACCGTGCAATCGGCGATGGCGCCGGACCAGTGGTCGGCATAGGCGAGCGGATAGAGCCGGTCCGACTCGCCCCAGATGATCGTCGTCGGCATGCCGATGCGATAGAGGCGCCGGGCCAGCCCGCGATTCGGAATCGGGAACAGGATCTTGCCGGCGGTGCCAAGCTGTCGGGCTCGATCCACCATGAACGCCGCGAGGGCGGCGTCGTCGTCGAAACTGCGCCCGGCCGTGAGCAACTTCTCGCCGACAGCGGCGTCGTGGAACAGCACCTCGGCCAACTGGTACGGCAGCATCGTGAAGATGTCGGGCACCGGCATCGCATCGTCCCAGAGGCCGGCGGGTGCCAGCAGCACGAGCCGGGCGAGATCATGGGGGGCAATGGCCGCCATCTCGGCAGCGATCATGCCGCCCATCGAGTGCCCGGCAAGCACGGGGGCGCCCGACAGTTCGAGTGCGTCGATGACGTCCCAACCGTGCAGGGTGAAGTCGAGCATCGTCTCGATGTGGTGTTCGGTTTCGTGCGGCCCATACCCCGGCCAGATCGGCGCATGCACGGTGTAGCGCTCGGTCAACCGCTTGAGGAGCGGATCGTCCGCGGTTGTTCCGCCCGCGCCGTGCAACCACACAAGGTCGGGGCCCGAACCTCCCTGCAACACCTCGCCGTCGATTCCTTGGCGGGTGGTGATCTGTCGGGTTGTGAGCGTCACGCTTGACCCTTAGGCCGGACGCCGGGCAATCGTGCGCGCGCAAGTGAGTCGTCGTGTCGAACCCGTCCGTCCATGCCGGTCGGCCACCATCGATCGTCGCCTTCGAGTTCCGGCCAGATGTTGCGGAGTTGTGGCATGACTTTCTCGGCAAACAGCTGCGTCGAGTTCCGCACTTTCCAATCGGGCATGTCGCCCATATGAAACAGTCCGAACACGGTGCCGATGCGCAGCGACTTGATCATGTGTCCCATCTGCTCGCGCACGGTGTCGGGGCTGCCGGCGATAACAAACCCTCCCTCGACGAGATCCTTCCACGTCAAGTTCTTGAAGACTTCCTGGGCTTCCTTCCGCAACTGGTTCAGCTTCCCGGCCTTGATCGTCTTCAAGGTGCGATAACCGGGCGGGTCGCTGAACCCCGGGTGCACATGCAGACAACGATTGAAGAAGTAGAGGATGTGTTCGGCATAGAGCTGTTCGGCCTCGGCGTCGGTATCGGCGACGCAGATGATCTGGGCGAACGCGGCCCGGCCTGGCGATTCGTCTTTGTCGCGCTCGGCGACGCGATCCCAATAGCCATCGAGCAGCGTCTGCCCCGCCTTATACCCGTTGAAGCTGAGGTACGAGTAGTTGTAGTCGTGGTCGAGGCAGAAGTCCCAGGTCTCGATCGATCCGCCGCCCGGGATGTAGATCGGTGGGTGCGGTTTCTGGATCGGTTTCGGCCAGCAGTTCACGTACCGCAGTTGTGTGTACTTGCCGTCGAATGCAAACGGTTCATCTTCGGCCCATGCCCGCATGATGAGCGCGTGGGCTTCGTTGTACTTGTCGCGCGTCAGCGCCGGGATTTGGCCGTAGCAGAAGTTCGTATCCATCGGCGTGCCGACCGGGAAGCCAGCGACCAAACGCCCGCCCGTTATGCAGTCGAGCATCGCGAACTCTTCGGCCACGCGAATCGGCGGGTTATACAGCGCGATCGAATTGCCGATCACGCAGATCGCCGCGTCGGACGTGCGGCGGGCCAGGCCCGCGGCGATGATGTTCGGGCTCGGCATGATGCCGTAGCCGTTTTGGTGATGTTCGTTGACTCCGATGCCGTCGAAGCCCATCTCGTCGGCGAATTCGAGCTGGTCCATGTACTCGTGGTAGACGACGTTCGCCCGCTCGGGGTCGAACAGCTTCGAATCAATATCGACCCACACCGACCGGCTCGTCTCCCGAAAGTCCTCCGGGAGGTCCGGCCACGGCATGAGGTTGAACCAGCAGAACTTCACGTACACCCCCGGGTAGTCGCTTCGCTGCGATGTTAGGGGACCGGTATTCAGCCCATGCGCACGCGGTAGTTCTCGACGTCGACAACCTCGCGGGTGTACGCCGATCCCATGAACGGTGACGTGATCAGAAAGTCAGCCGTCGATCGGTTCATTGCGTGGGGAATGTTCCAGACCGCAGCGAGGCGGAGCAACGCTTTGACGTCGGGATCGTGGGGCTGTGCGGCGAGAGGGTCGAAGAAGAAGATCAAGAAGTCGATGTCACCTTCGGCGATCTTCGCGCCGATTTGTTGATCCCCTCCAAGCGGACCGCTGCGGAACGCCGTGATGTCGAGGCCCAGTTCTCGACCGAGCAGTGTGCCCGTCGTACCGGTCGCGAACAGCGTGTGTTGCCGCAGCGCGTCGACATGTTCGGAGCACCAAGCGAGGAGATCGTCCTTCATATTGTCGTGGGCAACAAGGGCGAGCCGCTTGGTCGGCTTCATCTCGATCTGGTCCATGGCCCTCAGTGTGGTCGCGGCGCACAGTCGCGACGAACGTTCGAGAAAGAAATCTTCGACGAGGGTGTCGATCCGGTCATCGTCATTGACGCCGAATCACCAATCGGTCGATCACCGTTGCTCTACGGGGTGTCTTTCGCGGGCGTGTACGCGTGGGTCGTGAACAGCACAGCTCAATAGTGCTCGACACCGTCAAACGAGACTGCGGCCAAATCAGCGTGGCTCGTCGGGGTCGCGAAGCTGGCGCTGGACTCTTCGTGAATGGCTTTGACGCGCACGTCTTCTGAGAGGAAGGCCCACATCTCGAGGACGGCCGGGCTTTCCGGCCCAGCTTCGGAGCTCGCCTCTCCGATTTTCTCGTGGCGCACCCCGTCGAGATCCGAATCGATGCTTGGCGTCGGTTTGAGAGACCCACCAACACCAAACTGGAGCGAGATCGATCGAGGCACTCTGCGCAGCTGCGAATTCGCAATGACACATGCCCCTGGGTTCGGCCGGCCGGATCAACGGCAGTCGCCGGTTCGGAATGACTTGACCTCGCCATCTGCGTAATACAGCTCAGTTCGCTCGGCGACGGGACCGGCATAGGCGACCACATCATTCACAGCCCGCACCAGTACTGCCTGACCACTTCGGAGCACAAAGACCGCACCCGGCGAGCCCTCGGTCATGGTTGCCCGGAAGGTGAAGCCCTGGTCACCGGAGAAGAGCGTCGGTTGACACCCGTACTCCATACGCAATGGATTCGGCTCGTCTCGTTGAGCGGTGGCGTTGGACTGTGCCGACACGACATGCCAGTGATCTGTTCTAGTCGCTCGCCATCAGGCGCAACGGCCGTGCGGCATCGCGCCGACTGTTCGCTGCCAAGAACGTCGAACTCGAAGAAGAGTTGGCCGGTCTCGAGTTGTTGAGCCACGACAACGGACCCAGGAGCCACGACTTCGCCAGTCCTTTCGTCGATGATGGCCGAGACTGCCGACTCCTCGTCGGGAGATGCCCGACGATCGCCGGTGACCCTAAGTTCAAGGTCGACGGTTGCAAGTCGGTTGACGAGCGCCTCGGTGTCGGTGGCGAGGGCCGGCGGGTGCCCACCTTCGGGAGCCGCGAGCACGAGCGTGTCACCACCAGCTCCGGCCAGCGGCAAGCCGACAACGAAGAGAAGAGCGCCGAGACCGCAAGCGAGTGCCACGGCGGTCAGGGTTATCACCATGGTTCGATTTGATGGCGCCTGGCCCTCGCCGAGCATGGCCTCGACTGTAGCTGACGACCGAATCTCACTAAGGAGCTGCGCCGGTACGCGCTTCGCTGCGGGAGGGGCCCTTGAGTTCTTCCTGGTTCGGAACTTCTTACAGCCTCCTACCGGCTGAACTCCTACCGCACGTCGGCCGAAACCGCGTCGAGTTCCGCACCGACCGAACGCCGCACGTCGGCGGTGGCGAAGGAGGCCTCGAGGGCATCACGTTGCATCGCGAGGCGGTCGGCCGCGGTCACGCCGAGGTGACGTGACGCGATCATGAGGTCTGTATTCATGTCGGTCGCGAAGCACCCAGGGTCGTCGGTGTTGAGGCAAACGCGAAGCCAACATCGCCGACGAGCCCGTCCGGCGTCTCGCTGCTTTCTAGATCGTCGATCGTCGCCGTCTGATCCGGCATTTCGAGGTCCCGGGGTATGTCGATGACCCAACCGATATCGACGCCAACGGCGGCCGCCCGACGACGGCGTGGCGAGGTCTTCACTCGTCCGAGGCCAGATCTTCGAGGTGTCGGCATCGTCAAGCTCCGGTGTTCGAGAGCTGACGCTCCGACAGCCCTTTGGCCCTGTCCTAAGGTCTGGCGATGGCTGACGAAACATCTCGACCCGACACCTTGAACGACATCGGTGTCCTGAAGCGGCGCGAGATCGAGGCACGCGTCGTCGGGCCGCTCCTAGCGCGATTCGGCGACGAGTTCGGGCACGACCGCGTCCGCGAACTGGCCGCCGATGTCGTCGTCGACATAGCGAAGGAGCAGGGGGCCGCGCTGGCCGCAATACTCGGCGGTAACGACCTCGCTGCTTTCGCCGGTTCGCTCGAAGCCTGGACCCAAGGCGGTGCACTCGAACTCGACGTGATCGAACAGAGCGCGACGACCTTCGCTTTCAACGTCACGCGCTGCAAGTACGCGGAGCTGTATCGCGATCTCGACATGGCCGATCTCGGCGCGACGATGAGCTGCAACCGCGACGGCACGATGGTCGAGGGGTTCAATCCCAACATCAAGTTCACGCGAACGCAGACGATCATGCGCGGTGCGACACATTGCGACTTCGTCTACACGCTCAATGAATCCGAGACTTCAGTCGACTTGTAAACCCAGGCTCGGGGCTTGGCTGGCGAAGCCGCCGAATTTCACCCGGGTGGTTGGAACGAAACCGGGGGCGGCGGGGTTTGCTGTAATGCTGACCGCTCCAACGCGGTCGGATCAACAAGACAAGGAAACATGAAGCGATGAGTAACACCACAGACGGCAACGATCCGGTTGAGTTCTTCTGGCGTCCGGGCTGCCCGTTCTGCATGCGCCTCGAAGACGCGCTGAACAAGGCGAACATCACGTTCGACAAGTTCAACATCTGGGATGACCCACAACACGCGGCCTTCGTACGGTCGGTGGCTGACGGCAACGAGGTTGTGCCCACGGTCCGTATCGGCAATGTCTCGATGGTCAACCCAAGCCTTGACCAAGTCGTCGGAGCGATGGGTTCATAGGTAGCCCTATTCGACGTAGTGATCGGCGCCAACGTCTGAGACTAGAAAATGAAGTTGTGCCGGGTCCGAGCGCAAGCGTCGTTGCCCGTTCGTTGTACTGCGACGATTCGGCGTAGGCCGGGCACTAGTCAACACCGACGGCGGGTGTCGGAGCATTGCTGCACGGCGTGCGCGCGAAGCCGGCGAAGTGCACGAGGTACCGAGCGTCGGCGGCTGGAGTGTCGTCGACAAACTCGGTCGGCGCGGGTGCCGTCGGATCGGCCACATCGGCCGTGCGACCCGCCCAGGTCCAGGTCGCGCCATCGTCGATCGATCGATATACCCAGTACTTGGTTGCGCCAAGATCGGTCCAGGTCACCCGGCCAAGATCATCACTCGCGCAGACGAGCCCCAGCGACTGCTCCGGTTCGGAAATCGTCGTGCATGCTACGGCCGGCGCGCCAGGCTGTCGGACCTGATATTGGGCGTCGATGATCGGGTAGCGGTCGCGGAAGCGCTCCGGGTTCGGGGGCACATCGGACGCTTTCCAGCGGCCGATCCACGACCACGTGTTTCCGCCGTCGGTCGATCGGTAGATCCAGTACACGCTCGAATCAGTCGAGGTCCACGAGAGGTGGCCGCTCTCTGACCAGCACGCGACGTCGTCAGCGATCGTGACGTCGAGGCGGTCGACGTTGACCTGGCCGTCGCCCGAGAACGTCATCTCGACTCGGTGGGTGCCGGGAGTGAGCGTGATCGGCGTCGCAGTCAGCGTTTCGAAAGCCCACCAGCCGAGACCTACCGGCGCGGCATCGTTCACCACGACCATGTCGTTCACGGTGACGGATACTCTGCCCGGCGCCGACCATCCCGATGCCACCCGAGGTGCGAAGACCAGCGGCGCTTCGGAGGTGACTTCGACGTCCCAGCGCAGCTGTTCGCCCGCCCGCGTGCGGCCGACCGTGTAGCTGCCGGGCACCCCAGAAGTCGCCCAAATGTCAACGGCTTCACCGGGGCGAACGTCGGCGTTGCCACGGTTCTCGGCGTCGGTATCGATCGCTTCGCTGAACGCTTCGGCCTGCACCAGTCCGGGCACCGGCAAGGCTGGCAACGGTGGGGGTGGGGGTGGGGGAGGCGGCACGACAGAGGCGCCAATCGTGTTCGGCCGGATGTAAGACAGGATGAGGCGACGAGCCTCGGGGTCGTCGCGGACAACAGCGGGTACCTCGAATGCGTCGAGCAGCTCGGCATCGGTGGCCCCTTCGAGCTGCCAAGCATCGGTCAGGCCCAAGTAGTTGTGACCGTTCCAGCCGAACTTAGCCGGGAGCGACACCGAGGCGAGCGGCGCGTCGACCGGCGCTCCCGAGTAGAAAACTTGACGTCCGAGCCAGTAATCCTCGCGGGTCTCAATCGGGTCGCTGGCCCGCCGAGGACGAAGGCGCGTCACGCCATGTTCGCCGCCTCCAGTGAGCAGCACACCACCGCGCGGGTCGACGGCCACAAGCCACGCGTAGTGGGGTGCGTTCGTCGCGGAGATCCGTCCCCAACCGTCGGGGTAGAGACCAGTCGGGCTTGGGAACAGCGGCACACTCTCGCCGCCGCCCGGTGGCAGCCACTCGAAGACCTCGTTGAAGTTCTCACCATCGATCGTGCTGACGAACTTGGCCCAGTAGATCCCGTCCTTGGGCCCACTGTTGCCCCAACGATCAACGTCGAGCCAGGCCCAACCTCGGTCGTACTGCGCGTGCTTTTGGCGCACCTCGCCGAGGGTCTTGGTTGCGAGCGTGGCGGGATCGATTTGGCGAATCGCGCCGTAACCAAGTTCGAGCAGGATGATGCGGCCTTCGCTGTCGACGCGGATCGTCTGGGGCCGGAAGATGTCGGGCACCACGCCGTTGTTTGCCTCGGCTGGCGTGACCTCGAATTGGGTTGCGGCGCGAGCCGCCAACTGGTCGGTCCAATCGATGCCATCCGCGATGAGTCGCTCCTGCATCCCGGGGTCGCCCACCACGGTGGTGACCTGGCCCGAACGGTCGACGCTCCGGATGGCATCGTTGTCTTGGTCGGCGACGTAGAGCACGTCGGCAATCGGGTCGAAGACGAGCGAGCCCGGACCGCTGAACCGAGCGGCCGAGCCCGTGCCGTCGGCGTACCCGGCTTCGTGGTCAGGGTCGCCGGCCAGAATCGAGACCGTCGCTTCCTCGTTGCGGATGTCGTCGGGTACCTCGATCTTCCAGATCACATGATCTTCATACGCGGCCACGTACAGGATGTTCTCGTCGAGCGGGTCGACGGCCACGTCGAGCGGCGTAAAGAACTCGCCCCGCCCGGCGGTCCAGTTGCCCCGGTTCTCCATGTTCCGACGCACGACCTCGGTCGGCTTCTCCCACCACAGCGGGTCGAGGTCAGGCTTCACCCGCCAACCGGCAATCGTCACGATTTCGCCGTCGGGCAGGAGATACGCCACGCGCCCGCCGGTCTCGGCAAACGCAAATCGACCTAGCGAGTCGATCTGGCCGGACACGTACGGACTCATCCAGCCACTACCGCGTGGCCCATCCTTCATCGGAAAACGCTCGTGGGCAGCATCGATTCGGAGGAACCGATGATCCTCGCCGTGTTTTGGCGTCAGGCCACGCACGAACGGCGCGTCACTGTGCGCGGGGTGATCCCACCACATCTGCACGGCTGCGAATAACGGTGAGTTCGGCGCCATCTGTTCTTGGTAGAGATCGGACTCGGCTGGTGGGGTCGACCACGACTCGGCGGACGGATCGATCGGGTACTCGGCAACCACGCGGTCCTCGGGGTCGACGTATTGGATGCTCGGGCCGAAGATCGGGAACTGGCTGGCGTTCGGGTTCTCCTGGGTCGTGCTCATCACCGGGACGGTGCGGGTAAAACCGAACGGCTCCCCGTTAGCCAGGTCGCGTGAGATGTGGACGAACGCCGGGATGGGCTGAATCGCAAGCCGATCCGCTCCGCGCGCCTCGATCGTGAGCCCGTGCACCCCGTCGGCGAGTTGCGAAAGCCCCGCATTGTCGATGTCGAGCTCGAAGCGGTACGGGGCACCAAGCCAACCCGAGACCGGAACATCTCGAACGACATAACGAACTTCGACATCGACAATGTCGAGCGAGTATTCGTCGTACCCGTTGACAACCCGGGGAGCGATCACGTTCACCGGAGCATCGGGCAACGACGGGTGGTTCCGGTGGAGGTGCAGCCATTGCAGATCGAAGGCTTCGAACGGTGGTGGTGTCGCGTCGGGATCTTTGATGATCTCGAAGAAGTAGTCGGACTTGTACCGGGGCCAGTCGTCAGCCTGCTGGGCGTCGGCTTGCATCGCAAGCCCGAAGGCGAACAACAAGGCAGTAGTCATCGTCAGCGCGATCGCCGCACCGACGACGCGAAGATGGCGGCGGTAGCTCATGAATGACTCCTCGGTTCCGGACCGGACAGCGTGGCCCACACGACTCCGACGCTAGACGAGCGTTCATGAAGCCGCGGTGAAGCTGGCCGGCCGGTGGCCGCTGCAGCAGGCGCAACGGCGGATGCGGCAGACTTGACGAATGCGCACCGATGGGAAGATCCTGACCTCGAATCAAATCGATGAGTTTGCCGAGCTCGGTTTTGTATCGCCCCTCGACGGGCTGCATCCCGATCAAGCGGCCGCGGCACGAGCGCAACTCGAAGCCCACGAGACGACGCTGGGGCATCCACTCGGAGCGGGCCAACGGTCGAAGTCGCACTACATGTTCACCTGGGTCAACGACATCATGCGCGACGACCACATACTCGACGCCGTCGAGGACCTCATCGGCCCCGACATCTTGTGCTGGGGCACGATCTTTTGGATCAAGGAGGCACAGTCGCAAAGTTATGTCGGCTGGCACCAGGACCTGCAGTACTGGGGGCTCGAGACCGACCGGCTCGTCAGCGTGTGGGTCGCGTTGTCGCCGGCGTCACAAGAAGCGGGATGTATGAGCGTGCTGCCGGGAAGCCATCGCGAGCGCTTGGGCCATGTCGAGACCTATCACGCCGACAATCTGCTGAGCCGCGGTCAGGAGTTGACCATCGATGTCGGCGAGCGCTCGCCGGTCGCCATGGCGCTCGCACCGGGGCAGTTCTCGCTACACGATGGCCGGCTTGCGCATGGGTCAGGGCCGAACAGCACCGACGATCGCCGTATCGGTCTGTCGATGCAATACATGCCGACGAGCGCGAAGCAGACGCTGGTCGAGTGGGACACGGCCGCGTTGGTACGCGGCGTCGATAACTACAACCACTTTGCGCATGGCCCATCGCCAACCGCTGACCTTCAACCCGACGACGTCGCGTTCCAGGCCCGAGCGGTCGCTGCACTCAGTGAGTTGATCTACCTCGGAGCAGAACAAGAAACCGAGTCGACGATCTAGCTCGCGTTACCGACCCTCCGCCCGCAGCCAGGACCGCAACTTGACGACATCGGGCCGGAGCTCGTTACCCCGGCGATGAAGGATCTGAAACGGGTTGCCGGTCACCACCGGGTCGGCAAGCGCCACGAGTCGCTCGTCGGCGATGAGGTCCTCGACGATGTGTTGCCAGCCGAGCGCAACGCCTTGTCCGTCGAGCGCCGCCTGGAGCACGAGCGAGTAATCGTTCGATCGATACCCAGCGAGCAGCGAGGGGCGAGCGACGCCATGGTCGGCAAACCACCGCCACCAGTCGTACCGACTCGTGTATCGCTCTTCGAGGTGGATCAACGGAGCGGTGAGCAACGCGTCCGGGTCGTTGAAGTCAACGGTTTCAGCGAGCGCCGGTGCGGCCACCGGAATCACCGACTCGTCACGAAAGACTTCGACCGCAAGGTCGGCCCGCTCAATTGGGCCGAGGGGAATCCACAAGTCGGCATCATCTAGCCCGATCAGGTCATCGCTGTCGGTTGTCAGAAGGCGTAGGTCGATCCCCGGGTAGCGCCGCTTGAAGTCGGAAAGCCGGGGGAGCAGCCAGTAACTCGCGAGCGACGTCGACACCGACAGCGTCACCATCGCGGCGGTGCTCTGCGGGCGCGCGGCACCGACAGCATTGTCTAGGTCGGCAAATGCGACCGCCGCGCGTTCGCACAGCAAACGACCGACCGGCGTCAGCGCCATTCGTGGCCCGCTTCGGTCGAACAGCACAACCCCGAGTTCGCGTTCGAGACGCGCCACCGCATGGCTAATCGCGGGCTGACCAACACCCAGCTTCTTCGCGGCAGCGGTGAAGCTACCCGCGTCGACTGCGGCCACAAACGACCGAAGCCACGCATCGGATACTGCCATCACCGCAGGCTAGGCAGCGCGCGGCCCATGACTCAAATACATGTCACGATGACCGATTTCGCCAATTGAACAGATCACACAGCATCTCTACGCTCAACAACTTCTGGACTGGTCATGGTGACCACCGGTGTTTGGGGTGAAAGATGGCGAACGACCGAGCAAACCTTCCGACCATTGGATTCGTCGGTCTCGGCAACATGGGTGGACCGATGGCCAAGCGCCTCGTCGCCGCCGGCTACGACGTCACTGCGTTCGACATCAACCCCGACGCCCTCGCCGAAGTTGTTGCGGTCGGCGCCACCGGTGCCACTTCTGCGGTCGAATGTGCCGCCGCCACCATCTTGTGCACCTCGCTACCGCGCCCCGACCATGTGCAAGCGGTCATGGGCGGCGCAGACGGGGCCCTCGCCGCGATGCAACCAGGATCGATCTGGGTCGATCTCACCACGAACCGCAAAGAACTCGTCGCCGAATTCGCGGCGGCAGCCCCCGATGGAGTGGCGGTCGTCGACTCGCCGCTCACCGGCGCCGTCGACGGGGCCCGCAACGGCAAGCTCACGCTCTTCTGCGGCGGCGACGACGCGTCGGTCGATCGCATCGAGCCAATCCTTTCGAACCTCGGTCTCGTCATCCGCTGCGGACCCCTCGGCACCGGCAACGTCGTCAAGCTCGTCACGAACCAGCTGTGGTTCGTTCACGCCGCAGCCATCGGTGAAGGTTTCGCGACCGGCATGGCCAACGGCGTCGAACTCGACACCCTTTGGTTCGCGATCAAAGAGAGCGTTGGCGACAGCTTCGTTGCTCGCCACGATGCGCCATCGATCTTCGCTGGCCATTACGACCCGTCGTTCTCGCTCGACCTCTGCCTGAAGGATCTCGGCCTAACGATGGAGCTAGCCGAACAAGTTGACGCGGAGCTCCCGATGACGGCTGCCGCGCAAGCAACGTTTGTGCGGGCCGCCGACCGCTACGGCAAAGACGTCGGCGAGCTGCACGTCTGCAAACAAATCGAAGACGATGCGGGCCTGTCGATGCGCCTCGATGGCGACTGGGTTCCGCACTGGGAGAAATGACGGTGCAGCTGCACGACTTGATCGACCTCGATCGGCATCCGATCCACGACCCCGCGTCGGCGGAATATACCGACGCCGTTGCTGCGGCCCATGTTGGTCTCCGCTCGGTCGGCTGCGCGGTGATCAAGGACCTCGTGCGCCCCGAAGCGTTGGCCACGATCTCCCACGAAATCGTCGAGCGGAAACCCACAACGCACTTCTCGAAACAAACAATCAATCCGTACTTCCACACCGAAGTCAATCCGGACTATCCGACCGGTCATGCCGTCAATACGTTTATCGAGCGGTCAAGCGGCTTCATTCCCGGCGATTCGTGGGACTCGAGTTGTGCAACCGATGCGCTGTTCCGCTCGCCCGATCTCGCGCGGTTCCTCGCCGACTGCCTGGAGATCCCCGAACTGCATTGTTACGCCGACCCGCTCGCGGGGTTGACGGCCAACATCGTCGACCCCGGCCAACAGTTCACGTGGCACTTCGATACGAACGAGTTCGCCGTCACCGTGCTCGTCGACGAGGCGGACGACGGTGGGCTGTTCGAATTTGTGCCCAATATCCGCTCGGTCGATGACGAGAGCTTCGATCGGATCAAGGCGGTGCTCGACGACTGCAGAGATGGGGTGGTGACGCTCGACTTGTGTCCCGGCGATCTCCAAATCTTCCGTGGCCGCTATTCGCTGCATCGCGTCACTCGTGTGCCGGCCGCATCGAAGCCCCGCCACGCGGCAATTTTTGCGTACACCGAACAACCGGGCGTGATCGGCCGACTGGCCCGTACCCAACAGCTCTTCGGCCGGGTGCTCGACGAACACGTCGACGCCGAACGCGAGCGGGTTCGCTCGGACGCGCTACTCGACTAGCGCGACAGCACGAACGCGGCGATGGCTTGCTTCATGTCGCATTCACAGGGTTTGCACAGGTTCGGCCGACACAGTGGCCAGATGCACAGCACAAGCGACGGCACTGAACGCGTGCGACGTTTTCGACCGGCGACATAGAAGCCGTCTTCACGGTTCCCGAGGATGCGATCATCCACGGCATCGCGTTGAGCCCCGACGGCTCCACCATGGCGGTGTCGTACTCGCCAGACTTCCATATCGAAGGGAACGGACTTTGGACGCTCGACCTGCGGACCGACGCCTTCGCGCCATTCGTCGCGGCCGAGCCCGATCGCTACTTCGTCGATCCGGTCTGGTCCGACAGCGGCGACTCGGTCTTCGCAACGTCGCGTCGACCGGTCTGGGCCCGACGAGCTGCTCGATGTGGTCGAGATCTCGCTCCGTGATGGGGCGATCGAACACTGGGCCGCCGGCGGCGTTGCGCCTCCGGTCCGGGGCGATGACGTGTTCTACCTCGAGATCGATGACGAGAACGCGCGCCGCTCGATTGGTCATCTGCGCGGCGGTGTACGGCGCGAGTCGGTCGACGATGACGGCGGCGGCGGTGGTGTGACCATCGGCGCACCCGCGGCGGCCCACGGCAATCATGACGTGCCGTCGACATGGTGGCGCCTCGACGAACAGAATGCCGCAACGGCGTCGACGATCGACCCGATCATCGTCTACGACGCGGCGCTCGTCGGTGATAACACGATGGTCTACGCGACCCTCGAAGGATTACCGATCGCGAACGACGAGCGCTTCGACATCATTCGGTCGCGAGCCATTCGTTTCGTCGCGGCGTAGGAGCTGCGCCGGTAGGGCGAGCGCTTCGATTATCTGGATTGCGTCATTGGCTTGATCGATCGGCACGAGCAGATGGTCATTGAAATAGCCGGCGAGGATGTTGCATGCGATGCCACCGTCTGCGAGCGCAGTCGACAAGGCCGCCGTGAGCCCAACGCCGTCGAGCGCTGTGTGCACATCGATCGTGAGCCACGCCGCAGTGAAGTCGACAGGCCAGTTGCGGCGCTTGGCTTCGGCGAGGGTGACGACGGCGGTCGTTCCTTCGGCCTCGGCAATCAGTGCTTCGACCCCATCACCGAGCGAGACCGGTTCATCGATCGAGACGACGGCGACCGGCTCGTCACGTCGTTGCACCTGCATCGACGCAAGTATCTTTACCAAGTCACGTTCACCGGCCACAGGGACTCCTTCGGTTCGACGCTTTACGTTAGGAGCCGGTGCCGACGGCAGCATCGATCACGCGCGGAACCGCGAGATCACGTCGGCGAGCGGCCCCATGTCGTCGCAGGCCATGTCGCGCGTCGACAGGATCGCGGTATGAACGCCAGCGGCGCTGAGCGCGGCGAAGCCCGCCTCGTGATCGTCAACGGTGCCGGCATTCACCGACGTGGCGAATCGGGCCGGACCTTGGTTTGATGGGCGGAGACGCTCGATGCGCTGGTTGAGGTCCTGGCGACTCGACCCGACGAGCACCTCGCCAAGGTGGGTCACCTCAATCTCAGCCGCGTCGCGTCCGACCTCGGCGCAGTGTTCACGGAGAACGGTGACCTTGTGGCGGACCGTGTCGACACCGCCGAACAGATTGCACCCGACGCCATGTTTGGCAACCAGACGTAGCGTCACCCGCTCACCGGAGCCACCGACGATGATCGGCATCGGATCCTGGATCGGACGGGGATAACAGATGGCTTCGGGAATCGTCATCGTGCGACCCTCGAACTTCGGGCTACCTGGCCCCCAGAGCAGCGGCAGCGCTTCGAGTGCATCTTCGAGCCGGGCCAAACGCTCCGGCGCCGACGGAAACGGCCAACCGAACGCCTCGTGCTCAGAAGCGAAGTTCGCAGCACCGAGGCCAGCGATTGCCCGGCCGTTACTCAGCACGTCGAGCGTCGCAATGATCTTCGCGAGATGACCGATGTTGCGGAACGTTGCCGCGGTCACGAGAACTCCGAGGCGAATCTTCGAGGTGGCGTTCGCCAGGAAACCGAGCGTCGTGTAGCTCTCAAGCATGGGGTCCCAGGCCGACCCCACCTGCGGGATCTGGATCATGTGGTCCATCACCCACAAGCTGTCGAAGCCGGCGGCCTCGGCATTCGAGGCAACGCGAACCAGCCAGGGACCGATCGCTTCGCTGCTCCCCGGTCCGTCGAAGCGCGAGACCAACAGGCCGAAGCGCAATGCCGAGGTTTGGTTGCGTTCCGGTGTCTCGTCGGTGGTGAGGGCGGCCGCGGCCGCGAGTTTCGGAGTGACGGTCCGGACCGGCTCTGGCTCGATCACGAGATCCCAGCCCTCGGTATCGAGCTCGAGACGGCGCGCGGTCTTCAGCATCGCATCGAGCGCCTTCGCTCTTACCGGATGTTCACGCGCCCGGTTCCGGCGGCGGCACTCCGCGGCCGACGTGGTGAAACGAACGGCTACGGCGGCGAGGCCATAGCGCTGCGCCGCCTCCAGGTATCCCGCCCGCCGACGTTGCTCAAGGCCGGTTGTGTCGACGACCGTCGTCAAGCTCCGCCCGGACCGCATCTCGATGATGCGGTCGAGCACCTCGAACGCGTCGTCGGTTGCCGCGAGATCGAGCCGGTGTTCGCCGACGACGCCCCGCAACGTGTCGGACGAAACGATCTCGTCGGGTAGGAAGTTCTCTGCCGCCCAGGTGGACTTCCCCGACGCGGGCGGTCCGACCAAGACGACCAGGCCCGGCGATGGGAGCGGCCGGCTCATGGCGCCGCAGTTCGACCGTAGAACG
>Ga0114956_1001055_pt1 | contig 21514 bp, 17 predicted proteins | sample MaitaG_FD_87304 | JGI IMG/M metagenome (GOLD analysis project Ga0114956, IMG submission 87304) | Marine algal microbial communities from Maine, USA - Maine_Asex2 metaG | ecosystem: Host-associated > Algae > Red algae > Unclassified | place: Maine, USA | collected 2015-01-05
AAATAGGCTGCCTAAATAGTCATTCAGGCAGCTAATAAATAATGGGGTTATTCTGGGGTTATTCCTTTTTTGGGTTGATTCAATTAATTTCTCGATGGAAAAATTCCTTGAAGAGCAATAATATAATTTACACCTAGGTAGGGTTGCATATTGTTAAATGGTTGGCTAGCTGCACCCTGGATAGATCCCGCTGAAAGTGCATCATCTACTGTAGATGAGTAACTATTAGTGCCGGTAACAGCTGGAGCATTACCTGAGGGATCATCAGAATTTGCGTCATTGCTGCTAGCAGGAATATTTATAGCTGCTGCTGGAAGATTTGCGGCTAATAGCGTAGTTGAATTGCTACCTCCTCTTTCTCCTAATTTGATTGGGTTTAGTCCAGGTCCGCTGCCTTGATGTAACGCCGATCTTCCTCTAAGATCTGGGAGACCGAATGTAGTACGCCCATCACCTCCGTAGGTTGTACCTAATATAGAGAAAAGCGCCGCGTTATTAGAAATTGGTAATAGTTGTCCTTCGCAAAATGCCCAGCCTCGTGGCGCAAAATTTCCTGCGAACATGATCATTTGACCTATAAAGGGATCCATAATATGTTTTATTTATTGATTTAATTATTATAGCTTACGATTGTAAAGATGTGGTAATAGCTAAAGGATTCCTCGAGTTAATATACCTGTTTTAGAAACAGGTAGAAATACCTACTTGCTTGAAATTGTGATTTAGCTATGTCAAATTAATGATGCCAAGTGTTACAAGAGGTACTTTTAAAATTATTTATCTAAGTATAAATACCTAATTGTAAAATGCGTGGAATTGCGGATCTCTATAAAAGGAGTAAATTATATATTTGTACTGAAAGCAATATATGTGTATTGTACTGGTAAGAAAAAAATTGGAAATTTTTAAATTAAATAAATCCTTAAAATGAAAAACACTCAACTATTACTACTCTCATTCGCTCTATCTATTTTCTTTTTTGCTTGCTCAGAGAAAAAAAGTAGTCCGATAAGCCCTAATGCGAAAAAGACAAATGAAGTAGATCTTTCAGAGGTTCGAGAAGCTGTCAATTATACAATTATCGATACCATAGGTGAACAGAAGTTCAACAAATGGAAAAGAAACTGGGATAATAATTTTCGTAATTATTTAAAAAACGATTCTATTAGATATTTTGAACTACCCATTATAGATATGCAGCAGCTTATAAATTCTGGAGCAAAAGATACGCGTTTCTACATAGGTTTAGAGCCGGTGTTAAATGATCCACAGCGTAATTTCTATCCACACATCATGGCAGTAGGGATGAATAATAAGAATATAGAGAATAGAAATCTGATCTTAGATTATTCGACTACTTGTCCTCCTAATTGTCCACCGCCTAAACAATAGGAATTATTTCTTTACATTTGCCAGTAATCTAATTTTAGGATATTGGCCGCAATTGAATTGTTACATACTGTTGTTTTTCTGACCTTGTTAGTAGGATTCATTTCTATACTTTATTACAGAAGATTTGGAAGTGTTGAAAAGTTTTTCGTCTACTATATATGGATGAGTGCATTTTTTGAACTTTTCGCAATGTCAGTTAACTTGGAATCTGTAAATAATGTGCTTGTGGATTATGGGTGGAAAAATAATTTACCTGGACTTCATTTATTTACCATACTGCAATTTATTCTTTTAGTACTTTTCTTTAGCCGTGTTTTGCAAGAGTATCTAGTAGATTTTCTGTGGAAATTAGTCTTGATTATAGGCTCTTTGCTAATTTTGGCTAATTCTATATTTATACAATCCATATTTACATTTAATAGTTACAGTAAAACCGTTGTTGAATTAGCTATCATTTTGGCCAGTATATCTTATTTTGTAAAGCTTATGCTGAGTGATAAAATAAAAGATCACAATGTTGTCCTAACTTATTTTGTCACTGCGGTATTTGTAAATGCCAGTGTATCTATTTTGATTCATCTATTTAGTAATTCGATCATGCAGATGGAACAGGAGTTTTTAACTCAGTTATGGAATGTAAGAACGATGGTTAACATATTAACTCAGTTTATAATTCTGTATGGAATATATTTAGTCATCACAAGAGAGCGAAAATTACAAAATAGAACTCAATTAGATATTTCACATACTTAAAGTCATGGCAGATGAATCATTATATCTCTTACTTGCATGCGGTATAAGTATTATGGTACTACTTGTGCTTAGTGTTCTGCTGATCTTTAATGTATCAAAGCGTAGAATTCTATCTGAGATAAGCGAGAAGCAAGAAAAGGAGCTAGAGTTTCAGCAGAATATGCTTAGAAATAGTATAGAAACTCAAGAAAAAGAAAGATCCAGAATAGCACAAGAACTACACGATGACATCGGATCTAAGCTTAATGTCGTTAATCTTAATTTTAATCTTCTCGAAACCTCTATTGAGAAAGGAGGCAGTACAATAGAACCTATAGATCAGATCAGAACCTTGTTGCAGGAAAGTATAGTAAGAGTTAGAGACCTTTCTCATGGATTGTACCCTCCCATATTAGAAAAATTTGGCATTCAGAGTGCGCTAGAGTCTTTTGCTATCGAGGTTAATAGAACAGGGCAGATAATTATTGCCTTAGATATAGTGCAAGACTGGGGTAAAATGGATATCAATAAAGAACTGAATATATACAGGATTTTTCAGGAATTGGTTAGTAATACGATCAAGCATGCAAAAGCAAAAAATATAAACTTGACATCTTCAGCTGTAGATGGGAAATTACTGTTGGTCTATACAGATGATGGAATAGGTCTACAAGAAAATGATTCTATGTCTCATGGTATGGGTATGCAAAATATTAAAACGAGAGTAAGCTTATTACAAGCCGATATGAGCATTGAGAATCAAGTTTCTGGAGGTATAAGGGTGTCGATTTTGTTACCCAAAAATTAAAAAGCATTTTGCTCTTATCTACTCTTAAAGAGAAAGTAATACCATTTTTATTTTTAGATGACGGAAAAGGATTTAGAATTGTTCAAAATGGATCAAGGTAAAAAACGTAGGCGAACCCATAGGTTCGGCGAGGCTTTTTAACGAAGGAACATGAAGAACAAAATAAATAATTACCGTCATTCTAAACTAGAATTGGTATAATATGAATTAGTCTTCCGCCAATGCATCAAAAGTTTTCTTTATTTCCGCAAACCACTCTTGCATAGCGGTAGGGGATTGCATTAGTTTTTGCATCTTGCTCATCGCTTCTATATGGGCTGCATCTTGAGCCTTGTACATTTCTATGCCATGCTGTTTGCTCATGGCGGCTATTTCTGCAAAAGTATCGGCACTAAATACTTTGTCACAAGCACCACCTAATTGTATACAAGTCATACTTTTCATAATATATTTTTTCTAATTATCAATTATCAATACCTTGATTAATTCCTTTCTCTATAGCAGGGACACCGTTTTTCATCCATGGAGGCATAGGTTTATCCATAAGATAGTGATCAAAAAACTGCTCTAGTCTTCTGTTAAAATCTACTCTGTTCTGCCACTTAAGCGGCCAGTGTGGTTCGTCATTATAGTTAAGTAACCAAGCGGGTTTATTCAGTCGTCTAAGCGCTACAAAATATTCTATACCCTGATACCATGGAACGGCTCCATCTGCATCGTTATGTAGAATGAGCACTGGTGTATGTACATCGGGGGTGTTAAATAGGGGAGAATTCTCTAGATATAATTCTGGTTTTTCCCATAGCGTTCCGCCTATTCTACTTTGAGTTTTTTCGTATTGGAACATCCTACTCATACCCGAGCCCCACCTGATTCCACCATAAGCAGATGTCATGTTGACAACTGGTGCTCCTGCTTCGGCACACTTAAACATATTAGTCTTAGTGATCAGATGTGCGATCTGATAGCCACCCCAGCTATGACCTTGTAGTCCTATACGATCATGATCTAGCCAAGGCTCTTTTTTTAAGGATTCGACTCCAGATACAACGGAGTTGTAACAACTCTTGCCAGGGTATCCAGTTGTATACACAATGTCAGGGTTAAATATTACATATCCTTTATTGACATAGTAACTATAATTTATGGTAGATCTATGAGGGGCAGGCGCTCTATGTCTATGTAGACTATTAGCGCTACGTTCATAAAAATTTACAATCATAGGATATTTTTTAGACGGGTCAAAGTCATCGGGTTTTACCAATAATCCTTCTAGTTCTGTACCGTCCAGCGATGTCCACTTGTATATGCTTATGTTGCCCCATGCATACTCAGATTGCTGAGGGTTAGTATTAGATATTTTTCTCTGATTTGTAAATGACGTATTACTCAGGATAAGGTCAGGATAATCACGAAATGATTCTTTAGTAAAAAAAAGTATATCTGAATTTTTAGCTTTTTTCATTTTACGAGCATCATAGCGGTATGGACCTTTCTCTACAATTTTCTTTTTAGAACTACTAAGATCTAGGTAAGCCAGTCCCCCTGATTTATCTGTCTCGTCAAATAATGATAAGAGTATAATACTGTCATGAGGGATGTTATATATTTCGCTTTCTAGCTTTACATAACGATGGATTGTTTTTGCAGCTCTGCCGTTAGTAAGTCTCTCTGGTTTCTTCTTGCCTGATGGATCTACTTTCCATAGATCATATCGATCGTTAATGATGACGTGTTTGTCATCCTCTGTCCAGAAGGCAACTCCGTAGGGTCTAGGATCAGATGGACTATCGTGTAACTCATTAGAGAAAGAGACTATGTTATTATCCGTTATTGTGCGCACTTTAGCTGAGGATAGTTCTACGCTCTTCCAGTTGCGTTCTTCATTATTATACCATAAAGCATATTTTCCATCAGGAGAGATGCGAGGAAAACCAACTTCAGCTGTTGCTATTTTTTTTTTGATACCTGATTTCAGATTGACAATATAGAGATCTCTTGCGGCGTAGCCGAGCCAGCTTATGGTCTGCGCATAAGGGTTTTGGTTATAAATGATAGCATATTTACTATTTTTTGTACGCGGATAAGAAATGCCAGATTCATAATTAGAGAGTAAGGGGGTGTGTTTCTTCTTAGTGATATTATATACGACATCGTAAGTCTTCTTTTTATCTCTGTCTAAGTTGTTTTCTTGCTGGGTATATAATAGCTTGTCCGTATAGCTCCATACTTCTACATTCACAATTTCTTCTGGCAACAATGTTGTGTCTTGGAGGATAGGTGCTGGAGCCATACCATAAAAAAGTCTTTGTTCATCTTCTGAAAATCGGAGCGTAGTATTTTCGCTTAAGTAATAATCTTCATTCGATATATTTCTAGAACCTGCTGCAATTTCTGTTGATTGTAGCTGACCTTTAGACCATAGATGAAGTTGATAGGGGCGTACTTCATTTTTAGTGGTATCTGTATCTTGGAGGAAGGCTAGATGATTTCCTTTCTTGGAGAAACTTAAGTTTTTATATTTACCCTTTGCTTCTATGATCCTATTTTTCTTATTGCTAGGGAGATGGTATAATAAAATATGATCTTCTTCTGTAGAATCTATTCCCGTAGTAAGTATGGCTAGCATCTGTCCTTCTTCAGAAAGGGTATAGGAAGTGACGAACCTAACAGAATCAATTTTTTGTGTGCTGAGCTGATGGATAATAAGCGTGCTACCATTTTCTTTAGAATCTCGTTTTACATTTTTTGTAGTATCCTTCCGCATTTCTTTTTGGTACAAAATATAATCTCCCCACTTTGATGGAGCTTCATAGTTTTTAACATCCGCAATTTTTTCTAGCTCTTGAGTTGCTAGATCTAAAATGACTAGTGTGTCCTTGGGCATTTTTTTCTTATTTATTTTAGCTCTTTTTTTTGCTTGGATACTATCATAGGCTGGGCTGATGAGTGCAAAGGCAAATTTACTATCAAAATCAAACCTTGCATTCCCCGCTCGGTTTATAATAGTTTGTTTTTTTGTTTCTGTATGGACGAGATATAGTTTGTTATCTCCTTTGGCAGGTTTAATATTATAAGCGACCCATTTGCCATCATTCGAAATATTAGAGTTGCTTAGGGTATTCCATTTTTCATAAATATTATGATCCATTACTTTTTTTTCAGTAGTCTGTGCAGTAATATTTATGGAGAAAAGTAAGTAGACAAAAAGATATAGATACTTATGCATTATGATCTAATTTATAGGAGGAATAAATATTATTCTAAATTAAGATTAAATTTAGTGATAGTTGGCTTATTGTCTATAAATAATCGGTTGCTACTAGGAGAATATATCCTATTTAGTACAGAAACTATTACTCTGTTTTCTCGTAATAGAACAGCAAGCTATAATTCTTTTTTCTGTAAATATTCTTTATGAAATGGTTGGCGTAAAGTCTATTTGTATGCATATTTATATTACAACTGGGGGATCAGGAAATAGTAATAGAGCGGTACAATTTCTGGAAGATTATTTTTTCATGCGTTAATTAAATTATTGTAAACATATCATGGTTAGTTGACCACAGGCCATCTACTAATAATGGCACAGGCAACTTTATAAGATATTACTGCTATTGGGTCTAGTCATGCTTATAATATTACATTAGATAACAATAATTTGACTATAGATTTCCCTTACATCTTACTTCCTGACAGTACCACTAATAAGTTTGGTTCAAATGTCTTTATTGAGTTTTTCATTGATCAGTTACATGATGTGGAATTAGAAACTGAAATACTAAACAGAGCTGGTTTCTATTTTGAATTTTATGATCCGATCATCACGAATACGGTTTTACATACTATAGAAAAGACTTTTTAGAGGTACGTTCTAATACAGAAGATGTATTAAATGATGTAAATTTGATTCTTTTCATCAATCCTACTTCTAAAGATTTTATCATTCAGATAGATGATACTGATTTTATTCCTTCCGAATGGGTATTATATAACAAATAGGAATTCTAGTTCTATCTGAGACGATCAATAAAACGAGTCAGCTTGTAGAGGCACAATCATTGAGCAATGGAGTATACTTTTATCAGCTATCTCATAAAGGGCAGAATGTAGCAAAAGGAAAACTTATCAAACATGACTAAGTTTGTAGTAATACTCTAATATGTAAGTCTCACTAGAATGAGTAATAGTTCGCATTAATAGTTTTAGTGAAAGAGTAATTTGCCAGCCCTTTTTCTATCGCGGTTCCTCCTCTTATCGACTATTGTAGCCACTCTTCGAGTTCATTCAGTAATGTTAAAACCTAAACTGTTTGTACTTAACAGAAATTAATTGCAATGAAATAATTTTATACAATTGATATAACTAAACTTTACGAAAGTGGTTTAAAGCGGGGTGCTATTCGACCTTTAAAAAGTCAGAAAAACTTAGTCTTTCTTGCCCACTGGATTCTAGTTCGGTCCTTTTTTTATCGGTTTACTAAGCTCTTCTCAACTCATATTTAACATTTTTAATTTCATCATATGCATGAAATTTTAAAGCTCCAAGGTTCCGCATTAACATTTATTATATAACTATTTTATTACCGAGTCTTTAATACTTAGACCTCAAAATTTGTGTAATAAATTACATGGGATATAATATAGAAACTATGATTATAATTTTATAATACAGCGAATTCAGTGTTAAGTAGGTCTAACTAGTATCAAAACAGTATGGCTATGAAAAATTTCTACTTCTTTCTTTTTATGAGTTTAGCAATAAATTGTTTCGCTCAGAAACCGTATGTTCCGCTGGAATCTGTAAATAGCTGGCATTACGGAGTGGGTTCTCTTGCAGGATATAGTACTTTCTGGGTAGAGTCTTTCGGGGATTCTATTGTAAATGGACTGAACTATAGAAAAATAGGGTATTACACTGACACTGGGTTCCCCTTTTTTCAACTTATAAGAGAAAATATAGAGGAACAAAAAGTATATATGATAAACACTTATGACGAAGATAGCCAAGAAGTATTACTGTACGACTTTAGTTTAGAGATAGGGGACGAGTTAGAGAGTCCCTATTACGATGTGATATTTACAGTTGTAGAAAAGGAAATAACAGGTAGTGAGTTAGGAGATTTGTATGTATGGACTCTACAATATAATGATCATACCTTTAAGTACACAGAAAGTTTAGGAGGGGATTATTTTTTCGTTAATCCACTTATCTCTGACCCTGTATATAATTTAAATTGTGCATACTATGACTGTACTAAGGTTTTTGGAAACGAAGATTGTCAGCACTATGAGAAATTTGCAATTACATCGGAAGTTGATGTTTTGCTATGTGAGGGGGAAGATTATTTAGGATTTACAGAAGAAGGTGTACATCAACTAAGAATAGATAATACGATTCCAGATGAATGTGATTCACTCCTTCTGATTGCTATAACATATAAAGATCCTTTACAACCAGAGATACCTTATAATGGAATCGACGATGATTGCGATCCACTTTCACTAGATGATGATCTAGATCAAGATGGATTTGCTAAAGTCGAAGACTGTGATGATAATGATCCTGAGGTCCATCCTGAAGCAGAGGAAATTCCTTACAATGGAAAAGACGATGATTGTGATCCACTGTCTCTAGATGATGACTTAGATCAAGATGGTTTTGTAGATGCTGAGGACTGTGATGATAACGACCCTCATAGCAACCCCGATGCGGAAGAAATTCCTAACAATGGCATAGACGAAGACTGTGATGGCTCAGATCTGCTATCTGCACTACACGAACTATCATTAGTATCAATAAATATATATCCTAATCCTGCAACTGATGTTCTGAATATAGAGGTAGATGGTGACTTGAATTATAGAGCATCGTTATATACCATAGATGGAAAACTGATGGATAATATTGTAAATGATGCATCCTTATTTTTGGAAAATCTATCAAGCGGAATCTACTTATTAGAAATTCACGATAGGATTACTGGTAATAAGATAGTAGAAAGAATTGTAATAGATAAGTAATCGTAAGATACTATTCTATGTCAATAATATAGATAGCTCTATAATTGTGTCTGCAATTATAGAGCTATTTTATTTCAAATATTAGGAAGCTCTAATTATCAGATTATCAATGAGTTAAATCTTAATTTAAATTAAATTTAATTTATATGCAACACAGAAAAGAGTCCGTACGTCATATTATTGAAACTCGAGTATTTGTAGATTTAGTAACTCAATAAAAAAAAGTAAATGACTAAATATATTTTAAATATCTGTGCATTAGTAAGCTTGCTGTTTTTAGGTTCATGCCAGAAGGATACAGAAATGTTTGTTCCTGATCAGTCAATAGATATTAGCGGTAATGATATTTTCGGCGTAGTAATAGACGAAAATGATAATGCGGTCGAGGGAGCAAAGGTAGTATTTGATGGACAAACCATAACGACTAATCAATACGGTACGTATAAGTTTTCAGGAGTTACACTGAACTCCCGACATAACTTTATCAATATTACTAAAGCAGGATTTTTCGAAGGTACACGTACTTTTAGAACTAACAAGGCAACAAAGATCAATCAAACAACTCAGTTGCTAAAGAAAAATTTCACTAACGAATTTAGTAGTAGTACAGGAGGATCAGTGCAGCAGGGAAGTATACAACTAGAGTTCCCTGCGGGATCTATAGTTATAGATAGTAATAATGCAGATTATGAAGGTAGTGTACTGGTGGCAATACAGTATCTAGATCCTACAGATAATAGTATTATAAGAAGAATGCCAGGAGATATGTCTGCTACAAATGCGGAAGGAGCATACTCTACGCTAAGTTCTTTCGGTATGGCTTATGTAGAATTACAATCTCCTACTGGAGAAAAACTGCAGCTAAAGGATGGCATGAAAGCTACAATGACAGGAAAAATACCTGCTGAAAGTCTAGATGATGCACCAGAAACGATAGCTATGTGGGTATTCGATGATGGTTCAGGATTATGGAAAGAAGAAGGTAGTGCTCAGAAAGTAGGAGATAGTTACGTAGGTGAAGTGGCGCATTTCAGTACCTGGAATTATGATGGTTCAGCTAGGACAATTATCTTATGTGGAAAAATTGTAGATCAAGCAGGTAATGGAATAGGCGGTGTGCACGTATGGGTTGCAACTCCAGCTTTCTTTGCTGTAGGTCACGGTAATACAAATCCAGATGGCACTTTTTGTGGAGCAGTAACACTAGGAGAAATACTGACCATAGAAATACAAAATGTTGCCGGATGTGATGAACCAGTATTTATTGGGGAAATAGGACCTTTTACATCGGATACAGACCTAGGAGATATTTCGATTACAATTAACAATGCTACTAATGTACAAGTGTCAGGTATGGCTGTCAATTGTGATGGAGATCCAGTAACGAACGGGGTAGCAAAAATAGATAACCAACACATAGAGATAACAGATGGAACTTTTGACCTATCTATCATAAGATGTGATGCTGGAGTTGGATTCCCAGTACAGCTTATAGACTTAGATGCCTTAACAGAGAGTGAAGTAATTATTGTAACTGGTGAGGGACCTCATAACGTAGGAGCTATAAGTGCTTGTGGAGTAGATATCTTTCAGATAGGGATGAACATCGATGATCTAGGTTTTGATTACGTAGGCTTGTTCGAGCTTTTTGCCTATAGTTCAGATAGTATAGATATAGATGAGAAAAGTCTAATAGGATTTTACCAAGATGCTACAGGTAATCGCTCAGCAAATATCAGATTAGGATATGAGGATGGAGCGAACATTGAATTTGTACTAGGAACTTTTCCAATAACTTCCTTATATTTTACCGAATTTTCGGGCAACCAAGAAGATGAGTATAGCTTAGTAAGTGGCGATGTTACGGTAGTAGATTATAATGCTGATATGAAATTTGTAAAAGGGAATTACTCTGCTCAAGTACAAAGTGCAGTGAATGGAACAGAACATACCTTATATGGGGACTTCAAACTGAACACAAACTAGTACATGACAGATAGAGAAATAGTCAAGCTCTGTATAAAAGGAGATAGAAAGGCACAAAAAGGACTATATGATACATATAGCGGGCGGATGTATAGCATCTGCCTTCGCTATTGCACCGACCCAGCTGTGGCAGCCGATGCATTGCAAAATGGATTTATCAGGGTCTATAAGTACATAGATAAGTACAACGAGACAGGTAATCTAGGAGCCTGGATAAGACGTATAGTTGTAAATTCTTGTCTGGATGAAATAAGAAAAAGAGGGAAGCACCTGTCCCTTGAGTTAGATGGGGTAGAGCCCAAAGCACTAAAAGTAGAGATGGCACCATTAGCAGAACAATTTAATATAGATAGGATCAAGTCTATGCTAAAAAAATTACCGACGGGATATAGAACAGTTTTTTCTATGTCCGTCTTTGATGATATGAATCATAAGGAAATTGCTGTATCACTAAATATTACAGAAGCGACTTCTAGATCTCAACTTATGAGAGCACGAAAAATGCTACAAGAACAAATCAAATCAGATAGCTACCTAGCATCACAATATCTTGAAAATAAAAAAATGTACACAGCATGAAGGAATGGAATAATATAGAAAAGCAAATGAAGGCTGTTGTAAATGCAGATACCGTAGCTGCACCAGATTTTATCTGGACGGCTATAGAAGAAAATTTAGAACCCAACAAGATTAAAAAGAGTGGCTGGTATACGATATTGGCATTAGCTCTTGCGTTAGCAGCAGTTGCATGGCTGGTAAGTAGCTCTATGAATCAAAACACAAGCGATAATATTTCGTCATCCTATAAGTCTGTTGGACTCGTGTCGGATGGTAACACAGCTATTCTTACTAAGGAGGAGGATGCTGCAGCGTCTACTCCTATGAATGTGCCAGAGGTTAATAGGCAAGAAGGTAAGTCAGTTATTATGGCTACAAATAATTCTAAAGAAGGAGAAAATATCATGAAGAGATCTAATTTTTCTGACGCAAAGTTTCCAAATGCTATTTTAACAACTACGGACCCTAAAGCTAATCTCAGAAAACAATGGTCAGGAGGCACAACAGATGTTATAGCTAGTGATAAATATACTATAAGCGATGAACAAAAAAATAAGATTGCGAACGATCAAGAGTCCACAAATACCAATAATGAAGTTCAGAATCGTAGTATAGAAAGTGGAATTAGTAACCATGAAGAATCGAGTAATACTACTTCCTCATTTACTACATTAGGTAGCCGTATACCTAAGTCGTTTTTGTCCATAACGAAGTTAGCGTCACTAGACCTTGTCGGTAATTTTTCAGGTACAGAAAGAGCGCAGTTAGGTATAAAAGATAAGATAGAATGTCCTAGCTTTTCTAACAATATAAAGATTCATCCTTTTATAGAGCTAAATGGAATAATAGGTAGGCACATGAAAGGATTCCAATCTATACCCAGTGGAGAGATCGAAAGTTCCGCTTTACAAAATGCTAGAGAAGGATCAGAAAGCAGCTGGTATAACTGGGGCGGGCAGTTTCTTGTAGGCCTGAACATTAATAGAAATATATATTTTGGGACAGGTCTAGAGATAAGCCAGTCTAAGGATAAGTTTAACCATGAAGTCAGTGGTGTGACACAACTAGTCATAAACCTGGACGAGAACGGCAGTCCTATAGATACCTCTTTAGTTAGCGGTACTTTTGTAAGTGCAGGGGAGGTAAGATATAACATGGTAGATATTCCGATTTTTGTAGGACTAACAAAAAGTATAGGCTCCTGGGATGTAGGTATAGAGGCAGCAGCATTGCTGAATCTTTCTTTTTCTGCAACAGGTAAGGTGCTCGATGAGAGCCTAGAGGTTTCTACTTTGGCAGAAACGCCACTAGCCTTTAAAGAAAAACTCGGTATGGGACTGAAAGGGTCTATCGTAGTCAGAAAATATTTATCTAATGGACTTTCCTTTCATGTCAAGCCTACTTTCAAAACATACTTAGGATCTGTGAGTCAAGCTAATTATCCTCTAGATACTAAGTTATCATTCGCAAGATTAGATGTGGGTCTGAGGATGGATTTCTAGGTATAACTATACTCACCAAATATTTAAATCTATGAACAAGTATTAAGTTATAATGACTAATAGGCTTATGCGGGAGGCGTGTGAGTTACCTGGAAGGGGCGACCGGAGGGAGCAGTCCGTGCCTAGCCATTGTGTATTAGCGCAGGACCAAGCTGACTAGTGCGCCTGTAAGACAACGACCTGAGGTACGAGGGGCACACCCTAATAAATATTATATAAATAATTATTATTATTCCTATGAATGGCTAGTTGTGCTTTTGTAAATTTGCATAATGAAAAAGAATGTAAATATAGCGCTGATAGCTCATGACGGGAAAAAGCCAGAAATGGTTTCTTTTGTTTTGACTAATAAAGAATTTCTTTCTGGTTATACTTTATTTGCTACTGGAACAACTGGTTCTCATATAGAGAAAGAAGGATTAGAGGTGGAGAAACTTTTGTCAGGGCCTCTCGGCGGGGATGCTCAGATTGCTGCTATGGTTGCGATGGGTGATTTAGATTTGGTTATATTTTTCAGAGATGCATTAGCGAAACATCCGCATGAACCAGACGTACAGATGCTGATGCGGCAATGTGATGTACACAATGTGGCGCTGGCTACTAACCCTAAGACAGCTTATTATATTCTCAGAGGTATTATGGAAAAACTCAAAGAAGAGGAATGATTACGGAGGATTTCAAAAAAATATCTCCCAGTATTCCGAAGCTTCCTGGCGTCTACAGATTTCTAGATGAGGATGAGGTAATTTTATATGTAGGAAAGGCGAAAAGTCTGCGTACCAGATTGTCAAATTATTTCGGGTCTAGAAAAAATATGGCATTTAAGACCATCACAATGGTGAAGCATGCACACCACATAGAATATACGGTTGTGGAAACGGAGCATGATGCATTATTGTTAGAGGCAACGCTTATAAAGGCCAATCAGCCAAGGTATAATGTCATGCTGAAGGATGGGAAATCTTATACTCATATCTGTGTAAAAAACGAACGGTTCCCACGTGTATTTTTTACTAGACGTGTTATAAAAGATGGCAGTACTTATTTTGGTCCTTATACATCTAAGTATAGGGCGAAAATATTATTAGAAACAATCAAAAAGATTTTTGAACTTCGTACCTGCACCTTAAAATTGAGTGCTGATAATATCGAGCAAAAAAAGTTTAAAGTCTGTCTGGAATATCACATTAAAAATTGTAAAGGACCTTGCGAAGATCTGGAGACGGAGGAAGAATACAATGATAAGATCAAGCAAGTGAAAAATATCCTCAAGGGGAATTTTAAGCAGGTGAAGGATTATATGAATGAGCAAATGGATCTGCATGTAAAAAATCTACAGTACGAGAAAGCGCAACGTATCAAAGATAACCTATCCGTTTTGCAAGATTACCAAGCCAGCTCAATGGTTGTAAGTACTAAGATCAGGAATGTAGATATTTTCTACATGGAAGATGATGAGGACTATGCTTATGTCAATTATCTTAAGGTAGTAAATGGAGCGTTACTCAATACGGACATCCTAGAGATGAAGAAAAATCTAGATGAAGATAAGGACGAATTACTAGCCTATGGAATAGATAGGCTCCGAGAAAAGTTCAATAGTATAGCGCCCGAAATAATTCTAGACAGAACGATCGAACTGATAGAAAAAGATATAAAAATAACGGTTCCTGTGATAGGAGAAAAGCGGCACTTACTCGATCTTGCTGCTAAGAATATGAAATATTTTCTCTTGCAGAAAAGAAAGGAGGCGATCAATAAGATAAACAAGCTGACCTCTTCTGAAAGAATACTTGGTACGATGAAGCAGGATCTAGATATGGATGTGATGCCCTTCCATATAGAGTGTTTTGATAACTCAAATATACAGGGGTCTAATCCAGTATCTAGTTGTGTTGTTTTTAAAAATGCAAAACCTAGCAAAAAAGATTACCGAAAATATAACATCAAAACAGTTGTGGGACCAGATGATTTTGCATCTATGCAAGAGGTCGTGACCAGAAGATACACAAGACTTATAAAAGAGCAGAGCCCTCTACCGCAGCTGGTCATCATCGATGGAGGAAAGGGACAGCTAAGTGCGGCATATGAAATATTCGAAGAACTAGGTATAGAAAAAAAGGTTGCCCTTATAGGTATAGCAAAACGGCTAGAAGAAATTTATTTCCCAGGCGATCCGGTTCCATTATATATAAATAAAAAGTCTGAAACGCTCAAGCTTATTCAGCAGCTGAGAAATGAGGCACATAGGTTTGCCATAAATTTCCACCGAGATCAGCGATCAAAAAATTTTCTAGGAACAGAACTGACCCAGATAAAAGGTGTAGGAGAGAAAACAGCGGATAAGTTACTCAGTCATTTTGGATCAGTGAAGCGGGTCAAAGAACTGAGCGAGGTACAGATGGCAGAAGTTGTGGGTGTCAAAGCGGCTAAGCTAGTATATAGCTATTTCCTAGGAGCAGCGGAAGAGGGGGAGGTAAAAAAAGATAAATAAGAATCATAAGTTTCTATAATTCTTTACTACCTAAGTTGTAGAAGTCAAGTCTTGTGGCGTGATATAGATAAATAATTTATCAAGTTTTCAAGATATCATAGAATTATGGTATTATGAAAATTAATTTTATATTTTTAATTCCAAAGAATATAAAGATGATCGTACGTTATCTAGATCCTTACAATATTAAACTGAAAAATTATAAAAAACTGGAAGGTTACCTCAGTGAGAATTTTAAGGTAGTTACTAGTGAGGATAACATTTATGTTCTAAAGGTCTACTTAGATCCTGCGAAAAAAGAGGGCATTTATCAAGAGAATAAGATATTGAGTTATCTGGCGAAGCAATTAGATTATAAAATTTCCTACCCAGTAAGAAATTTACAGAATAAAGATCTATCTAGTTTTCCAGACGGAAGTTTTTGTAGACTGCTTAATTATATACCAGGTGTATTTCTGAGTAGAGAGCATATAACTGTAGATCTTGTAGCAGATCTAGCAACAAAAGTTGCTATGATGGACAAGAGTCTATTCGATCAGTCCAATAGTGCTATAGAAGCTAGAAGAATTAAGTGGGACATGCAACAGATAAGTCTTACCAAAAAGGATATTGCGGCTATAAAAATTCCTGCTGATCGAAAAATTATCAACTATTTCATAGATCAGTATGAATATATGATGCGAGATAGTCAGCTAAGAATGAGCATTATCCATAATGATATAAATGAAAATAACATACTTATAAACGCGGAGCATAATACAATAGAAGGAATCATTGATTTTGGAGATATGGTCTATGCACCGATAGCCCAAGAGATTGCGGTTGCCCTCACTTATATAATGATGCTGTCGGAAGAGCCTCTTATAATTGCTCAGACATTTATAGAATATTATCACAATACTTATCCTATAGAAAAAAAGGAATTGACAGCCCTGTATTATATGGTGGCAGCTAGACTATGTATAAGCGTCGTGAGTTCTGCAAAAGCTAAACTAGATCAAGTGGATACTGCTTATATTTTGCAGACAGAGGATGGCGCATGGAAGCTACTCTATCGTTGGCTAGAATATAATCCTATAGATGTAGAAAATTGTTTTCTTAGAGCTGCTGGATATGCGACTAATAAGGCTAAGGAAAAAGCGGATCGACAAATAGAGTTGAGAAAGCTACATTTCTCTACTGCGCAAAAGATGACCTATGATGAGCCTATACATATGCAGTCTGCTGCCTTCCAGTATATGTATGATATATATGGAAATACCTATCTAGATGCGTACAATAATATTCCTCTGATAGGTCATAATCATCCTAAGATTACTGAAGCTGTGGATAGGCAAATACGAAAACTAAATACAAATACAAGATACTATTTCGATTCTCTTACAGATTATGCTGATAAATTATTATCCTATTTTCCAGAAAAGCTTTCTAAGGTATTTTTTGTAAACTCTGGATCCGAAGCTACAGATCTTGCTATTAGGCTAGCTAAAAATTTTACACAGCGAAAATCGGTGGTAGTTGTGGATCAGGGGTATCATGGACATACTCAGACAGGCATACATATCAGTAGTTATAAGTATAATGGAAAGGGAGGTGCGGGTATGCAAGATGGCGTTATACAAGTTCCCTTGCCTAAATTATATAGAGGTGATTTTGCTACTTCTCAGGCATATGTAAGCCACGCTGAGAAAACTTTAACACAAGCACAATCCGAGGGTAAAGAGATAGCCTGCTTCATTACAGAAATCGTTTCTGGATGTGGAGGACAAGTGCCGCTGGCACCGGGCTATCTTTCCGGAATCTATTCTTATCTAAAGTATAATAACATTCCACTTATAGCTGATGAGGTGCAAACGGGGTTCGGCAGAATGGGGCAAAGTTTCTGGGCTTATAAGCTTAAGGATGTCGTGCCTGAGATTGTATGCCTAGGGAAGCCTATGGGTAATGGACATCCTATCGGTGCGGTAGTAACGACCGAAGAAATTGCTGATGCTTTTGATAACGGAATGGAGTTTTTTAGCTCCTTCGGTGGCAATCCAGTTTCTTGTGAAGTCGGTATGGCCGTGCTGAATACTGTGGAGGAGGAGGGATTACAAGAGAATGCTAATGTGGTGGGTTCTCATATGCAAACTATACTAAAGGAGTTACAAAAAAAGTATCCTGTTATCGGTGATGTAAGGGGTCATGGCTTGTTTCTAGGCGTAGAGTTAGTAGATCCTGAAAAGAATCAATCTGAGACTAAGTTAGCTCAATATATTAAGAATGAGATGAGACAAAATTTTGTACTAACTTCCTCAGATGGAAAAGAAGATCATGTCTTAAAAATTAAACCGCCCTTATGTTTTAGTAAGGAAAATGCAGAACGGTATTGTGACTTACTAGATCAGTTGCTCGGAGATTATAAACTATAGATATAGGGAATTATTTTTATAGATCTCAAGATTGAGACTGCAGTAGATAGGCAAATAAAATAACAATGTATAGCGTGAAGTGAAATGTCAATGCGGCATACTGGGTATTCATAAGGCACATAAAAAAACCATATAGTGTGTAGAATACTATATGGTTTTTTTGGTTTGTATAGAATGTTACTTATTGAACAACTATCTTTTTTGTCAGTATATCATTACTGTTACTTAGAAGTTGGACAAGATAGATTCCACTGCTGTAATCATGTAAGTCTATGATTTCATTTTCTCCTGTTCTAGGAATTGCACTTATGATTTTTCCGTACATGTCAAAAACAGTAATTGACTTAATTTCGTCGGATAAGCCATCTATGTTTATAATACCATTAGATGGGTTAGGGTATACATTAAGATTTGTGAAAGCCAGGTCTTGGCTACTACTCATGATAGACTCTGCAATAGTTAGAGAGGTGTTGTCAGATCCATCACCAGCAGTACCTTGCGTTAAATTTACCGCATTACCTGCTGAATAAAAAGTAACTGGTCCTGATCCTTCTGCTGGAGCTGTCCATTCTACTGTAAAAGTATTCGTCTGGCTAGGCTGATTATGTTCAGCATATTGCCTAGAATTAGCATTACTTAACTTTGCGTTAGAAGAAGGATTAGCAAAAGAGTTAGTAGATACATTATCTAGGTCTGTTAATGCTACCATCTGGAAACCGTAGGCCTGAGGTGCTGTTTCAGTAGCAATAGATACTTCAGCAATATAAGTAACTCCAGCCTCATAAGCATTTACTAGTGTGCCATCACTATCTGTCAATGAAATAGAAATATCTGGCCCGAATGATCCCGCACTATGACAATTTTGACAGAGCTTAGGATCGTCACCAGGAGCGCCTGTATTACCTTCTCCAGCAACGGCGGCTCTGCCACCAGAACTAGAGATGAAAAATATAGATCCTGCAATAAATAAAAAAGTGTAGAATAATTTCATAGAGTTTGTTTTTAGTGTTAAGTCCGTTATTATGTGGAAAATTACTTGTAAGTAGTGTATAGTACCATTCGTTTTTCAGTATTAAGACGATAATTATAGCTTGCCATTATTATATATACGAACAGAAAGAAGAAATGGATTTAATTAAAGGAACAATAATGTGTAAAGTATAATTATTCTAATATATAATATGAACAATGTGAAAACTCTCCCATGAGAATGTCTTGCAGGAAGTATTTTTATCCTATACTTTAGCTTAGCAGTACATTAATACTTAAATTGGGAGTACTAAATAGTAATTCATGAAAATCCTAAGTATTTTTATAGTCGTTTTAGTTTGCCTGCCCTTTTCTAGCCAAGCTCAAAATGATAATCCAAATCTAACCACTGTGCAGATACCTTATAAAGAGATCCCTGCTTATCCAGAAAATTTCACTTCAGGGGCTTTGTTAGGGAGAATGATTGATGGATTAGGATATAGATACTATTGGGCTACAGAGGGACTTACGGCAAAGGACTTAGCTTATCTTCCTGGAAACGACGGTAGATCAGCTGGGGATACAGTAGACCATTTGTTGGGATTATCTGAGATGATTGCTAACACTATGCAACATCTTCCCAATGTAAGACCTAGAGAGGAACCGCCAATAGATTTTGCAGAGAAAAGAAAAAGAACGCTCATGAATCTTAAGGTGGCTAGCGATATACTAAAGTCTAGCACTACTAGTGAGATAGAAACCTCCAATATTATATTCCAGAGAAATGATAATTCGTCTGAGATGCCTTTCTGGCATATACTTAATGGACCTCTTGCTGATGCGCTAACACATGTAGGTCAGATTGTAAGTTTCAGAAGATCTGCTGGAAATCCGGTAAACCCTAATGTCAATGTATTCATGGGGGTTACGAAGGAGTAGACTGATAAAGGTCAACAAACAATGAAAAATGATATTTTCACATACGTCGCTTATTATGACTGACGTAAATTTCTAAATAATATTACTTTTTTTTCTAGAAATAGCACTGTACATCCTTGTTATTACCACCTCCCAGAGAAAAAGGATATACCTTAATATTGACATAAATATCAGATCCTCTAAACTGCTGACTAGATCCGAACAGACTAGTTATATGATCCGAACCTATAGTTAGAAAAGCAAATCGTAATGCTGCACCTATCCGTAGATCATCAAAATCGTATAGGGTTACAGGCATAAAGGCGGAAAAATGTTTTCGTTCATAAGTTGCTGTAACATTGAAACTGTTAGACCTTCTCAGCTGCCTTTTACTCCATTTTAGATTCTGGACAACATAAGCTTCAGCGGAAAAATATTTAGAAATAGGACGTTTATATTGTATACTTAAAGCTGTAGGCATAAATAGCGAGTAACTAGCGGAGCTATCTATTGTTACGAAATCATTTTCTAACCGAGCCAGTAATTCATCGTAGGTATTTATATGCTCATAATTCGTAAGATTGATTTCTGTGGCATCTTGAAAAGTCACTGAATATAGTCTACCATTATTTTTCATCCATCCTAGATCTAGTATAGCTACTCCAAACTCTGAACCTCTATCGTCAAAATCTGATAGGGTAAATCCTGCGTCTAAAGCTAATCCAGAACCATAAGAACGTGTATTGTTTGTATTTTCTGTATAAGCTATTTGGAAGTTACTGCCAGAAATCCCTTCGATGATGTTATTATTTTCATATCTAAAATCAAATTCCGCGTCTGTATTTATTACACCAGATCCGTGATTTCTAAGGTACTTGATAGTTGCCCCTAAAGCTAAATTTTTATGTTGCTGCATTCCTATGTGCAGAGCGTATTCTGACCATACTGCTGTGGCTGCATCGAAAGCATTCATCTGGAAAACACTGTCTATTTGTAGATCGGCAACATTATGATAATTTAGAGATGAAGGGATGTTGTGAGCAGAACCCATTGCGCGCAGTTTGTAAGAAGCTCCTATCTTATATTTACCTCGAAGAGATAGCATAATTCCCGGTCCTAGTAACTCAGCTTTCATATCCACAAATGATGATCGAGGTGCTTCATTAAATATTAGGGGCAGTGGAAGATCTGTGGCAGTGATATCTGTCCTAGGATCAAATATCTCTACTTCATTCGATCTTCTAGCTAGATTATACAAGCTTGTATTATCTACAAATCCGTAATTATTTTCGAAAAATGCATGGGCCCCTACAAGTTGGATTTCCCATTTGTGTTTGGATTTGTTAATAAAGGCAGGATTAAGTTTAGTGGACACAAGACCATTATGCTGTCCTAGAGAAAGACCTGAAGTTTCTTGAGAAAATATAGAAATACTGAGGAACAGAAATAGAAGAGGAGCAAGATATTTCATGGGCAAGAAAAGATTATATATTGATAATCACAACGACTATGGGATTAAGTAGACCTTGTGTAATACGTTCAATGTAAATTTTTTCTTATAGCTGTATTTTATTAGCTACTAAACGTTATAAAATTTGTAATTAGTATATACTCTAAATTATAAAACAGAAGTAATACCAGTTCTAGTTTAGAATGACGGTAATTATTTATTTTGTTCTTCATGTTCCTTCGTTAAAAAGCCTCGCCGAACCTATGGGTTC
>Ga0114956_1001061_pt1 | contig 21402 bp, 19 predicted proteins | sample MaitaG_FD_87304 | JGI IMG/M metagenome (GOLD analysis project Ga0114956, IMG submission 87304) | Marine algal microbial communities from Maine, USA - Maine_Asex2 metaG | ecosystem: Host-associated > Algae > Red algae > Unclassified | place: Maine, USA | collected 2015-01-05
ATATGAACCTCGCCATCAGAAAGCTCCTCCAAACCGGCAATCATTCTCAGCAAGGTGGACTTTCCACAACCGGACGGACCAACAAAAACAATGAACTCGCCACTATCAAGTTTCAGATCGATACCTTGAATAACGGTCAAATCACCGTAGCGTTTTACTGCGTTTTTAAATTCAACAGTTGCCATACCATTTACCAACTCTAATTAGTTATAAGTACTTAATGCGACGAACCAATTGCATTACCTGTGCGCGGTGCTAAACGTCGCGACACTTCTGCAGCTGCAGCAATCAACGGTTTTTTCCACTCTTCCAATTCTTCCACACTCACCCTGAAAGCGGGAGCTGTGATGCTAATACCGGCTATTGCCTGCCCGGCATGATCAACAATGGGGGCAGCTATACAATTAGTTCCCAGAAAATGTTCTTCCAGATCAAGAGCATAACCACGTTCACTGATGTTTGCCAGATCTGCTTTTAGTTCGGGCAAGCTGGTGACAGTGTTCGGTGTAAACCGGGCAAAAGAAATTCTGGAAATAATATTTGCCTGGCGTTCTGCATCACACCAGGCCAGAAGTACTTTACCTGTTCCTGAACAATAAACAGGTGCCTTGTTACCTACACTAATGGACAGTCGAACACTCTGCGTGCTTTCTACGTGATCAATTACAACAACGTGGGTATCAGCGTGCACTGCGATCTGCACAGTTTCGCCACTGAGTGCACTTAAAGCCAAAAGTTGATCGCGAGCTAACATACGAATATCGGAGCGTGTCCAGACACGATTGGCCATTTCCAGAATTCGATAGCCCGCACTGTAAATGAGCGCTCGTTCATCGAACAACACAAAACGCTCATCAATTAACTCGTTTAGCATTCTGTGCAGGGTTGCCTTGGGCAAACCAGATCGTTCTTCAATTTCAGCAAAGCGAAGCGGGCCCTCACCGACAAGCAGATCTAGCAGCCCAATAGCCCTTACCACCCCACTGGCCTGCCGTTTTGCAGCCGGCGCATTAGCCGATTTGCGAGCTACCTCTGACTTGCCATGTTTTTTTGAATTGACACCCATTGCTTACTGCTTTTATAATTTTGGAACATTGTTCCATTGTTTGCGCCGAAGTGCAAACACACTTTTATCAAGATTCAAGGCCAACAATATCCGGATGTCCAGCTTGCCCGCCTTTTTTCGCCTCGATGGCTCATCATCGAGCTTGTTGATGTCCAATCATTCACAATTGCCGGCAATCGCATGGTTTGGTGAGCGTATGGAGGCCGATATCGACGCCGAAATGCTGGCCCATCACGATGACTCTGCACACGCGTTTGCCAACACGGACTCAAGAGCGGCACTTAACCTGTTTCCTCAATCATCAACAGGCTACATGGGCTCAGCAGGCTTGATCGGTCACCGGCAAGGCACGGGAGCCATCTATTTCACCTGTGTCAGTGCCGAGCAGAATGGGCAAACAATAAACGTCACGCTCGAAGACCAAAGCAGCGAACTTGAGCTCACACAGCGAATCTCGCTTGAGCCAAACAGCGATGTAGCAACGCTTGCAACGAGTTTAAAAAATACCGGTACCAGTGACTTCAACGTCGACTGGCTGGCCAGTGCAACACTGCCACTACCCAACCACTTCACGAAATGCATCAGTCAACATGGCAGATGGGGTCTGGAAAACCAGAGCTACCAACGCTCAATAGGCCCAGGGCGTATCGATATTAGCAACCAACATGGTCGAACAGGACACGAGCACGTGCCCAATATCATTTGCGCAACCGATGAACTGTCTGTTGATTTTGGCGAAGCACTTTTTGTTCATTTGGGTTGGAGTGGAAATTATAGCTTCAGAGTAGAGCGCTTGAACGACGGTTCGGCTTACTTGCAAGCAGGTGTACTGCTTAGTCCGGGAGAACAGGTGCTCGCTCCCGGAGAAACGCTTGACTGTCCAGCAGTCTATTTCACAAAAGGTGTTGGATTGAACCAATGCACACAGCGCTTCCATCGGTTTGCTCGACAAAACATCCTGCCAAAGTGGACTCGCAAACCTCGACCCATCCAAGCCAATAGCTGGGAGGCTATGTACTTCGAACTTAACGATCCTGATCTGAATTCCCTGGTTGATGCAGCCGCAGAAATTGGTGCAGAACGTTTTATTCTGGATGATGGTTGGTTCATCAACAGACGTGACGACACTGCCGGGCTGGGCGACTGGACTGTCGATAAAAAGGTCTTCCCAAAGGGTCTGGCACCGTTGGTCAAGCACGTTCGTTCACATAACATGCAGTTCGGATTATGGTTTGAACCGGAAATGATTAACCCGGATAGCAATCTTTATCGCGATCATCCTGAATGGGTGCTGCATTTCGACAATATAGAAACACCGCTTGCTCGTAACCAGCTGGTACTCGATGTTGCCCGACAAGATGTCAGTGATTATTTGTTCGACAGCATCACGGCATTAATTGAGGAACTCAAAATCGACTACATCAAATGGGATATGAACCGTGATCTGGTGCTTGCTGGAGACGGCACACGTTGTCGAGCAAGCAAACAGCCGCCAGCAGTTTACGCTTTAATGCAGCGGCTTATCGATGCGCACCCTGAACTGGAAATCGAATCATGTTCTTCTGGTGGAGCCCGTAGCGACTTCGGTGTGCTCAAACAAACCGGGCGTGTCTGGGTATCAGACAATATTGACCCAATAGCGCGAGCAACAATACAAACCGGTTTTTGCCGTTTCTTTCCTCCTGAAATTATGGGTGCACATGTTGGTCACTTACAAGCACACTTAACCGGACGCAGCACCAGCTTGCACACTCGGGGAATTGTTGCGCTACAAGGGCAATTCGGGTTTGAACTAGATGCACGCGTGCTAGACGAACAAGATAGAGCAACACTGCACCACTACACCGAACTGTATAAAACACATCGACAATGGATTAACAACGCGACCTATTGGCAACTGCCAACAAACAACGATCTTTTAATTGCCAGTGGCCTGGTAGAGGAATCACAAGAACAGGCATTGTTTAGCGTTGTGTTAATCGATAGCCTGCAAACCACCAGACCAGGCTGTCAGAGATTGCGAGGGCTGGATAAGCAAAAGCGCTATCGCGTGGAACTGATGAGTTGCAACATCGAACAATTCGCATCATTCAACAAAACCATGCCCGATTGGTGTAGCAAGCCTATTGTTACTACTGGCGAGCTGTTATGCACACTTGGCTTATCCTTGCCAGTCATGCCACCGCAATCTGCGCTACTGGTGCAATGCACTGTAGAGGCTGGCTAGCATGAGCACCGATCAGGTTACCGGCTTTAACAGCGAGCGACTTCTCGAACGCTTCCACCAGAAATTTGGTGCAAACGAGAATCAGGTTCAACAATTTTTTGCACCCGGGCGTGTCAATCTGGTCGGCGATCATACTGACTACACGGGTGGATTTGTATTCCCTTGCGGCATAGATAGCGGCAGCCTGCTGTTGATTCGACGAACTCAGGATAATCAATTTCGATTTGCATCGACCAATTTCGACATGTTCGCACAGCTTTCAAAGGAACAAATAAACAAAACTTATGGCGATAACTGGATAAATTATCCACTGGGCGTAGTCGATCAATTTGTGAAACGCGGTTTTGATATCGATGGTATCGACTGCTTATTTTCTGGCAACGTACCCAATGCCGCAGGATTAAGTTCTTCTGCATCAATAGAAGTAGTAACTGCATTTGCGATAAATGAAATTTTTTCCTGCGATCTGCCATTAATTGAACTTGTAAAAATGTCTCAAGCCGCTGAAAATGATTTCGTTGGCATGCAGTGTGGAATCATGGATCAGTTTGCGGTCGCCATGGCAAAGGAAAATCACGCTTTGTTCCTGGACTGCTCTACTCTTGAATATCGTCAGGTACCCTTAACACTCAGTGAATTTTCGATCGTGCTGGCCAACACTAATCAAAGACGCGAACTCAATGAGTCAGCATTCAACGAACGCGTCGCCGAATGCGAACGTGCGTTGCAATTATTAAAACAACGCCTGCCTATCACGGCACTCGGTCAACTTGAAATTAGTCAATTGGAACAGCATCAGGATGCTTTCTCTGATGACAAGATTGCTTACCAACGCGCAGCTCATGTTGCATCTGAGAACGCGCGTGTGCGAGCAGCAGTGCCAGCTTTGGAACAAGGGCATATGGAAACCTTTGGCGATCTGATGAACGCGTCACACGATTCGCTTCGCGACCAGTTTCATGTATCAAGTGAGCCACTGGATCATCTGGTTAATGCAGCACGATCCCAATCAGGTGTTGCTGGCAGCCGCCTAACCGGCGCTGGCTTCGGAGGCTGCACCGTGAATATAGTATCCAGTTCAAGTCAGGACCAGTTTATTGCCAATGTGGGAGAGATCTACCAGGAAAAAACCGGTCTCACTGCCGACTTTTACGTCATCCGTCCAGGTGGCGGTGTCAGGCAGGTACACCAATGAACAATAACTCGGATAACAACTGGCAGCGACGCTGGCAGCCACTGTTGCAACAGTGGGTCATCATATCCGCTACATCTGCGAACCGCCCATGGTCGGGTGCGCTGAAAACAACAGATCAAATTGATCTGCCGCAACACGACCCGGACTGCTATCTATGCCCGCGCGTAACACGAGCAGCAGGTACCACTAACCCCGACTACAAAGGCGCGTTTGCTTTCGACAACGACTATCCGACACTCTCGGCAAACGCACCAAATGATGTTGACAACAGCTCTCAACTGAAAACTTTTGCACCGGCACACGGCCGATGCAGAGTGTTATGTTGGTCTGAAAACCACAATGACACGCTTGCGTCATTAACTGAGTCAAAAATTATCGCAGCTGTGCAGCTCTGGAAAAACGAGTACATCGAACTCAGCAAAGATAAAAGCATCAAGCAAGTTCTCATATTTGAAAACAAAGGTGTAGAAATTGGCGTGTCCAATCTGCATCCACACGGTCAGATTTACGCAACCAGTTTTGTTACCGATAACGCCGTTCGAATGCGACAGGCGCAAGCAGACTATGCTACCGGTATCCACGGGCAAAGCATGCTTCAAGACATGCTGGCAATGGAACATGTGCAACAAGAACTAATGGTAGAGAAGAGTGAATACTGGTCGGTCATCGTGCCCTACGCGGCAAGATTTTCCTATGAAACCTGGATTGTGCCAAACCGAAAATTATCATCCCTGGCCGATGCCAGTGATGCTGAAGTACGTGAGCTGGCAATGTGTTATCAGCGACAGGTAAAGCGCTACGACACACTTTTTCAACGCTCTGCGCCCAACATAACATTACTGCACAATGCACCTTGCGATGAACATATTGATAACGCCCACTGGTGTTTCCATTTGGCTTTTCATCCACCTTTGCGCGACACGGAGAAGATGAAATACCTGGCAGGCTTCGAAGCAGGGAGTAACAATGTTGTTAATCCGCTAATGCCTGAACACGCTGCCGCCACCTTGCGTAAAATTGCAGAGGTACAAGCATGAAGACGGGCGTCTGTTACTACCCGGAACACTGGCCGGAATCGCGCTGGGCCACGGATGCAGCACACATGCGCAAAATTGGATTATCAATGGTGCGCGTTGGTGAGTTTGCGTGGAGCCGGCTTGAGCCTGAAGCCGGGAATTATCAATTCGACTGGCTTGCTCGCGCAATCGATACACTCAGCGAAGCTGGCCTGGAAGTCATTCTGGGTACACCCACTGCAACACCACCAGCGTGGCTGATTAGAAACAACCCCGATATGCTTGCGGTTGACGACAATGGCCGAGCGCTCGATTTTGGTTCCAGACGACACTATTGTTTTTCATCAGAATCCTACCGGCTCGAGTGCGAACGCATTGTCACCGAGCTGGCTAAGCGATTCGGTAAACACGCTGGCATTAGTGCATGGCAAACAGACAATGAGTATGGCTGTCACAGCACGTCGATAAGCTATTCAAATGCAGCCCTTACCGCATTTCAGAATTGGTGCCGCCGGCAATACAACGGCATTGAAGCGTTAAACCTTGCCTGGGGCAATGTGTTTTGGAGTATGGAATACTCGCGGTTCGCTGACATTGGTTTACCAGTTGGCACTGTTACCGAATCCAACCCGGCACATCGATTGGCTTACTGGCGATTTTCATCCGAACAGATCAAATCGTTTAACAAACTGCAAGTAGACATTATTAAAGCACATGCACCCGGACGAGATGTGGTGCATAACTTTATGGGTAATTTTGTTGAATTCGATCACTTTGATGTGGCAGACGATCTCGATGTGGCCAGTTGGGACAACTACCCACTCGGCTTTCTGACTCGCGATGGTACGAACACCATTGATCAGAAGCGTTACTTTCGCACCGGTCACCCCGACTCATCAGCGTTTCATCACGATCTGTACCGAGCATGTGGCAATGGACGCATGTGGTTAATGGAACAGCAACCCGGGCCGGTTAACTGGGCACCTTACAACCCTGCTCCACTTCCCGGTATGGTTCGGTTATGGGGTTGGGAAGCCTTTGCTCACGGGGCTGAACTGGTCAGTTACTTTCGCTGGCGACAGGTACCGTTCGGTCAGGAACAGATGCATTCAGCATTGCTACTTCCCGATGGCCGTGAAGACGATGCAGCCAGGGAAGTTAAATTGCTTTCTGATGAGATTACAAAAGTATCCTCTCTTAACTTGAGCATGACACCAGCACCTGTTGCTTTAGTATTTGACTACGCTGGTGATCAGGCTGCTCGTATTCAACAACCTGATGGTCAGAACTATGACCCGCTGGTTTTTATTCAGTCGGTTTATTCAACTGTTCGTCAAATGGGGGTGCGAGTCGATATCGTTCCAACATCAGGTCAGCTGGAAAACTATAAACTGATCTTGATAGCCAATTGCTCCGTATCGGACAATTCGCTTGCAAGCAAATTAGCAGAGACCAACGCAACAGTCATGATGTTCCCGCGAACCGGATCGAAAACAACTGAATGTTCGATTCCCGATCAACTCCCACCCGGCGCTTTTCAACAACTAATAAATCTGAAAATTAACCGAGTTGAGACGCTACCGTCGTCTGAATCCATGACGACTGAGAAGCAAGCCAGGGTGATTGACTGGCGCGAAAGAGTGGAGGCAGATTTCCCGCCAGAAGATGTATTTCCTGACGGCTGGGGATTCCATTTCAGAAACAACAATATTCACTATATAAACGCCTGCCCTGATCACGAAACGTTACTATTGCTTATTGAAGAAAGATTGAAGGAGAGCAATATTTCGCACATAAACCTGGGACCCGGATTGCGCATTGCACAACGAGGCGAACTTAATTTGGCAATCAACTACGGCCCCGAGTCTACGGTTGTGACTGAAGAAATTCAACGCCATCTGGGACTCGATTTTAGCAATGGCTTTATTCTCGGTGGGTCGTCCCTGCAGGTTGGCGATCTATGCGTCTGGAGGAATGCCTTGTGAATTTACTGCAGATCTGGTGCACCAATTTGCAAAAAGAGCAACGCAGCGTGTGCTTTACAACGCATGCAAAGCATATCATCATGGGGTTCATTAAAAAGAACGCCGTGATACCAGCCATGGAACGGCTAAGGCAATGGCAAATGCCTGACAAATCTGTGCCTTGCCGTGCATCAAGCACGTCATCTTTATCAATCACTCCACTGGAGACTTAGAACTATGTTCAACAAACTTAGAAATACTGCCGCAGCAGCCGCTGTAGCAAGCCTGATCAGCGCGCAAGCAATGGCTGCAGAACTGGTCATTAACTATGACGGGTCGGACCCGGCGCCCAAAGAAGCTTTTTCAATGGTTATTGAAAAATTTCAGGCTGCCAATCCAGACATCACGGTGAAATGGAATCTGTTCGATCACGAAGGCTACAAAACTTCCATCCGTAACTTCCTGACTGCCGATGCTCCTGATGTTGCCGCGTGGTATGCAGGTAATCGAATGGCACCTTTCGTTAACGCTGGTCTGTTTGAAGATGTTTCAGACGTATGGGCTGACAACGGCCTTGATGAGGCAATGGCATCTACTGCACCATCGATGACAATCGATGGCAAGAAATGGGGTGTTCCATACACATACTATCAATGGGGTATTTACTACCGCAAAGATATCTTCGCCGACAACGGTATTGAAGTGCCAACTAACTGGGAAGAGTTCATTGCCGCTTGTGCAACTTTGAAAGCCGCTGATATTACTCCTATCACCATCGGTACAAAATACCTTTGGACTGCTGCAGGTGTGTTCGACTACTTGAACCTTCGCACCAATGGTTACGAAGTTCATAACGATCTTACCGCCGGTAAAATCAAGTACACAGACGATCGCATTCAAGCCGTATTCGACAAATGGGCTGAGCTGCTAGAACCTGGTTACTTCATTGAAGATCATGCAGCTTTTAGCTGGCAGGAAGCGCTGGCACCAATGGTTCAAGGTAAAGCTGCTATGTACGTTATGGGTAACTTCGCTGTTGCACCATTGCGTGAAGCGGGCCTGACCGATGATCAACTGGGCTTCATGCAATTCCCTGAAATTACGCCGGGAATCCCAATGGCCGAAGAAGCACCAACAGATACATTCCACATTCCAGCTAACGCGAAGAATAAAGAAGACGCCAGAAAGTTCCTGGCATTCCTGGCTTCTGCCGAGGTTCAAACCGAAGTAAACAAGATTCTTGGTCAACTACCGGCGAACAAGAACTCTGAAGTGTCTGACGACCCGTTCATCACCGCTGGATTTGAGCTGTTGTCTAACGCAGCCGGTCTTGCGCAGTTCTATGACCGTGATGCGCCAGCAGAAATGGCCAAAGCAGGCATGGAAGGCTTTCAGGAATTCATGATTAAGCCTGAGCGTCGTGACGAAATTCTCGAACGTCTGGATAAAGTTCAAGAAAAAGTTTACAAGTAAGTTATCAATTCGTACCAGCGATCAGCACAAGGACGTGCTGACTGTTTTTCACAGTCACTTAAAAAGGCCCTTTGATGAGCGCGAATGCCCGTATCGAACAAAGTTACTGGAAGAAAAACAAATTAAAGATCGCGCCCTGGTTGTTTCTTGCACCAGGCTTGATCATGTTTTCGTTGTACGTGATAGGCCCAATATTTCAATCAATCTGGGTTAGTTTTTATGAATGGGATGGACTTAGCCCAAAAACGTGGGTTGGCATGGCCAACTATCAAGAGCTATTCGACGATCGCGATTTTTATCGCTCGTTAAAAAACAATGTTATCTGGCTGGTTCTGTACATGTTTGCCGTACCAGCGGGACTGTTCATCGCCCTGTTTCTAAATCAGACCGTGTGGGGCATACGTTTATACAAGTCACTTTTCTTCTTCCCTTTCGTTATTTCTCAGGTTGTCGTTGGTTTGGTCTTTGCCTGGTTCTATGACCCATCCAACGGCATCATCGCACTTATATACAGCATCTGGGATGGAAAACCACCAGCAATACTCGCAGACGAAGACTATGTTACCTACGGTATTATTGTCGCTGGTTTGTGGCCACAAATTGCCTACTGCATGATTCTGTTCCTTACCGGACTCAACAACGTGTCACCCGACCAGGTAGAGGCAGGCAGGCTCGATGGTGCAAAAGGCTGGAAAATGCTATGGCATATCATTCTGCCCCAGCTCCGCCCTGCTACCTTTATCGCAGTGGTTGTTACCATTATCGGTGCGCTTCGATCGTTCGATCTTATTTCGATCATGACGCAAGGCGGACCTTATGGTTCCTCCCGCGTTCTCGCATACTACATGTACGAAACGGCACTATCCGAGTACGGATATCGAATGGGCTACGGCGCTGCCATAGCGGTTGTTCTTTTTCTGATAATGATGTTTTACATATCATTTTTCTTATGGCGCATGTACCAACAAGAGAAATCGGGAGGTTAAGTCGTGTTTCCGCAACCAATAGAAAAATCCAGTGCTGGCGTTCAGCGTGGATACAAAATAGCGCTGCCAATTGCCCTGTTTATCTGGCTACTCCCGCTGCTCGCCGTTATGCTAACTTCGTTACGTTCGGCAGGCGATATCAATTCGGGTAATTTCTGGGGCATGCCAACCAGTATTAACTTCATTGAAAACTATAAATCCGTTTTCACTGATACTGAAATTGGTTTATACATATGGAACTCGTTTCGAGTCACTATACCTACGGTGATACTCACTTTGTTTTTGAGCTGTTTGTCTGGCTATGCACTAGCAATTTACAGGTTCAAGGCCAGCCTGCCGTTGTTCTTTCTTTTCGTTGCTGGCAACTTTGTCCCATTTCAAATACTGATGGTGCCCGTTCGTGATTTCTCAGTGCAAACCGGCCTTTACGACACGGTAACTGGTCTGGTGTTATTCCATGCCGCTTTTCAAGCCGGATTTTGCACGCTGTTCATGCGTAACTTTATAAAAGCGTTACCGTTTGAATTAGTTGAATCGGCTCGCGTGGAAGGCGTAGGAGAATTCCAGATATTCTGGCATATCGTCATGCCGCTAATGCGACCAGCAATTGCTGCACTGGCAGTACTGATCTTCACCTTTATCTGGAACGACTATTTCTGGGCAACTGTACTGGTACAAGGCGACCATGCTCTGCCAATCACCGCAGGGTTAAAAACACTCAATGGTCAGTGGATATCTAAGTGGCACCTGGTATCTGCAGGCGCTATCATGGCCGCGCTCCCACCGGTGCTCATGTTCTTTGCAATGCAAAAGCACTTTATTGCGGGGCTTACGTTGGGTGCTACTAAGGGCTGATACCCATAAGCCGAACGAATCTGTTTAGCCGGGTATGTCTGCGCCGGTTAATTCGTCCTGTAGCGAAACAGATACTTCTACCCAATGCCATCGAACAGGCCGCAATCAGTACGGTAGCTCATCAGGTTGTTTTCCAACATAGTCTGGTTTATGAAGCTCCGAAAATCTAACAGCTGAAATAGTTTTACGTTCTTCAAGAAACGCTTTACAAGCCCGGTGTATACCATCCATGACTCGCCCTTCCGGGCAGAGAATAATAGGATAAGAAAGATCTGCCTCGAATATTTGTTTCGCGTGCTGCGCGATATCTTCGGTTATTGGTGGCGCTCCCAGGCTAAACCAATATACTTCTTTTAATTCTGCTATTTCATTCACCGGCACTTGGATTACTGCAAAATCTTTGGAAAGCTTTATCAATCTCAGCACATCCCACGCAAGCAAACCGTTTTCTGATTCTCTAAAATGATATTGCTGATGTAGATTCACTGCTTTTCCTAACGATTGGACTAATCTGAAGAAGGTCTCCAATATACACATCAAGCCTCTGGTGCGGGCTGATTCTCAAGCACTCTGTTTATGAAACCAGATTTGAGCTCAGTGTACTTTCCCCGTCCTTCCGGGTGCTCTTCAACTATTCTGGATTTGAGCTTTGCGTATTCGGCCGCAATATTGACATCTTCTCGGAGCGAATCTCGAAAGATAATATAGTTATTCCATTGAGCACCATGGAGAACAACAACATGCACTAGAAATTTACGAAAACCCGGGTCGCGTCCGAAAATACGATCCCCTGGTATACCGATATCGCCAGGATAATCGTACCCAATAGATTCCATACCCGGTATCAGTTTCTCTGCATCTTCAAGTGTCGCAACACCAAGTGCCATATCTATTATGGGCTTAGCCACCATATTTGGAATAGATGTGCTGCCAATATGCTCTATGGCAAGTAATATCTCCCCACAAACAGTGCGAATCCTTTGTGATTCCAACGCAAACTGAATCGGCCAGTCACTTGAATACTGGACTAGTCGATTGACTCCATGTTCAAGACCAAGACTCATAGGATATATTTACGTTTTGCCTTAACTGGTGTAAGTAATTCGTTAATCATAGGGCCGTTGAACTGAAAGGGCTTTTTCGAGGCGCACCCAAGTCGCAGCTTCAAAGCGTTCGGGCCACTCCATTCCCAAGCGCGCTGCCATTTGCCGTGCTCGAGGCAGGTACGCTTTCGCATAGGCAAGGTGAGCAGAAATCATAGAGTCTCGATTAGGAATCGCTGGTGGTAAAAATGTCAGTAGGTCTTTTTGTTCGTCTGAGATGAGCTTATTAAGATGTAAAACGCCGCCGCGACAGGGGGCATCTGTTTCTTCAATCAGTAGGTCGATCAAAAGTTTACGAAGTAGAGACACACCCAGCACACCGTTGATGTACTCTTCGCGCCCTGAAGCAAGATGCAAAAGGCCGAGTATCCTGATGAAGTTCTCTACTTCTTGTTTAAATTTCTTCAGATTCGGTTGATTTCTCGGTGCAGCTTTTGCCAAGCCCTTATAGATATTGTCATGATCGAAAAGCGGTTTTAAGCTGTTCTGCGTATGTGACCCTAACTGCTCCGGTTTCAAAATAATGGCGTCCGTACGTGTCCAATCTTCTGTTATGGCGTTGATTAAGACGGGGTTGGTCGACCTGTCCCACCAAAGGACAATTTCGCCGGTCTTGCTCACTGCCTTTCGCCAAACCTCTGCAACTTCGTCAGATGCTCCTTCGTTTGCGACCACAACAAAATCTATATCACTGTATTCGTCAGCCGTGCCACTCCCGAAGCTGCCGCTTAGGAACAAAGCACGAATATCCGGCACATTTAGTATGGCCTCTGTAATCACTTGGATAACTTCTTCAAGTCGACTAAATGTATTCATAAGATGCTGGCTTAATTTTTGATTTTCGCAAACATATGCTCATCCAGGAATCCCCCTTCCGACTCTCTGTATACAGCACATACGTGCACACCTTCTAAAACAAATCCACATTTTTTCAGGGTTCTCATAGAGGCTTTGTTAGGCGCAAGAACCGGAGCGAACAAACGCTTTGCATCAGTGTTTCGGAAAACAAATTCCGTCATTTGCCTTAATGCTTCGGAACCGTAACCCTTTCGCCAATGAGGCTCACCTACCCAGTATCCAATCTCCCATGCGTATCGATCTTCCCTTTCACCGTGTGTAGCACCAATCGAACCGATGCATTCTCCGTCCAGATCGATCGCCCTGTGTATTCCTGATAACTCTTTATATCCAACACTTGTCCACCATCTTGAATTCTCCAATGTGTAGGGAGAAGGAAAGGTTTCGAACAAGTATCGGGCTACGTTTGGATTATTCGCATATTGGTGATTGGCACTTGCATCCCGTTCTTCATACTCGCGTAGTTTGATCATAGTTTTCATAAGCGACCCTCGACCCTACGTAGTAGATTCTGTTAGCTTACAATAAATCTGATGGCTGGAATGGCGCTGATTGTATTAGCAGGATAATATCTGTCCGACAATGAATGCTGTCGAGAATGTGTCACTGTAGATTAAATATATTAGTTGACCCAAGGATAGTTCCTTAACAGTCACAGCTTAGCCTGTATATTCAGCTCAACTCGTCTGTTCATTGCCCGTCCCGCAACGGTTTCGTTGGAATTCATAGGCTCAGATTCTCCCTTCCACGCAATCCATATAGCAGCACTCGACAGCCCGTGTTCTACCACAAGATACTGTTTTACAGATTCCGCACGCTGTTTGGACAACAGCATGTTAAAGTCCTCTTCGCCTACCGAATCGGTGTGACCGGTAAGTTCGAGTAACGGTATTTCACCCTGCCGCTCCTGCACGCCAACCAACACACTACCCAAGCCATCGAGCTCAACCCGGTCCTGATCAGTAAGCTCACTTGAATTAAAAGCAAAATTAACATTGTTAAAAACCAATGGATCGTCGAGGCCTTGGGCAAGCCGGTTAACTTTTTTGCTGATCGATCTTGTCGAATATTGAGTAGCCGTTGACTCCACCGCATAGGTATACTTAACAACACTAATCGGGTTGTCCATTGATTGATCATTAATTTGATGTACCAACTTTTCAATTCTACCGACCTCCTTACCAAGAGACCTAAACCCGTCAGATTCATTCAGCCCTAAAGTATCTGCAGGAATTTTCCGATGACTGGCGAGAAGATAAACGGCATCCTGTCCAATTGGTTTAGTTTGCACCAGTTGGTTATTCGCATTAAAACAATGGTCTCCAATTTCGGAGTTTCTGCAGCCAGCTGATACCCCTGGATAGACTGTGGAAGCAAATCCAGACTCATCACCAACCAAAGAGCTTGGTTGAATGACCACAGTGCTTCCTTTTGAATCAACATGAATGAGCGTATAAAAGACGGGTTGAGTCGATGCCATCGTGAAAGTTACCGTGTCGCCAATATGAACGACAGGATTCTGTTCTTTTTTACCTACCCACATTTCTAGCCCTGCCAATTTCAGGTCTGACTTTAGAATGTTTAAAATCTGATACACATCATTGCGATTTTTCGCAAGCAATTTAGCTTGTACTGATGGAACGACAAATTGACTCGCCACAACTAACACTACAAACAATCTGAAGAAGCCCGTTAGCTGCGCCTTAAATTCTAAATCTGTTTTTGCATAATTCATATTTCTATTCCTCTCTACTTGATTTATAGATCTAAAAATTAGGGTACAAGCGCTAGATTCTTCGTTTAACTGGCCAATGTTCGCTGTCTTCGACACAGCGAAACCCGACATCTTCACCCGAGTAATCGATCGACTCCAATCGCCTGACGGCGACTCTTGCATTGGCCACATTGACGTCGAATCGCGAAGCTCCTTTTATATATGCAGCGCGTCGAGAATCATTCCTCGTCGATGTCCATTCCGACACACCGCCGGCCAAATCATAGTGACCAAACTCAGTGGCCGGGAAACTGGCTATTGCCAGGAGAACGTCTGAATTATCCACAGAATTCCAGTTGATATTTGAGTCTTTCCACAGCTCACCCCACGGATATTTCAATCCTTTATAACCACTGGCAACGTACTCCCATTCAGACTCTGTTGGCAGCCGTTTGTCGATTGACTTACAGTAAGCTTCTGCATCTCTCAACGTTACATGCACAACTGGGTAGTCGTCCGAAGAGCCTAAATATGTATTTCGCCAGGATAAGCCGCTAACACCTACCACCGCATAGTCTTCGTAGGGCAAGTCGGCTCGGTAGCTACTACCCCGTAGCTCTGCATCTGTTACATATATATGCCGTTTAGTAAACTGGCGAAATTGAGACACGGTAACCTCTGTTGCATCCAACCTGAACGGCTGCAAAATAACCGTTCTTTCCCACTCGTCTTCGTACCATGACCTAACGCATTCTTCGCTATAGAGTTTGCACAAACGAAACGCTTTTTCGATTTCTTCAGTAGAGGAACCGACAACAACAGTGCGATTGTTCTTGCTAATGGCGTTTTCAATCTCGACTATTTTATTTTTATAGTTAAAAAAATCAGATTCCAAATCGGCTGTGGCTTGATGCTCTTTACTCAAATCAACATCGTATGACACGCCCTCGACACCAAGCTCGATGGCATGATGAACAACTGTCTGAAAGCGTACTTTTTCAGCGCTGACTGAATCTGCAGTAATACGACTCGAGGCGTCGTTATTCTGCTCACTTACAAACAAAGTTTGAGTTTCTTTTAGCGTACTTTTAGCCGGTGTAGTTTTCACTTCTTGATTTTCGACGACCTTGTCAATTTCCAAGGCGTGATTACGTTCGACAATAAAATAATTGTAGAAAAATGCTAACATTACAATCGCAATGAAGTTAGCAAACATCGCTATTTCAATTTTCGACTTTGATCTCGAAATTCCAATTAGCGTTTCTCTGTTCATCCTGATGATCCGTAAGCTAGACATCCAAACAATAAAAACAACGGATGGAATAATATTTATACGAATTCGAAAGAGACGATTAACCACACTTATTGCCCGCCCGTGTAGACGGTAACGCACACAGTTCATATCTTTACCAAAATTATGAATATCCGCTGTTCTTCAGCAACGCATAAATCAAAGATGTTCGGAAACTTTTTCCTAAAAGCATTTTTTCGTTTTCAGAAAAAGGTTAACAACTGGATAGATATTTTCAGATTTTTTGTTGATTAAACTTAGTTCGATGATCGTTTTACTGGATACGACACAACCGAATTGTGTCAACTCGGTATTTCGCTTCAACGGCTGAGATCTATCAAAATCAGGTAGAGATGCAAGATAAATGAATTTGAATTCGCCAACCCATATCGCTTTGCTCTTTGTTTTTCTTTGGAGTACGGGTTACATTGCATTCAAATTTTGTTCTCCTCACATAGAACCCGCAACATTCGTGGTTATCCGGACCGGAGCAACCGCCGCCTGCATTTACCTAATTAGCATTGCAATGGGGTTTAGGTGGCCGAATAATTGGTTGGATATTGTGCCTTCCATTGTGGTTGGAATCCTAATACACGGCTTTTATGCAGGCGGGTTGTTTGCATCTATTTACCACGGCATTGATATTACTTTGTGTGCGTTGATTCTAAGTTTACAACCAATGTTTACCGTGCTCCTTTCTTGTGTTTTTTTGAGCGAAAAACTCACTGTAAGAATTTTCGTAGGCGTTGTGGTGAGCTTTGTCGGCATTTCTATTATGATTTTAGAGGGAGGCACTTCTGCCATTCAAATTGCAACACTGGATGAAGAGATACATAACAGTAAAAATCAATTGATCTCGATCGCGCTATGCTTTATTGCTTTACTGGCTATTTCATGTGCGACTATCATCCAAAAAAAATTCGGTAATAAGATTGAGCTTATGCCGGGCGCATTCATTCAATTTTCTTCAGCGATGTATTTCATGATTCCGTTTGCGCTTGCCTTCGAAACCATGCAAATCAATTGGAATCCTGAGTTCTCACTAAGCTTAGGGTGGTTAGTCATTGTGGTATCTATCGGCGCCATGACCCTGCTAATGACCTTGATCAAACACGACAGAGCCAGCATTGTCGCCAATTTGTTCTACCTGGTTACACCGGTAGTCGCAATTGAATCATGGATACTGTTTGGTGAAAAGCTCTCAATAACTTCCATTGTCGGTATGCTTATTTGTATGTTCGGAGTTTTTGTCGTTAATTACTCATCAACGTTCAAACTTAGCGTTACCAGCCTAATTGCTCTCTTTAAACAGGAGAGTCCTAAGAGACCAGCTCACCAAGGTTAAAAATTTGTACTTCACAATCGGAGTGCAATCGTTCCTGCTACACCCAGTAGAGCTCACACGCTTCGAAAACCGTAAACGCTCATACTCCTGACTCCTTACGAGAGGTGTGAGCCAGATTTTTAACTAACTTGTCTGGGATAGGTTTGAGAGGTGAAAACGTGACACCCGTTTTAGTGGCCTTGAGTCCGGCCACGGCTATATCGTCTGTGTGAGCAGCGATCGCACCGTTACTCACATAGAGACCACACTGTTTGCTGAAAGCCGCATAGCCCGCAATTATTGTCTTTCCGGACCCGAACCCAGGCATATCGCAGGCGATGATTTCTTCAGCATCAGGAAGGGCTTTAGAAAGTTCCGCTCTAAGCTGAATTAGCAACGGCTGGAATATTTCCGGAGCCGCAGCAATGTGGGCATTATGATCTGCAAATTTTGTCATGTCGAATGCTCCTTAAGAAATAGGTGTCAGTAGGTTGGTTCCTGTGCGCACATTTTATCTCTGCTGGATCGGCTAGTTGAAACGATTTACGGCCGCTTCGGGCAGTGAGTTTAATTGGTCAGTTTCGTAACGCCAAGCTCAAAGGAGCTTCTTGTTAGGCGCATAACCATCCTGCTCTTTTAGCCCAGTTTCTATGCATTTCGTTATGTGATTGGATGTCCTTTGGTTTTGAACCAGGATTAGAATTTAGCTCTTCTAAATGTGCTTTGATAGCTTCTTGCACCGAAGGCAAACCCAATTTCTTTCTCGTAGCGTTAGCAATATCCATACTTTCTACATTCGCATAAAGTTCACCGCTAACTTTCCACTCAAGGAAAAGACCACAGATTTGAGACCTTCCTTCGTAATACCGAATACAGTCTTCAAGTGCGGCCAGGTGAGCTGGATTTGATTCACCTGACTCTACTGACTCAGAAATTTTGCCTAAGAAATATTTCATTTCTTTGGGATGCGCAATTGCAGCTCTGGCGATACAATAAGCTGCTTCGTTCACCTCTTCACCGTACTTCGAAATTTCTGGCCACCCAATTTCATTGACTATGCGAAACAAGTACTTTGAATTATCTGACCGAAGCTCTTTGAACTTTGACTCAGCACCTTCATAGCGCTTCCCGCTTTCTACAATTTCACGCCAAATGTATTTTTCTTGCTCAGACCTCGATACTAGCTCTTCCATTTTTTAATCCTCGATCTCTATCGTCGCCTGACAGCTGTATCAACCGTATCCGCGTAATCCCTACTTATAAAGCCGCCAGCCTCAAAGATAGCAATTAGGGCAGCCAGGTTACTATTATGCCATTCGACGGCAGATGTTCAATCGCGCAGCCAGACTCGTAAATCTCCGATTGCCTGAAATCTAACTTTTGATAGCGCTTCGATCTCAGCCTTGCTACCGTATCCAACAATTCCTTTTGTTGGATATCTCTTAATCAAGGAAGTGACACAACCTAATATTTCATTGGGTGGGCCATATGCATTTGATATACCCACTGAATCACCGCTTAGGTTAGCGGCCAACCCAGATACGACCTTCTCATCGCGTTCTACGTAAAGCAGCTCAATGGAGCTATTTTCAAGCAACGAAGACTTAAATATGCCGCTACCGTCACCCCAAGCTGTAACCCATCGATTCAGCTCGGATTGATCTTTTACTGTATCAATACGAATATTTTGATTGATTTCGCCGGTCACGTCTTGGTCTGGTACACGGCAATACCAATGAGCAGCGAAGGCGAGAACGAATTTTTTATTGTCTAAATCTAACTCACTAAAACTATCTTTAATTCCCCAGCCCGGAGTGAGTCGTGGACCGATGGAATCGATTAGCTCGTCAATTAAATCACCGCTTCTCAGCGTTACTATATTGGGATAGAAACGCGGCACTGGATACTCGCTCATCCAAATCGACTCGTTCCAATGAGTGGGTAGGTCGAGCGACATTGCGATTGCATCGCACCAAGCCGCGTTATTTGAGACTGCTTCTGTTAGCCATTTATTTACCATGAAGTGAAGTTTACCTGACGTATGAATGGCACCTATGGGAACATTTTCACCGGTTACACGAGTATAGCCGAGCGGCTGCTTTACAGTTTCAGCATGCCAGGAAGCGGACCAGTACGGCACAGAACCTAATACGTGCTTTATACCAAATCCGGACTGAAGCTAGATCAGACATCAAGCCTGCCAACGCTCTATAAATGCCGTTTTCACACCACGCTTCATCCCACAAGATTTGTAAAATTCCAATACAACCTGATCGCCTCCGCTGAGCAGCATTACTTTAGCAAAATTATGAAACGTCTTGAATTTGCGATCTCACTGAATATGGATTGACTTTCTGCTTCGAAAAGCTTTGGGTCATTTGGCTGCAGGAAACGCATTAACTCCATGATTCTGTCATGGTCTTTCAGCGTGGCTGCTCGAACCAACATAGAGTAACTACTTGTCAATGGTTAGACCGCAGCTTCGTTCCGTAAACAGACGTTAATATTTGCCCTCCACACGAGATGAGTTCGGGTAGGCTCTGCCTTTTCAATAGCTGATTTCAGCGTTTGTCTGAAGTACTCCACCGTGAGTTCAGCCACGACAACATCTTATCAGCATGGCGAATGACTTCAACTGCAGGTTAGACATGCCCTTGGGTTTTAAGCGATTCTCTAGCGTATGCTACATGCTGTGCGACGAAACCAAGAGACTCCCAGAATTTTTTACCTGCAGCATTTGTAGCTTTAACATCTAAGTGCAGAGGTTGGTACTCGCTGAGTACTTGTTGCGTGAGTAAATTAATTGCATGCTTGCCATGACCGTAACGCCGCGCATTGCGGATGATGTAAAACTGACGAATGTAGATGCTTTCTTTTGATCCCCGAATATCTGGAGTGGGCGAGCGCAGTTGGTAAAGGATATACCCGACTGAGCGACCATCAACTGAGATGAGAAGCGCCTGAAAAGAATCATCGGTAAGCCATTTTCTCAATCGAGCTTCTGCACCATCAATAGTCATAGGTGTTGAGCCTTCGTCTTCGTGCAGCTCAATATTCCAGCGAGCTACCTGGGAAATATCTTCAGCTTTCATTCGCACGAGTTGCACTACGTTCTCTCCAGGTATTCGTGAAGGAGCCTAAGAATTATTCTGTATCGTCTGCTTTGGACGGCGGGTTCAACCTACGGATTAAATTTAGATTCTGCAGGATAGTTTGCCGCAAGCCAAGCTGAGCGATAAGCTATCAAAGCATAACAAACTGCATGGGACTTATTGAATACGTACGGACTCTGTGAGCGAATGAGTTCGAATACATCGGTAGCTTCGCCATGCGTTAGATCAAGGCGCATTGCGCCTTCTATAAATTTATTCTGATAATTCTTTACCTCATCAGAGCGTTCTGTCTTTAACGCACGACGAAACAAATCACCTTGCGCAAGCGTAAATCCTGCAATTTCATGTGCAATATGCATGATCTGTTCTTGGTAGAGAATGCAGCCATAAGTCTCGGCTGTAATGTTCTGAAACGCTGGATGTGCACTGGGTATGGATTCGGGATTCTGCTTTCGATGTATGTAACGTGACAGATGAGTTGCAGAACTGCAATACGACAGAGCAATAACGGCACATAGCTCCTCAAACTTACTCGGCTGCACTTCATTAATAGTAGTTTGATAACCATTGCTGTCGTGCACAGGAATATTGGGCTTCCTGCCAGCGACTAAAAGCCTGAAAGCATTACTATCTTCTAGCGAAATAGTTTCTATATCGATGACTGTGCCGATATGTTCAAGTACTTGCAACACACGCTGAATTTCACTTATTGATTTTTCGTTTATAACATTAAATTGAACGAGCCCGGAGCTGGCGACATGCTCGACTGTCAGGTTGGCAGTGGCAATTCCTCTAGCCTTGCCTGAAGAAAGAGAAACCAAGTCGGCAAGCGATCTATCTCCAATGATAAGGCGAGAAGGCAAGGGAATAGATTCATTGGAAATAAGCTGTGCCACTCTGTCGGCACCGTATTTAGATTGTAGATAGCTTGTCACTTCATCACGACGATGCTCACAAAATTCAAGGTCAAAGTCTGGCAGCGACTCTTTTTCCGGATTAACAAATCGCTCAAAGGGTAGCCGATATTTTACTGGGTCGATAGCGGTAATACCCAATGCATACCCGACCAGAGAACAAGGCCCGGAGCCGCGCCCTGGCCCTACTGCAATGTTGTTGCTTTTTGCCCAATTTACATAATCAGCAACAATCAAAAAATAACTGCTGAAAGATTTGTCGTTAATAATCTTAAGCTCAGACTCAAGTCGATCCCTGTAGAC
>Ga0114956_1001064_pt1 | contig 21359 bp, 17 predicted proteins | sample MaitaG_FD_87304 | JGI IMG/M metagenome (GOLD analysis project Ga0114956, IMG submission 87304) | Marine algal microbial communities from Maine, USA - Maine_Asex2 metaG | ecosystem: Host-associated > Algae > Red algae > Unclassified | place: Maine, USA | collected 2015-01-05
ACCGGCAGGCGTACAGATGGCGTTGTGGTTACAGCGTCGACAACACCTACAACACCCACAACACCCACAACACCCACAACACCCACAACACCCACAACACCTACAACACCTACAACACCCACAACACCAACGACTCCAGCTACTGGTGTGCAGGCATTATTAACATCAGTTGGAACAGGTTCACCCTTGTCGGTTGATAACTCCAGAGCATTTTTACCGGTGATGATTCAGCTGGCCAATGCAACGTTCATGCGAGAGACCTTAACGAAAGTTTTGCCTTTGAATAAGGAAGCTTTGGATGCGATGAATGGTGTTGCTGGCGCTCGATTTGTAGCCCTGTCGACTGCCGATAGGGTAACCACCTTTTCCTGCCCCGGTGGCGGCACTTACATATTAGATCGTTTTAGTGCCATTGGCTCGAACCAGCAAGAATATTATAACCAATTCCAATCGTGCAAGATTGATGGTGCTACTTTAAACGGTGATGTTTTGACCAGGGACTACACTTTTCCAGACAATCCTGCGTTTAACTTTCGAACTGTCATTGCAAGATCGGCACGTGGTGACTTTGCCAGCATGCGCCCGTTAACCTACACCTACCCATCGGGTGTTTCGGTAGTGTCTGCTGCGTATTTAGAAATTGGGACGAGAAATCTCTTCAGCGATACCGTCATAGATACGTTGATCCGCCAAGGAGACAAAAGCCTGACCATTTCCGAACTCTACACTAGTGAGGCTGCAGCCAAACCTGACTTCTCCGGTAGCGTTCCTTCGTATAGTTCGTTCACAGCTAATGTAACCGTGTCGGGCACATTGACCAACAATCGAATCATCGATATCACGACCTTGAACCCATTCACCAACATCGGTGCTGGCGATTTTTCAACACAAAACTACAATGTGGGCTTGTTGCTTGCCAAAGATCGAAGTGGTGGGCAGATGTCTGTAACAGTAGATGCAGCTGCTGGTGGTGTTGTTGTTCGGGTGGATACTGCTGGAAAAACGACTCAATACACCGAAAAATGGTCTGACACTATTAACTTTATAAAAGCGCCTAAACCCTAGATTGCGGTACCTCAATATCGCAAAAGCAGAAGACTATAAAGTCTTGTGTGTGCCACTCGCCCCATCCGCAAATTAGCCCAAATTGGGTCAAGCGGAAGGGGCTTGATATTTAGTCACCACCGCCGGATTGAACCGCTAAGAACGCCGCGGCCTCAATTTAATCTGCTTTAAAGATATGAAAGACGTGTTCCCCATGCATCACCGGTTGTGGTTAGGATTGGCGGAGAAAGGTAGCAGGCACCATGAGGTGCCTTTTTCCGTCACAACAAGTTGAACCAGGAGATGTAACAACCCAGATTGCAGGCGATACTTATGGGCGTCAGCGGAATCACGTGTGTAAATTTTTCATAGATTGCTACAGGTGTAAGTAGACGTGTTTCAATGTAGTTACCAACTCTAATTTTAATCATGCTATTTCGTTGCAGATAGCTCGATAAGGATTGTAAAAATGGCATCGATGTACGAAAGTCACTGTTCTGGTACCTCTATGGCGCCAGGCCCTACACCTATACCTGAGCCGATTGATCCAAGGCCCGTACCCGAACCACCAACACCAAGACCTGACCCGCTTGGGCCAAAACCCAGACCTGAACCCGAACCGCCAGGTCCTCCACCAGAGCGTCCGGGCCAACCCCAACCGCCTATACAAGAGCCACCACACCCAGCGCCCAGACCAAAACCTCAGGACCCACCTATGGTGCAAAAACTCAGGGTCTGATACCAGTATCGTATGAAAGGTAACGATGAGCAACTCGAGCAGTAGATGCAATAATATTTCGAAGCTCTATCTCGATTTCGATAGTTTCTTTGCAACAGCAGAGCAGCACTTCAATCCAGCTTTGCGTAATCGTGCGGTAGGCGTGGTGCCTCTGGACTCACCTCACACGAGTTGCATCGCGATTAGCGGCCAAGCAAAGGCGTGTGGATTACGCAGTGGTGCGTCGATCAGGGAGGCTAAATCAAAGATTCCAGACATGCTCTTTGTTGTTGCAAGACACGACGTTTACGTTCGTCTGCATCATCGAATTCTGGAAACAGTCGAGCAGTGTTTACCCATTGAACATGTTCGCTCAATAGATGAGTTAGTGTGTCACCTCGTACCGGGTCAGGCAGCTGAGGGAGCTGCCTTGGGCGAACGGATAAAAAGTGCACTTAGCCGGCAGTTCAGTGAGATCTTGACATGTTCAATCGGCATGGCTTCTACCGAGTTATTAGCAAAGATCGCTGCGGAAAGACGTAAGCCGGATGGCGTGTGCGTGCTTCGCGACGCAGATGTGCCACAAGCGCTCGCCGATCTGCCGCTGCGAAAATTACCTGGAATCTCTACTGGAATTGAGCGCCGGTTGAATCTCGCAAACATCCGCACTTTCGAAGAACTTTGGCAATTAAGTCGGACACAGTGCCGTACCATCTGGCACAACGTCGAAGGTGAGCGATTCTGGAATGAGCTTCATGGTAAAACTGTCGACAGGCCGGAAACTCAAAAACGCATGTTCGGTCATAGCCGGATACTACCCGGGGATTGGCGCAGTTCTGAAAAAATTGCCATATGCGCGCGACAGCTTTGTCTCAGCGCCGCACGACGACTACGACGAACCCGGTGGCGTGCAACAAGGTTGTCGCTGAGTTTTAAGGGTAATAATACACGCACATCAAGGCAAGACAGGAGCAACAAGTTATGGTGGAAGCAGGAACTACCTTTCGCTCCAGCACGGGATGATCACACCTTCCTGCAAGCACTAGCACTGAGCCTGACTCGTTCAGAAGAATCGCTAACGTTCAAACCAAGATCAGTGCACGTTACGCTTCATGGTCTCGTCGATACCGCTTTTATTACTGATGACCTGTTCGACACACACGCCACAGAAGCAGGCAGTAGAACACCTGAGCAAGAACGTCTGAAATGGGAACGACTCAGCGATGTCATGGATGAGCTTCGCGCAGATTTTGGACCTCGAGCTATCAGCCTGGGTCCACGCGAGGAGATACCCGGCGGTTATGTCGGTGCAAAGATCGCTTTCGGCCGAATTCCGGATGATTCTGATTTCGACGAAGCTTCAGTTGCCGATGAGGATACGCAGTTTTGTTTAACTGTTAGATAATGTTTTCGCCCAACACCTGTTCTCTAGCTCGGTGGCTGTGCTCAGGCGAACTCAGCCCATATGCGATTGGCAAACAGTATAAGACCGATACTTGCAAGCAACATGGACAGCGGATTAGTCAACCGGCGCCGGTACCATGATTTTCTTCGAAATAACCAGCCAATGAGTATAAAACAAGCCAGTATGACGCTAAGCTGACCTAATTCCACACCCACGTTAAATGAGATCAATGCAGTAAAAATCGCATTTTGTGTCAGTCCGATCTCTCCGAGCACGCCAGCAAATCCAAGCCCGTGCAATAAACCGAATCCGATCACTATGTAGATTCGCCATGCATGAATTTTTGTTGTGACAAGATTCTCCAGGCACACCGCGCTGATTGACAATGCAATTAGCGGTTCAACAATGCTGGCTGGTACTTGTATATATCCCAGAACACCTATTGCCAGAGTAATGGTGTGCGCAATCGTAAACGCACTGACTTGCCACAGTATTGGCCGCCATCGAGGCGATAGTAAAAACAGACCGATGACGAACAAGATATGGTCAAGTCCTTTGGGCAGGATATGAACATACCCGAGTTTTACATAATCAACGATCACATCCACTGTGCTGCGGGCTACAGGTGATCCAGTTGAAAAATCCGCGCTTTGTTTTCCGGGAGTCAGGTATTGGCTAAACGCATCAGCTGAGTCGGTGTCCCCAACGCGTAAAATAATTGGGCCGTAGAGCTTATCCCACTGCCAGCTCAGGCTGATTGTCGCTGGTGGCAGTGTCGCAACGAGCTGTAATTGAGAATCCCGGGCTATGCGAACGTCGCCAACCTCAGGAATTTCGGCGGATATAATACGGGGGGCAACAAGCTGCCCACTTTGGGTTTGGAGACTGATTCGCTTTTGAAAAACAGTAGCGTAAGCAGCAATACGTTGTTGAAGGATTGCGTCATCCAAAGCACGTAGTTCATTATAGCGTATGGCATTGGGTGCATCATCGGAATCCTCATGCTCAGGCCCTAACTCTGCGAGCACCGCTTCCAGATTGAGTTGCAACGCGATGTCTAGACTTTCACCTTCAATTGATATGTCTGCTATCGACGGTCGCAATTCGTGTGCCTGTAATGGCGCAATCAAAACAAGCTGCAACAGAAACACCAGCCAGACCATGCCTTTCAGGACTGTAGACCGTGCCAATTTAAGTCCCATACTTTGAACCACAAACTTCGAACTAATCTAACAATGACACTATCTAAAGAAAACTCTCTCTTATGATAAACAACACGCTGTTGTCTTGCACTTCGCTGCGGGTTGATAAACGAGACATTAACGGCGTTCCACCGATAAAATCAGCACCCAATTTACTGCGAACGTCAGACGGAAAGCTGAATTGTCCGGTATCAGGCACGATGCAAGTCACTGTCATGCCATCTTCAAGGAAAAACCCACCGGCAGTGCTCGTGAATATCCGTACCTGTGAATCACCAGAAGAACCTGCATCCCAGCTGAATATTGTCGATGGATTAACGACATCTCCGCTACTGAAGGTAACGCCGGTCAAGGTATCAACTGATGGTGCTGTAATGTTTTCAAACGCAGGAAAATCATCTCCAGGAATATCAACTGTGATCGTCGTTGGTACTGGGCCTGTCGGCAGGTTTTGGCCAATAGGCAAATCGTAGAAGATAAAACTCCCCGCTGGTTGTCGAGTCATCTGCGCGTAGGTGTTGCCCATGTCTGACAAAATTATCGTCTCACCTGCACTTATTGACTGCTTGCCTACACCCGTCAGACTTGGAATATAGCCGGCACTGATTTCTTCAAAATCAATGTTGTCATCGCTGTCAACAACACAATTAACATTGCCTGGTGCTACCAATGAATCAAAATATTGCATGTCGATACCGCTTGAGAGTTGAAAAAATCCACCCACAAGATCGCTCGCGGTACCAACATCATCACCTATACTGATCGCACCAAACTGAGTCACGTTGCCAGACGGAAGGCTATCCTGTGCAACGGATCCGAGCTCATTTACGTCAACGTTATTGCTGGTGGTATTTGCCGCAGCGTCAGTCTCGCCACTGGAACCACCACACGCACTTAGCACAACTAAGGCTACTGTTGATGCTACTACTTTCAGGCTTGGCCTGCCGCTCATCGTAAACTCCATTAAGTTGACCCTTCTTCCGAATTTGTCGAAAGAAGGGTGTGATCATTGTACTAAATAGAAACAATGGCTATTGATTTGGAGAACCCGTTACCGGCGTCGTCAAATAAGGAAATGTTGCATCAAACTGACCTGCATTTTGAGGTGCACCATCGGTTAAAGGTACCGTTCCTGCTGGCGCATCTTCTGGTGTACACAAACCCAGATTATCACCTTCATCTCCTGCTGTGCCGCTGCTATCAAGGTCAACAGCGACAGGATGACACAATGCCCCCATCATGACTCGTAAGGCAATGTCGGTAACATCATCACCAGGGCGACGACCATTAGGAAAACCAGCCAAATCACCAGCGACGACACCAAAATTACTCTGCTCGTCTTTAGACGTTGCCGGAATTCCTGTGTTCAGGCGCAACATTTCAGAAGCGGTTACTGTTGACATCTGATTGACACCCGGGAAACCGGTTAGAAAAGCAGTCACTAGATCGATACGTGGTAAATTTGCAGGAGCGATATTGTCCGTGGCTCCAAGTGCATCACGAAACAGAATATCCAGAATCGCTGGCAGTGTTGGATTGGTGACATAAGTGGCGAACTGGCCATCATCCATTGGCTCACTGTTGTTAAATTTATCTTTATCCGCTAGTCCAATAACCACTTCATTAACTAAAGGGTTACTCAGTCGAGAAACCTGTCGGTAATCTCCCGAGTAGTCAACTGGCCGGCGATAAGTCGGGCTATCGCTGACGGTTTGGTTGCTGCGAACACTGGAAGTTGTCCAAGCGCCAATCACACCATTACCATCGCCTGCCACACAATCTTTATGAACTTCTACGGCCAAGGTAGTAACGTTCTTGTCAGCCAAGTCGTTTCGGGCCGGGTCATCAGCCAAGGCTGATGTTACTGGCACAAAGTTAACCAGATCGAATACTTCTGCCAAAGCAACAGAAAAACTGTCTTTTCGTTGCCCTGCAAATACACGACCATGTTGTGCACCTTCAGGGCACTGTTCAAATACTACGTCGTAGTATGCCTCGCCAGAGTTAGACAAACTTTTTACATAATTGTCGTAGCCTTCCGGGAAGGACTTTGCACCAACATAATCGTATGGTTTGGAGAAAAGTCGCAGACCAGAATCAGGACGCACAGCCCATATTGGCGATTCAGATCGACGATCACCCGTCGTAACACCGACAAAATAAGTTTCGTTAACGTTTAATACACCTTGGTTATCTCCTGCGCCAAGAGAACCAATATTTTTCAGCGCCACAGGAACAGATTCATCGCCAATTTGCAATGCAAAGCCTTCTTCACCGTTAGCCAAACCATTATCAAAATCGAACAGAAAAGTTAAGTCCTCGACCGCATCACCATCATTGTCGATGTGGATTTCATAAATAGCATCCGGATTCATTGAAAAATAGTTTGGACCGCCATAACCATCCTGCAAAGGCTGGTAGTTAGCAATTAAGGTGACGAAATCCTCGCGTCCAGCTTCATAACTTGCGAATACGTAGAAGTCGCTGGCATCTAGCTTGGGTCTGGATTTAATAAAGGGGGCTTCTGCATGGGACGAGGCAAAGGCGCTGCTGGCGAAAGCCGCCGCCAGTGTTGCGCTCAAGGCGGCCCTGACAGCCATTTTGGTACTGAAATACATGAATTAAACTCCAAAACAGCGAGATGAATTCCCGCCTTCGGTTTAATTCTACGCAACTAAAATTGGCTGGGATGCAAACCTGAATGTAAATTATATAAACTGCTATGCACAACTCATTTATATGGAGTCTGCAGGAAGCACAATCGGATTAATCGCAACGACTGGTCCATGCTCGGGACCCGGTACACCACCGAACACTTCCACACTAGCGGCAAACTGATCTGCGTCACTTAAGTCTAGTGGCAAGGACAGAATCTTGGATTCCCCAGGGTTGTCAGGTAGCAAACCTACCGATTGAACACCACTTCCATCGGATAGCACCATCCAAAGCTGATGACTTTGATCACTTTCCAACGGTAACTGACCAACAACTGAAACAACTAACTCGCCAACACTTTGATCACCACCCACCTCCTGATCATCAGCTTCGGTTTTCAACGAACGATAATTGATTACCCAAACAGGGTCACCAGCTTCACTTTCCAGAACGCTGACAGTACTAAATTGAATATCTGCAACCGGTGGCACATTTCGCGGCAGCAGCTGCATTGGACTGAAAATCAAGAATCCGATAATGGTAGCAGCGGCTGCAATAGACGCAGCAGTTGCCGTTTGCCAGAATCGAACATGCTCTCTCCATAGTGTCAATGGCACCAATTCACTTTCCGCTGCTCTAGGCTCACCAGCAGTAGAATCAGACGCAATACGAGCCATGATTTTATCGAACAACTGGGGGGAAGGCTCAACCGCTTGAGTTGATTGGTGAAGCGGATCTAGCCGGGACTCCCATTCACGAACCCGCCGCTGAACGTCAGGGTCCGTTTTGATTAGCTGTGCAAAAACAGCGCGATCTTCTTCTGACAGTGAACCCAGCACATACTCAGCTGCCTGCAGATCCCACCACTGTTCGTCACGAGAGCTCATCTAAGCACTCCCTAAGACTCTGCAAGCCACGCCGAATCCAGCTTTTCACGGTTCCCAACGGACGATTTAAGGTTTTGGTAATCTCATCCTGAGTGAAGCCCTCACAATACAGACCCACTATGCACTGCTGCGCTTCAGGCTCTAACCGACCAAGACACAGGGTCAGTTGTTGTTCATCGGCAACATGGTCTTGAATATCACGATTATTGCCAGACCAGGTATCCGGATCATGTGCAGGCAATACGACATTGACATTAGCGCGTGTACGCATTCGACGCAAATAGTCCAGCGCTTGATTTCTGGCAAGGCTGTTCAACCACACTGTAGGCGAGGCTTTGTTGCCATCAAACTGTGCTGCGTTGTTCCACACCTTAAGAAATGTCTCCTGTAAAGCATCTTCTGCAAGCTCTCTGTCTTTCAAGATACGCATCTGAATACCAAGCAGACGCGCAGACATCAACTCATAGATAGTTGAAAATGCCTCTCTATCCGTTTTTGCGACCCGTTCAAGCAGTTTTTGAAGTTTTTCTGATTCTATGTTCAAGGTATTAAATTTCTGGTCGATATGGCTTGGGCAATTCTTTCAGTCTAAATTATTTATAAGACCATTGCGCCAACAGTAACCCAATAGTAGAGCTAGTTCTAGCTCTATCAGGTGGTTCCTCCCTAAGTCAGCACAGTTGGTCGGTTTCGTAACAGGAATTCACTTGATACTAATTGCCTGACCACCCAATCCCTGGCGGTACCAAGTGCCAAGTTTCCGACACAGGGCTTTAATAGTTTGGTTACTTGCGGGTTGTTTTGATGATTGACAGAGCTAACCGCAATTCCAAAGGCCCAAATATCAAATAAAAATCGAATTAAACTTGGAAAGTTAGTGAATTTCAGGCGTGCTGGCTTTGGCTGCGACCTTTGTATCTATGGTCTCTTCAATTAGATCTTGATCTGCATCTTCCAGGTCTAGCTGCGCGGCGTCTGGATCACTTTGACCGAGTACAAGTCGTGTGAACACCGGAAAATGATCAGAGCCGATGTGCCCTAGTCGCTTAATCTCCAGTACCTGAAAATGAGTCGAAACAAAAAAATGGTCCAGTGGCCAACGAATGAATGAGTAATCTGCATGAAATGAGTTGAACATACCTCTGCCTATGCGAATGTCCAACAAGCCACTCAATCGACGAAACAGTCGTGTTGTCCTTGACCAGGCTACATCATTTAAGTCACCACTCACGATGAGCGGACCTTCGACGCTGTCTAGATGCTGAGCGAGTATTAGCAACTCCACGTCGCGTTCGGTAGAGCGGGTGTTCTCACCAGGCGCGGGTGGTCTGGGATGAACCACGTGCAGCCGAATAGTAGTTTTTTCATTTAGTTCTACTACTAAATTCATCGAAGGGACATCATTCTCTACGAGGTACTCAATTGCTGTCGCCTGAAAAGGCAATCGTGAATAGACGTGCATCCCGTATTTATTATCCAGAGGACAAGCGAGCCTGTGCGGATAGGCATCGAGTACATCCAGCTTCGTCTGCCACCAGCTATCTGATTCCAGCGTAGCCAGTACATCCGGACAATGCTCGTTTACTAGCGCGATAAGTCTACTCGCGTCCCTGTTGCCCATTAGTACATTGCTGGTTAGTAGTGAAAACTGCGGAAGGTTTTTGTTCTTTGCGCGCGCAGCCTCTACTGGGTAAAACGGGGAATACGGTGCAATCCACCACAGTTGATAACTCAGGCAAACAATTACCATTGACCACCACAATACGCCAATGGCCCACCACGCGGCTATAAGTCCGAGCAGCGCAACAACAAGCCATACTATGAGAAGCATGGCAATTTGAAGGCGTGGAAAGTCGAGCCCACGAATCAGCCAATGTCTTGCTTTCAGCATCGGCAATAAAGTTGCTGCCGTCAGCAGCAAGGCAGTTATTGTTAAAATAATACCCATCGCTTGTTCCGTGATTTTTGCAGTACTGTTCGCATACATCGAATAGCGGTTCTCTGCGCTATTGATTGACTAGACGCTTCTTATATCGCCGTGGTTCATCTAGGGATTTTGCAAATTTTTCAACATCATAGCCTGATCGTATCGTCCGTGCTACGCTCCCACTTTCCCCTAATAATCTTCTTTTAGTACCAAGAGGCTTATCTTATCTCAAAAATAATCACGTGATACGGACAACAGATCGATGAGAGTTAATAGAGTCTGCTGCCTACTTGCCATATCGGCTCTTACGCTCATAAACGGCTGTACTGGTAGTTCCAAGCTAGACCTGCTGAATAGCGCCATACCGGCAGTTGGGTACGAAAAACAAGATTCTGTTGCTTACGGTGAGATCGCTCGTCAACGACTGGATATTTACCATCCAACTGAGCCATCGATTAATTCGAGAAACATTGTTTTCATATTTGGTGGCGCATGGCGAACCGGTGAACGCGCGCAGTATGAGTTTGTGGGGCAATCCCTCTCCTCCGCCGGACACACAGTCATTATTCCTGACTACCGATTATATCCACAAACTACATTCCCCGGTTTTGTTGATGATATCGTTGCTGCAATCGACAAATGGACAGCCATACAGGATGCCCGTGTCGACAACAGCGTAGCGAGAACTGACAAACCACTGGAAATTGTACTGATGGGGCATTCCTCTGGTGCGCATACTGCCGCTTTGCTGGCAAGTGACCGGCGTTGGCTGGATCCGGTTGGCGTTGCAGTAACAGACCTGATCGCTTTGTCTGGCCCATACGATTTACCGCTTGACAATAGCGAGGTTGCACCCGTATTCGCTGACGCCCCGGCCGATCGCGTTAAGCCGGCCAATCTGGCCACAGCCTGCCATCCGCGCACCCTTCTACTGCATGGCACCGACGACGAACGAGTGTTGCCTAAACACAGTCGCACTTACGCCAGAGCTTTGCAAGATTTGGATGTTGAAGTGGACTTGGTTTTACTTGAAGGGGCAAGTCATGCCGCTCCAATCGCTAGCTTGGCTGCGCCCCTCCAATTTACCAGCGACAGTTATGCAAAAGTTACTCAATTCCTAAGCAAAGTCAGTACGCCGGTGAAGTGCGAGTAAGTCATGCCAATCAGAGCCGTCCTGAATAGCTGGCTGGCGGCGTATGATCAATCTGCAAAAAAATAGAAACGACAGCAGTGTTTTTAAACTTGATCGTTGCCGATGGCCAGACGCACATGTGTTTATTTGTACGTGCAAGCTATCAAACAGTTTCCAACTATCTTACTGCCCGGTTGGCAGCAATGTAAAAATTGCATTTTGCTTTATCGATAGCCTTTTTGAGTATCAAAATCGCCAGAAAAAGGAGAAACTGTCTAGCCGGACCGTACAACCAATAAATAAGGTAAAAACCATGATTAAGAGAGTCTTAGATTGTTTCAAAGTCTTGAATAGATCCGTTGACCTTCGCAATGTGTACAAATGGATACTAATTATTGTGGTTATCGGGGTCCACCTCCCGTCCCATGCAGCTGACGATGATAAGCAACCAGTCTCGGACGCCAAAAAGGAAAAGATCGTGGATGAGGCAAAGAAAAAAGAAGATTCACCGAAGGCAGACGTTGGAGAAGCCAGTTACAACGTGCAAGATTGCGAGACAGCCGAAGACGGTAAACACACTGACAAAGAGAACGTGGAAGAAAAAGACAAGGACAATAGCGCTAAAGCTGAGAAGGATTCGGCAGATGCCACTGATGATCTTGACGAGTGTGCGAAGATGGTGAAATGAACAGGATCGGCAGATGGCGTCGAATCCTGCGGTCAAATAACCAGGCAACAAAAATCAGGATAAAGATGCCGGCCAATCTACTTAAATCGTGAAACTGCTCCTAAAGCTGATCGCAGGCTTAGTTCTGTTGGTAATACTGACTGTCGTTGCCATAGCACTAATGCCGACCAGATGGATCGCTGATCGAATTGAAACCGCTGGCAGCGAATTTCTGGGCATTGATGTCAGCATTGGCTCATTGTCTCTTCATGTGCTGAACATGACTCCCTCCGTCTCGTTCAAATCACTGGCAGCCGAAGACGTTCAAGGTAGTTTTTATGTGAAAGCCGAAAGTGCGAAAGCATCGCTCGTTCTGAAAGAACTGGTACAAGGTAGATTGGTTCTCGACGAGGTGATGATCATCGACAGCGAAATCAATGGCTCAGTTGATGAGAACGGCGTGGCCAACTGGATGGTGCTAACCCCCTTATCTAATGAGACCAAAGCCGCCGCAGAAACCAACGAGGCAGACGAAGCTGCCGAGATAACTCTACCCGCGATACGATCTCTACGCATAGAAAACTCAACCTTGTTGTATGAAGATCTCTACGCTCAACGCCAGGCAAATTTGTCGATCTCGGCGACCGGTTCGACACTTCCTGAATCAATCGATACCACGGTGCAGATTAGTGGCGATGTCAATAACACAGCTATAAAACTCGAAGCAGAATTCAGCCCGGTTAGCTCGTTCATCAATAAAGACGTACCAGTATTTCTTAAATCGGCAGCGGTAGTCGGAGATTCGAAGTTAGACATTGATGGTACCGTTGGTAATTTGCAGGAATTCCGCGACCTGGATTTGACCTTCGATCTCGAAGCGCCCTCGGTTGAAGACTTTGCCACCATCAGTGGAATACCTTTGCCGGTCTTACCATCGCTGCAATTGTCAAGCAAAATAGAGCGGGACGGTGACGAATTTATTCTAAGACGTTTTGATGGAGTATTGGGAGACAGCGATATCAACGGCGATGTTCGAATCGACGTTACGACAACACCTGTAACACTCTACGCGAATGTTATTTCCAATGTGCTCGATCTGGATGACCTTGCCGGTTTTTTTGGAGGCCAACCCGATCTCAGCGAAGGCAATGTGGAAGATGATCGAATAGAAACAGCGGACGACGATGGTCTATTGCTTCCGGATAAGGCGCTCAACATCAAAACGCTGGCAGACGCGGCAGTGGGTGCAGTCAGGTTCCGGGCTCAAAGTATCGAATCCGAAATCTGGCCTATAGATCAAATAGATGCGCGAATAGAATTGAAGGAAGGCAGCATTGTCATTCCAGAGGCTCAGGTCGATGCGGCAGGAGGTAAAATTAACTTTAATGCCAATCTGGATACCACTGGAGACCAACCTACTGGTCCCGTGGAAATGCAGCTGCAATCAATTAATATAGGTGAAATTCTCATGGCTGCTGGCGTTGATAATGACAGCTTCGGCATGCTCGGTGGCAACGCAAAATTCTGGGTTACCGGTGATACTGTCAGCAATATTATGGCAAGTGCTGATGGTGGAATATTTTTGCTTATGACGGGTGGCAAACTGGATGCGCTGCTTGTCGAGCTTGCCGGAATCGATTTGGTGGAAACGTTAAGCGTATTGCTAGCCAGTGGAGAACCAACAACAGCAATTAACTGCGCTTACATAGATGTTCATGCTAGAAGCGGTCTGGCTGAACTCAACCGCTTTGTGCTCGACACAGACGATACGGTATTCATGGCAACTGGTTCGATAGATTTCAACGGTGAATCACTGGATTTGATACTAGAGCCGCACCCCAAAGATATCAGCCTGCTCTCAGCACAAACTTCAGTTAGTATTAACGGAACCTTTCTCGAGCCGACCCTATCACCGGGCAGTGCCCTGGCCACCCGGGTCGTAGCGGCGGCCGCATTGGCCACATTGGCGGCTCCTGTGGCAGCGATTATCCCGTTCATACAATCGGGCGCTGGAGATAACAGTGCATACTGTGACGGTTTGGCTACCACACTAAATGAAGCGAGATAATCATTTTATGACGGCAGCATCTACAGTAAAAACGCTCGTAATCAGCGTAGTGTTGGTTGCAATTGCCATGGCTGGTTTCGGCTGCGCAACGTCATTTCAGAAAATCGATCAGATCGATCCTACAACGGCACAAATTGAAGCCACCATCAAAGCGGCGTTGATCGATGCCGAAGCGGTAGACGCGGCAGCTATTCTCGTCAAAGTGATTAACGAAAATAAAGTTAACCTGTCGGGATTCGTGGGCTCTGAGGATGAATCTCAGGAAGCGGAGAGACTGGCCAAAGAAGCTCAGCCCGGGCTACAAGTTCTCAATGAACTTACCGTTCGGAACTAGGCAATTACCATAGATGGACGAATTCACTGACAATATGAAACAAAGTCTGCGGACTCTGGGCCACGAAGCTGAAGAAGTCATCGACTTTCTCAAGCATCAGCTACGGACTCGTTTCAAGCCAGACGCGCCACTTGAGATCGTAGCCTATAGAGGTTTTGGTAATCAATTCAGATCGTCGTTAACGGGGCGAGTATTAGCCTATCGCAAACCACAATCTTCAGATCTCGAATTCAAAGATCTCGAATCCAAATGGAACAATCTACAGCAAAGCTATCGTCGTTTCGAGACAGATGAAGTCCCGGGAATACTGGTGGAGGCCAAACTGGCTGGTATGAGCTATCAAACTCGCAGCGATAACGAAGGTTATTTTTCGTTTGATTTTCCGACACCTTCAGCTGACAAACCAGACACTTTCGACGTTACTTTAACCCTGCCTGAAAGAAGCTCCGAACACTCGTCGGCAGTAGGGACAGTTTATGTCCCGGGCAAGGCTGCCAAGTTTGGTGTGATTAGCGATATCGATGACACCGTTCTTGAAACTAATGCAACCTCCCTCCTCCAGATGATGAGGCTAACGTTTCTTGAGTCTAGCCGCACAAGGGTTGCTTTTTCAGGGGTGAGCGCATTTTATAAGGCATTACATCAGCAAGTGAATCCAGTGTTCTACGTTTCCAGCAGCCCTTGGAATCTCTACGATTTTCTTATCGATTTCATGCAACTAAACAAACTCGTCGCCGGGCCCTTACTTTTACGGGATTTTGGAATTGATCAGTCAAAATTTATCGCTGGGCCACACATTACACATAAGGTTGATCAGATTCGCAACATTATTAAAACCTATCCCGAGTTAGCGTTCATTCTGATCGGTGATAGTGGACAAGATGATGCGGAAATATATGCATCTATCGCCAGCGAATTTCCAGACCAAATACTCAGCTGCTACATCAGGGATGTCAGTGGCGATGTCCGGGACCGGAAAGTACAAAAAATTATTAACTCTGTTGCGAAACATGAAATCGACATGTTGCTGGTGAACGACACACTAGCGGCTGCAGTGCATGCGGCAGCCAGGGGCTGGATATCGGAGCATTCGATAGATAATATAAAGGTTGAAGTTAGCGGTATTGCACAGGCTAAAACGTGAGCTGATGCAATCTGATTTCCGCTATGTCGATTCTCGCGTCAGTTTCGCCCATCGTTTTTATCAGCTTGTACACGAAAAAAAACCAGCAGTTGAAACGGAGCCTTTACTATTAGACCCTGAACTCTCTTTCGAAAAATCAGAGGTTTATCCACCGTATACAGCAGAGCCGCCGGACAGCATCACTTTGATCGTTCCCGGGCTGTTTGGCAACTCGCTTCGTTCTATCGTTGCTCCGTTGATGTGTGCAAGAGAAAGGCTAACAGTTAATGGATACCGATTAAGCGTTGCCTGGGTAAGTGGTAGATCGGGTTGTGATCACAACGCTAGAGAACTAAGACAACAGGTTCTTTCATGCGCGGATAGCTCCGGTAAACCAGTTAATCTGATTGCTTACTCCAAGGGTTGCGCCGATGCTTTACACATGTTGGGCAACTATAAAGACACCCATCAGTCCGTTGCCTCACTGGTCAGCTATGGCGGAGTAGTGCATGGCACACCGTTGGCAACCACAGTACCGGGCTGGCTAAACACATTTTTGAGGTACCTACCGTTGCCTGGTGAGCCTTTCGGAGACGGACGTGCAATTGCTGATTTAAGTCCTCATCGTCGACGACAATGGCTCCTCGATCATCCGCTACCGGAGAATATCAGGCTTGCATCGATTGTGGCGTCTCCTCAACCAGAGCGAGTGTCGAGAATATTGAAAGCCAGTTATCAAAAACTATTAGCGATTGACAAGCAAAACGACAGCCAGGTCGTTTGCAATGATGCAATACTTCCACAAAGCGAACTACTCGCAGTGGTTAACGCCGACCACTGGGCGATCGCTCTACCAATTGCAGAACGTCATAAATTGTTAGCAGACCTGTTTGTAGACAAGAACCAATTTCCAAGAGAGTTGCTGATTCAAGCAACAATTGATCACTTGAATGCGGCTACACCAGACTTGACTTAAGCGTTATTCAACAGCGCATTATATTTATGTGATTTCAGGTAGCCGAACTACGATTCTGGTTCCGTCTCCAACGCTTGAGGTCAACGAAATCACCCCATTTAATTCGTTCAGCGTTTCCGAAACAAGATATAAGCCAAGACCGTGCCCTGAATTCTCCAACTCTTCATCAATAGCCTTGTGCGCCCTTACCCTGATTTTGAAAACATCTTTTTGCATTGATTCCTCGATACCAAGACCGTTATCCCTAACGATGACTCCCCTCATTCCACCCCGCTCTTCGGTCTCGGGCTCGACCCATACCTCACAAGATGTATTGTCAGGGTCCCTGTACTTAATGGCATTGGTTAGAAGGTTGGTAAATACGAGTCTCAATTTAGCTGTATCAGCATTGATTGAACCCAGTGAATCTGAAATATGAATCGTAATGTCCCGATTACTCAGAGTTTCTTGTAGCTGGTTTTTTATATCATTTAATAAGGCGCTTAAGTCGACTTCTTGTACGCTTGGGTTGTCGGTCGCGATGTCAGTATTTTGAAACAAATCTGCAATATTTTTTAGCAAAGCGGCAGCTTGTTGAATCGACGATTGAATCCGGATGAGATCACGAGTCTCCTCGTCAATTATATTTCTATCTTCCATTAACAAATCCATATTCAGCAGAGCTGCTTGCAAGGGCGTTTTCAATTCATGTGTAATAAATGAGTTGAAGGATTGGATTTTATCTGTCTGTTCCTCAATTGTTTTCATGTAACTACTAACAAACGCATCGACTGTGGACTGTAAGATCGAGCGAACCACCCGGGCTATGGAGGCCATAATATCCATGCATTCTTTTGCTGTGTAACGATCCGTTGAATACTGAGCAGTTTTTTCGAGCACGAATTCCTCCAGTATTTTCGACAGTAAATCGTACTCCCTGAGCAGTTGATTTACGGAAGCCTTTTGCTGATGTCTTAAAGAACCTAGCTGCTCAGCCTTTCGGTTGATCAATGAGTTTGACAGGGCCATTTCATGATCATCTGACTCTAATGTTATTCCTATCTCTTTAATCATCTCCGGAATGTGGTCAAGGTATTCGGCCGTGGGAAATATATTGCGTGTTTCTTCATTGACAACATTTTCTAACGAAGTCAGCCAAAGATCTGATACCTCTACCGAACTCTGTTGTATCGCTTTTGCGATAAAAGCCCGATAGTTGTTTTCATTTGGATTGTTCATAGCTGATGTTTATTCAGTAATTGCCTCTCAAACCTGATAGAAAATATTGAGCTAACATTTTGAAAATCAGTACACGTGAGCCTATTGTCAGGTTAGGCCATTTATCGACATGAAAAACAGTCAATTCGCCATTTTCCTCCGCAAAGGATAGCGTTGTCGGTATTTTCTGTCCATACAGGCTCCACGCCGAGCCATTCAGGCACTGCGGAGGGAACAATATATTCGTGCATTTCACTTAATCCTTGCAATTTTTACAAATAGTGATTTATCGCTTGATTCCGACATGCAAAATAGACAGGCTTAACCGGATCTATTGCTAATTTTCTTAGCTTCTATGGCTTAGCCAATGAGCTCAGCAGTAAGCGGGCGCGATCTTCGTGAATTCGAAGAAATTTAACCTTGAGAAATTATTAAAATGACTGATGTAAAAACGACAAACAAAGTAACCGATAGTATGCTCGACGCGGTTTCGCAAGTAGAGGCCAACATGAATCAGGCTGAATCAGCAGTTCGCAATGCAGCTGAGCGAGCAAGCGAGTTGGGTGATCAACTTGGTGATGATGTGAAGCACAAAGCCGCAGATTCGATAAAGGATGTTGAGTCCTACATTCGCGAAAAACCGCTGCAAGCTGCCGGTATAGCATTTGCAGCAGGCTTGATTACGGCTGTGCTTCTAAGGAAATAACACGTAAGGAAATAACACACTAATTCTGGCAACACTATACTTCTCGTTCCATGACCGATCCTATTCTAAATTCAGAGAAAGCAACTGACGAGAAGCCAATAGATGAATCCGCGTCTCTATTCACCTTAATAAACTCATACAGAGACATAACAAAAGACTCGACCATGCTTGTGCTGGCAGACTCTCGGCTGGCAATAGCAAGCTTAATACAGATTCTTGTCCTTGGTTTATTGGCATTAATACTGGTCTTCAGCCTCTGGTTGCTGCTACTGGCAGCAGTCGGAATGTGGCTAATAGTTAGTGTAGGTGTAGCTCCAATAGCATTAGTTACATTTTATTTGCTGCTGCATTTACTATTACTATTCATTTTGACGTTACTAATCCGCTCTACAACTAGTGGATTGAAATTTTCCGCAACCCGCGAACTACTCATGCGCTCAATACAGAAATAAACATGTTTCAAACAATCATCACAAGATCGGCAGCTCAACAAGTAAAGTCAAAAAAAGAAAAATTGAAGTTAAGTCAGATAGCTCATCAGCAAACTGCTAAATCAATCAAAAGAAAGTCCAACAGATTTTTTTCTCAACCGATAGCAATACTGATTTCGTTTGTACTTGGTGTTTTTGTAGTTACCAGAAGCGCGAGAAACAAACAGCATACGATCAAAGTAGCCGAGAGCAACGAGGAGCTAGTATTGACTGAAAATAATCATAAACTAGGCTATCTCTCAAGTATTGTTGGCACTATAGCTTCTGCAGCTTCTTTGTACCTGCGTGTCAGTCGAGCTAAAAAAGAACTGCCAACTAATATCGATGAAAATGGTAGTGACAATGGCGTTACTGAACATGCTTAACAATGCTCTAATCATCATAGATTCAATTTGTCACTTACTCCCATAACGCAGCCAAATCTGTCAATGCCCACCATTTTTACTCTCGTCTGCACCAGAGGCGGATAAACGACGACATTTCTCAGAGCAATATTTGATCGATGGCCAAAGACCACGTGATTCCCAGCGCTTGCGGTTAGTAAATCTCAGCTGGCAAACCGGACATATTTTGCTCTGAGTCTCCGGCTTTTTAACATCACTTGAACACCTACTTTTCGCCATGATGCCCCTTCACTTGTTTCCAGAATTGCGAAAAACTGTTGTAAGGTTTATCAGGCTCTGGGTACAACCATACGCGATGATCTGTAGCGGCACTCCAATGCCGACAAGCAGTATAGCTTTGACGAAAGACGGTTGCATTTTCCAAGGCTTGATTCAATTCTTTTATCGTACCTTGCACAACTTGCAGACCGGGTATTAAGCTTGCCCAATGCAGGATGAATTGCCACCGCTTCGTGCTCATTGGCCATTTGCTGTGTAAATCTGAGTCAATGAATAATAGTTGATGGTCGGCGTCAGATCGCCATTGCGCGTTTAGCTGCCATATCGAGCGCAGGGCGACTGTTCCGCTAAATGGAAGTCTGTTGCTGACTGGCTCGCCTGGAAGCGCCTGTGGCATGACGGGCACTGCGGTGTCTTGTAATTCAGATAAAATCCGAAATTCAGCAAGCTGTTCGTATGTAATATCTATACACGTACCTTTCTGATCAGTTTTACTGTATTTATTGACATTTTCCTGATTTGCCACGTAGCGTTTATTACTAAACGTGCCAGCAATCCATTGCCAACTCAGCGTATTACTCGCCAAGTCACCGTCCAACAAGTGGTAATGCATCCAACGCGCTGCAGGTGCCCAGTGCGTGTCTCCCGAATTACAGCACAGCCCAGCGACCCACATACGAGCATGGTTATGCATAAAACCGTGGGTTATCAGTTTACTTATTGCATGATCAATGACGTGCACACCCGTGTTAGCCTCAACGATAGCGTGCGGAAGTTCATAGCGACTTGCTGGACAAGGTTTTCGCATATCTGAAAAAATGCGCTCACCGTTAGCTTCCCACACACGGTGAAAATACTCGCGCCACGCTAATTCGTAGAATAAGTTGTGGCAGTCAGCGGTTGAATGTTTTTGTAAAACGGCATACGCAATATCGCTTGGACCAATAATGCCATGTGTGATGAAAGGACTTAGCCAGGTTACTGCTCCGTCAAGGTAGTTTCTGGTATTCTTGTACTGCACTGGATCAATGCTAGCCATTCGAATAGCCAATTCGTCATATCCACAGAGAAAATGTGATATATCCTTTGGTGAGTCCATGATTTATCGATCAATTACATGCGTAGCGTAGCATTAATATTTCCCCATCAGCTGTTTGAGCATCACCCTGTTATACGGAAGAATCCAGAAAAGGTTTTGCTGATAGAGCATTCTTTATTTTTTGGTGATTCTCGTTATCCAGCAACTTTTCATAAAAAGAAAATTGCTTTCCATCGAGCCACCATAAGGGATTATCTCTTACACCTGAAATCCGAAGATGTGTTAGTCGATCATATCTCCTACAGAAGTGAAGCGTGCGGATTGGGTGCCATTTTTCAACAGCTTTCGGCAGATGGCTTTACACACATATATTGCGTTGAGCCATGTGATTTTATATTAGATAAGAGATTACATCGGTTAGCGCTGGAGCATGATATAGCGCTTGAGCTGTTACCCAGCCCCGGATTCATCAACACAACTGCCGAGAATCACGAATGGCGCGCTGGCCGCAAGCGTTGGCATATGGCCGATTTCTATAAGTGGCAACGTATACGACTCAATATTCTAATGGATGGCGATCAGCCAGAAGGTGGCCAATGGAGCTACGACGAGCAGAATAGAAAAAAACTTCCAGTCAAGCAAATTCCTTCCATTCCAGCCTTATCCACTAGTGACTACCCAACAACACACAAGCAGGCTGAGCAGTGGCTGGATGAATTTCTGCACTCAAGATTTGAGCTATTTGGTGCATACGAAGATGCAATAGAGCCTGGCCAAAACTGGTTATACCACAGCGTGCTTACACCGATGCTCAATGTCGGTTTGCTTACCCCAAAACTGATCGTAGATCGATCGCTAAAACACGCGTCAAAGCATGATGTTCCATTAAACAGTGTGGAAGGCTTTATCCGCCAAGTGATTGGCTGGCGGGAATTAATGCGAGCCACGTATGATGATCTTGGCGTGGAGATGCGCAATGGCAATCACTGGCAGCATACTCGCCCCATGCCAGAGGTGTTCTATTCGGCAGCCACTGGTGTTGAGCCGGTCGATGATTGCATCAGACGAGTTCAAAAGTATGCCTACTGCCATCACATTGAGCGATTAATGGTACTCGGCGGCTTTATGTTTTTGTGTGAGATAGAACCGGATGACATTTATAAAT
>Ga0114956_1001065_pt1 | contig 21357 bp, 12 predicted proteins | sample MaitaG_FD_87304 | JGI IMG/M metagenome (GOLD analysis project Ga0114956, IMG submission 87304) | Marine algal microbial communities from Maine, USA - Maine_Asex2 metaG | ecosystem: Host-associated > Algae > Red algae > Unclassified | place: Maine, USA | collected 2015-01-05
GCGGTTGTCACCTGCATTTGACATCAACCCGTCGCCATCTCGTCACAGAATACTTGAAACAGGGATCATTCAAGGTGGCGCTTTCGATGCATCGCTGGACATCGCCATTGAAGCTTGCGAGTTATTCGATCTGGTATCTTCAGAGGCGAGACAGCAGGCAAGTTCGATAGCCATGACCATTGCTGGAAATTGGAAGCAAGCTTTGCGTGCTGAGGGAGCAACTGTGGTTGATGTGAAGAACTATACGGCTGCGTTTGAGCATGCAGATGCTGAGAAGGCCTTGAGCTTTACGTGGTAGAAACGCTCCTTACAGATCATAAGTAGTACAACAGTAGTGTATGAGGCGTATTTCTGTACAAGTAGTACTATGTTAGCCCAAAACACACCTGCAAAAGCCAAAAGAAAACTCGCTGACAATAATCAAAGGCAACTTTGGTCGAGAAGGTTTCCTGCTTCCAAAACATCAAAGCGTGACGAAATAAACAGAAACACGCTCCAAATATTGTTAGCCTATCACCTCACATGACGAAAGGCCTGACGCGCCTGCCAACCTGCCCACTGGGTAAGGTGGTTGCTGAATAAGCAATGTGGCTCTTGAACACAAGAGCAACCTAGTAATGCGTCTGGCCTCCATTAACGGAGGTTTTTTTATGTCTGCAATTATCAATGACTACCATGGGGGTCTCCCATGCCGGTAATTTTCTTGCCTGGCTCGGATGAGCCCAACGAGTTCACCCAGCGTTTCAAGGACGCATCTCTGCAGGAACTAATCGACGCCTATAACGAGGACTTGCCCAAGCCTGGTTGGGTGTCTGCCAGAGGCAGGTTTCTGGCTGCTCTGGGTGCCGAGTTCAGGCGGCGTTCGGTGGATAGCAGTCTGATTGAAAGCAAAGGAGGTACGGGGCTGACGTTGGCTTTTGCGGTTGCCTACGATGAAGCAAATGACCGGTTAGTGCCGGCAACTGAATGACTATAATTTGGTTTGTGACCATCAGTGATACAACACGGTTTGAGTAAGTCTGTGAGTATGCAAAGTTAGCTTTCGGTGCAGCTGGGTATAAAGACCTCAGCTGCACCGCAAGTAATTTTTGGCCTATTACATAAAGCCAATTTTACGCGCAGGTTCGCTCTGCCTGAATTGCACTTCAGCCATAAGGGCAGCATGCAGTATCTCGATAGTGCATGATTCAGGATCGTGTTGGAATTGGCGCAACACGACGGTAAAGTCCCCAGGTGTAAGCGCCTTGTCTGGCAAAGTAAGGCCTGCCGCCTGTATGTCGTCAAGTGTAAGATTCATACCGACAAGGACAGCACAGGTGTGCATCATCGCATTGGCTTGCTCTGCGCGCAGGTAGTCAAACTTGACCTTATAATCGAATCGCCGCAGAGCTGCCTCATCCACACTGGTCATCAGATTGGTGGAGCAAACCAGGATGCCGTTGAAATGTTCCATAGACACAAGGAACTGGTTGACCAGATCCACTTGGTGGCTTCGCTCTGCTTGACCACGGCTACGCAGGTAGGAGTCTACTTCATCAAAGATCAGCACGCCACCTTCCCGCTTTGCCTGAGCAAACGCGCCTGCAACGGCCTTTTCGGATTCACCCACGTAAGCGCTTTTGATATCAGATGGAGCCTTGATCAGGGCAGGTACACCCAGCGCCTTGGCAAGGTTAATGGCCCAGGCCGTCTTGCCGGTTCCCGGTGGGCCATAGAGACATAGCCTGGCTGGATGATTCGGGTTCAGCCTGTGAGCAAGATCCGCCAGATCTTTATCAGCATTCAGCATGGCAAAGTCGTACGGTAGGGACCACCTCTTTGCGTCCTTGTTGCTGTGTTTGAATACCAGCGCTGCCAGGTCGCCTTCCAGTACTGCTGTTGCCAGTGCATCCACGCCGGCAGGTTCGCTCTTTGCTGACAAAGCGGCGACACGCTTGAGCTTTGCCAGCATGGCAGGACCCACTTCCTGTCGTTCCAGAAAATCCTCGAGTAGCTCGCCACTGATGGGTATATCTCCCAGAATACGTTCGGCCATGCGGCGCTTGATGCTGATGTCGGGTGTATTCCGTAAACCCTTATGTCTTCAGGAGCGCGTCAGGAAGTGACATGGGCTTGACTATTTGTCCAAGTAATTACTGCTTCTATGGCATGCTGGATCGTGCGCTCAAGAGGAGTGAGATCTGCTTTTTTGGTGAGATTTCCAGGCTCACCATCGAGATAGACCCTGCGGTTAATCTCGATCATGATCGACGAGACTCGCGTGTTCGTGCCGTAGTATGAAAGCGGCACGATCGTTCCAGCGTATGGCTCGTTGATGCGAACTGTATATCCAGAATCAACAAAAGGGCCCCGGACGATATCCAAGAGTTCCTCCGGTGTGTGGTCGGTGTCTGTTCCCAGGCAAATATCTGGGCGCGGTATCTTCTGTGAGAGATCCACGGACAGCGGTGCATCTGGAAACGAATGCGCATCGATGATGGTTGCAACCCCCAATGACGCTAGTGCCCGCTCTGTTGCAGCATTGAGTGCTCTGTGGTGCGGCACATAGTAGCGCTCCAGGAGAGATTCCCGCTCACCAACTTGTAACTGCCGCCGAAGCGCATCACCTGCTGTTGTCTTGGTATATATAACGCCTTGCCCACGTTCTGCCATGGGCTCCTGAGCATCGTCTGCAAAGCGTTCGGGGTCAACGACAAAGCGACTGACGGGAAACTGGAGTGTTTTCACGTCTTGGTGTGTAAACGCGAAGAGCTCGTCCGTGTAGTGATCTGTGAGACGGTCAAGCTCGAGTGCGAGTGCGTCGTCATCGAGAAGAAACTGATTGCGAAGATCACCAGGGATCAAGGACGATGCGTGTGGAACGTGAAGAATGACACCAGGGGTGGATGGTCTATACATAGCTTCATTATACAGCTGATCTTTCAGGCTTGTATGTGCCGGGCAAAAAGCGCGCACATTTGCCGGAAAGTGATAACTGCCTTAACCAGGGCTCGCGGGTGCCATAAAATTTACGGCAAGCGGTTTGAGGTGCTTCTGTGAGTGACAAGACCGGATAGTCTTGCTAAGAAGTGGGTGCCATTGAGACGACGTGGTGCCAGGCAAAGATTTCGAGGTCAAACCCTGGCACCACGTCCAGAACCGTGCTTTCGCACAGCCGGATTAGTATCTCGCTTTCTCTGTATTCACTCCAGAGCTCATCGGCAGGAATTGTCGATGTGTGCCCTTTCATCCGCACGCCGTTACCATTGCGCACGCTGCCACCAGCCCGTAATGATCTGTAGTGATTGCGATCGTGGCCATATTTATTGTTTCAACGGGTGTCGTGAGCTGGCGCAAAGAGAGCGCTGTCAGCGTAATGCAAAACGATACCAATCCACTCAACACGGGCGACGCAACAATGCTCGGCGCCAGAGTGATTATCGCAAGCGACAACGGGCACCACCGACGCCAGTTTCCACGCATTCTGTGGCCACTTCAACACAGAGCGATACAGCCAATAAATCTGCTGCTGAGCCTGAAAAAACAAAAATAGTAACGCACCGGGGTTCAGCCACAACCAGTGCCAGTGTTGTACTGCCTGACTCAGGCAATAGCGGCTCTTTTTTCAACTGCAATTGCTGTGAAGATGCGTGCAGTGACTATGTGTGCACCCATTTTTTGTAAACACGCTGCCGATATCGCTCAGCGGTGCCATAACCGATGAGAGTTCATACAACATGACGATAGATAAAGACATGGAAGCGCGGATACTGCGTTTACATCATGTCGAGAAATGGGGTGTTCACACTATTGCACGCCAGCTACCGGTGCATCACACCGTTGTTTAGCGTGTATTGAGCCAGGCGGGTCTGCCGCCGCCGGAGCTCGGCCAACGTCGCTCCAAGCGTGATCCCTACAATGGTTTTATTCTGGAAACGCTTGAGAAATACCCCGACTCAGTGCACAGCGGCTTTACAACATGGCCTGCGAAAGAGGCTATCAGGGCGCATCGAGTCATTTTCGTGCACGGGTGGCCGAGCTGCGACCGCGCAAATCCAACGAAGCTTACTTGCGATTACAAACCTACCAGGCAGAGCAAATGCAAATGGACTGGGGTTTATGCCGAGCTCGGCATAAACCCCAGTCCTGGTCATCGTAAACCGGCTGGATGAGCTCTGCCATGTGGCTGACCAGGGCCTGCTGGAAATCTCCTGCATACCAGTCATCGCATATCTCTTTCATGGATCGCGGCATGTAGTGCCGAGCGTTGCACCTGTTGAAGTTGGACTCCATGTGCGGCTCAAGGCGTGTATTCATGAGTAATTGCTTGATCATCCAGGACACCATGACGTTGGACCTGTCACGCGCTGCGAGCTGACTGGACACGGCGACGGCATCCAGATCGATTCTGGCTGGTAGAGGTTGAAGCTGTTTGAAAGCACTGTCAGCTTGAACCGCTACGGCGTTATCATGACTCTGTTCGGTGCTGTCATGTGCAACATCGATTTCCGTTGGTACAGGCTGAGCAGCGACATCATGAGCTAGAACAGGTGTGCTGTACAGATTCGCTGTCACTCTCAGCTTCTCGCCGATGTACTGGCGTAACAGGGCAGGCGCTAGCACTTCGGCACGATCATGTCGCGCCATGATCCAGCCCAGCAGCGACACATTGGCGCGCTGGCCGGGTACTTCCAGCAGATAGTCGTCGCTATCGGGAGTCTGGCGTATCAGCGTCTGGCTACCGGCAATGGGAAATTCCTCTAGATCACGCAACAGATTGTCGTGCTGCATAGCTCGTAGCCTGATCGTCAGAGTAAAAGGTTCTGGTAGTGATGCCTGCAGTGCATGAATGGGCACCTCTAAAGCGCCGTTGTCCAGATAAGTATGAATGCTGAAATCTTCAGGCACAACGCTTGGCAGATTGCTGGGAGCCAGATGCTCAAAGCGATGGCAGAGGAATTGCCGTATCTCGGGGGTTGGGTTTGTATTGCTATCGATATCATCCAAGTGTTCTACAGCCAGTAAGTAGACCTTTGGCTCTCTGACCAGCAAGGCGTACGGGTGCAGCACGCGATCACGGTGATTGTATCTGGCCTCCAGGCAATGGCCTGCGAGGATGGCGCGGCTGATGATGGCCAGATGTTCGGTGGTGGCTAAGGTACGACGCGACAGTTGCTGACCACGTGAGGCAAATGCGAACCGGTTTTCCAGTCGTTGAGCTGCACATTGTTCGGTGAGTGGCTGTATTTGAGATAGGGGCGCTAGAATATTGAGCAAATCGCTTGATGATTGAGGAGTCGCTTCGGTATCGGCGAGCAGCCTGCTGAATAGTCTGTCAGCTACCAGTGACAGGCAATCTCTGTCAGAACGCTGTGTTACGCCGCCTAAAGGGTCTGCGAGAGGCGTCTGTGCGGCCTCGTTGGCACGTGCGCGGTGCTCATTCAGGTTGATCACCGGAGATTTGCTGTTAGAGGGTTGATCAGTCACAGGCGTCCGATTTTGCAGGTGTTTTCATTGGTATCGGAATGGGGGGTGGGAATCTTTATTCAGAATGTAGCTGTGAATGTGCAGTGGAGGTAGTGAAGAGGGATGCCTATTCAACTTTGAGGTTGCGCAGTCGATAATTTTTGCTGGTAGGGGAGAACTGTACGCTTTGCGGATGCGAATACGCTATCGAACCAGCAGAGGGGCTGAAATACATGCAGCAGCAACAATCTTGTAGTAGCGACAACATCACCGTGACATCAGAAGCTGGTGTGATGATTGATGCTGCTTTGACCATTACCTGGCCTGAAGAAGGAATTTCTACAAACGCAGGGCAAGTGGTCAGCTGAGCAAAAACCTGATCCAGCAGAGTCCACCTGCCACGGTCGCTGGTCGGAGCACGCAGATGAGCTGCTGATTGCAATCGATCATCTGTCACTGGTGGCCACGATCACACGCTCGCAAATCAAGAAGCTAGTGTCCTGTTCGGTGACTGGCAGAGCGTCATTCCCCGGTGTGAGAGTCTGGAGGATGCCTTTATGCATAGGGCAGGGTGTCAGAATCTGAAAGCAGACCATTGAATAACCTGTTTACTGCTAATGAAAGACCCCGTCAGTCGGCATCCTGTGAAGTCTCACTTTCGTGGCTGTCAGAAAGTGTGGATGTGTTCTCGTTGGCGTTTGTGCGTCGCTCACTTAAGCGGATGACCGAGGATTTCCCGGGTGGGGATTTGTCAGTCACTGGCGTCTGTTTTCAAAATCTGGGTTACTTTAATATCGGAATCGGGGTAGTAACCTACATATAGAACCGCATTGTCACTGCCTGTATGAAGCTGAAGGCGTGTGCCTGCACGCTTGTTGAGCTAATTCGGAATGACGCAGGTCTCCCTCCTTGTAACGTGTGAAGTCTACAGCAGTTGCTGCTTGTGAGAGCTTTCACAAGTAAAGCACTGTATGTTATCCCTCTGTCAATTCTGTCGTTACAGAGTCAGTAGATAACGGTATTTACTGTTCGTCTTGACATATGCAGTCGTGTGTTGGATCTGAATCAACAGAAGTAACGGCGCAAAATGATTCTGTTCTTCAATGCCACAAAGTGTGGCGATGTAGTGACGGTCACTAATTCTATGTTCAAAAATTCCATGCTTCTACATAAAAGGATACCTAAGTGCTAAAAACCAATGGCGAAGCTGATATTCGCCCTGACAGATTCCTCCGGCTTACTGCCTGGACCATTTGCAACCTGGATGAAACGACTAGCTGTAGAGGGTGGTTAAGTGTCTGAAAAGGATACGGCAGATGCACTGCAGGAGTTGCTGGCGAGCGGGCACTCTGGTAATGGGTAATTCTGCATTGGCCACTATGACGTCTACTAGTATTGAGCTGATGAAAAAGCTGAATTCTGATGCTGGGTCGATAGGCAGTGGAGTTGGCTCTGTTAGTGAAGATAGTACTGCGGGTATGTTACTTGCGACTTAAGAGCGCTAGAAACGCACCAGTGTCGATACGAAAAAACTACGATATATCAACAGGACTATAAAAGATAAAGATATGGCTCAACTCATTCCGAAGATACCAGTCGAAAGCATAGATCCTCCCGCCGAGCGAGTAGTTATCAAGGCTTTGCTAAAGCAGCTCCCTGACGAGTGCGTTGTCTTGCACAGCTACGAAACCTTAGTGCGCGAGCAAGAAAGAGGACGCGATGGCCAAGTGCATCTGAAGGAAGGCGAAACTGATGCGGTTGTTCTTTGGCCAGGCAAGGGGATGCTGGTTATCGAGGTAAAGGGTGGTGAAGTGACCGCGGATGGCTGTAAAGAACGATGTACTGAAAATGCAAGTACAAATCACGTCAGCAGCCTCGAGGACGCATTTGAGCAGGTCAGATCCAATATGCATACATTGCTAGGTTTTCTAACAAAAGCAGCCAATGTCTCGAAGGAGGATCAACTTGGAATAACATTCGGCTACGCTGTAGTGATGCCAAATGACAGGATAGAAGGTAAATTGCCAAATATGTGTGACCCCGCCGTTCTCATAGCGCAAGGTGATATGTACAAAATTGGAGCCAAGGTTGAAGATGCTTTGTCTCTGTGGCGAAGAAAAAACAATAATACTCACTGTCAGTTGTCAATGAAACAGGTGCGGAATGCGCTTTTGCCAACTTTTAAGGTCGTTCCATCATTACGTGCCCGAATTGAAGGCGAAGCTGCCGAGTTCTTTCGACTCACTGCGGAGCAGAGCAGATATCTGGATTTTGCTAGCCAGATTCCGCAGGCGCGTATACAGGGTGTCGCGGGCTCCGGGAAAACGCTGCTGGCAATGGAGCAGGCTACTCGGTTCGACGAAAGCGGGATGAAAACCCTGTTGCTGTGTTACAACACTGCGCTTGCGCAAACCATTCGCAGTGCTTGTTCTGAAGAGTCTCAAGTGGACGTGCTGACGTTTCACGAGCTATGCGAGAAAGCTACCTTAGCCGCTGGCTTTCCGTTCATTGTGCCAGACGACAAAAGTGCGATAGGTGACTTTTATGTCAAAGTTGCACCAGAGCTTCTTCTCGAGCATGTCGATTCCCTTGGAGATAGATATCAGGCAATTGTCGTGGATGAGGGGCAGGATTTTCATGCGCATTGGTGGGAAGTGCTTCAACTCTGTACGGCTGATGACGCACGCATGTTTGTTTTCTACGACCCGCAACAGGATATTTTCAAGACCGGAGGTATCGAAAAGCTTGATCACCTGCCTACCTTCCCCTTAAAGATTAACTGCCGTAATACGAGAGCTATTTCGACATACTGTGGCGAAATATTTTCATTGCCTGATTCAGCAGAACCTAATCACATATCCGGAGTGCCAGTAAAAACGGCTGTCGTCCCAGAAGCTGCAAAGCGTCAGATGCTAGTGGAAAACCTCGTGAGTAACTGGATAAAGAAAGACCGTATTGAACCTAGCCAGATTGATATCCTGTCACCGTATCGAAAAGAGCGTACCTGCGTTTCTGATGTAGAAAAAATCGGTAATACCACCCTGGTTACTGATTTTGGGCAATGGCAGAAAAACCAGGGCGTGCTGGTATCGACCATCAGAGCTTTTAAAGGCCATGAAGCCAGTATCGTTCTCATGATCGATCTTCCCACCCCAAATACAAGACCGGTATTTAGTAAATCTGACTGGTATGTCGGGGCTTCGAGAGCGTGTAATGTATTACACGTAGTGGCGGTCGAGGCTTTGGACGAACAGCTGGCCGCCTAGCCTTTGGCGTTGTTGGTTTGCACACCTGTGAATTCTGAGCGGTACGTGTGGAATTGAGATAGCGCAGCGGAATTACATTTTTTGTGGCAAGTTCTTGCTGTGTCCTGCAGTACTTTGAGTTTGGTGCTGCCGGTACCAATAGGTGATTGCTAACGGGTTGGGAGGTTGTTAATTAGCGATAGCTAATAGTCTACAGAAAAGATTATAGCAACGTAGGTTTATACAGAAACAATAGCACTACTAAAGGCTGTGCAAAAAATGAATACCAATCGCATTGACAGTTTGAGCAAACAGGAATTTGAATGAGTTGGCAAACTGGTCAGCGTCACATAGGTGTTGATCGAAAAATGGTTACTTGTTCATTGTTTCAACCTTTGAAAAACCGTGTGCAAGTCGATTTAATACCGTAGCTCTGTAAGGTAAATATCGTCCGCACATTATTGCATAGCCCACATTCATAAAATCTTAAATAATAATGAATATACCAAACGCAATAGACTGCAAAATTGAAGGTGTGGATATTACGGCGCTCGTGGAAGCTGCCGGTGCAGGATGTGTAGACAGTCAGTATCAACTTGGCGAAATGTATCGATATGGTGACGGTGTCGATCAGTGTGCGGAATCAGCGTTTCTATGGTTTAAACTTTCGGCTGAGCAGGGTCATGCTTCGGCGCAAGATAAGCTTGGCGCAATGTACTTTTATGGAGAGGGAACGGATCAGAATCTTGAATTTGCTTTAGATTGGTACACGAAAGCAGCTGATCAAGGAAATGAGTACGCTCAGTGGAGTCTTGGGTTTATGTATCGAGATGGCGAAGGTGTTGTACAGTGTGCAGAAACAGCGATTAAGTGGTTTACGCTTTCTGCAGAGCAAGGCAATACTTTAGCGCATTTTAGTCTTGGCTGGATATACCAGAACGGTATTGGAGTTGAGCAAGATCTGAAACTCGCACTAGATTGGTACATGAAGGCTGCAGAGCAGGGGGATGAGGACGCCATGCACCATATTGCGGGTATGTATCGGGATGGCTACGGCGTCGAACAGTGTACAGAAACAGCGATCAAGTGGTTTGCACTTGGCGCCGAACAGGGTTGTTTTCATGCGCAATATGACCTTGGCTTGATTTACCACAAAGGTGAGGTAGTAGAGCAAGACCTGAAACTCGCACTAGAGTGGTACACGAAGGCAGCAGAGCAGGATTGTGAGTACGCTCAGCACAATATTGGGCGTATGTATCGAGATGGTGTTGGTGTTGATCAGTGCGCGAAGACTGCCATTAAGTGGTTTACTCTTTCAGCTGAACAGGGAAAAGCTTCTGCGCAAAATGATCTTGGCTGGATGTACCACTATGGGGAGAGGGTAAAGCAGGATCTAAAACTTGCGTTAGAGTGGTACGCGAAGGCAGCAGAGCAGGGAGATGAGTACGCCCAGTACAATATTGGTCGTATGTATCAAGACGGTGTGGGCGTCGATCAGTGTGCTAAGACTGCCTTTGAGTGGTTTTCGCTTTCCGCCAAACAGGGTAAAGCTTCGGCGCAAAGTCATCTTGGCTGGATGTACTTCGACGGTGAGGGCGTCGATCAGTGTGCGAAGACTGCTTTTGAGTGCTTTACGCTTGCCGCCGAACAGGGCGATTCTTCTGCGTATGTTGGGCTTGGCGAGATGTATTATTGGGGGGCGGCTGTAAACCAGAATCTGAAGCTTGCTTTAGAGTGGTACATGAAGGCAGCTGAGCAGGGCATTGAGTATGCTCAGTGCACTCTTGGTAGGCTGTATCGGGATGGCCTCGGCGTCGATCAGTGTGCAAAGACTGCGTTTAAGTGGTTTACGCTTGCAGCTGAGAAAGGATATGCTTTTGCGCAAAATAATCTTGGCGAAATGTACTTTCTTGGAGAGAGAACGGATCAGAATCTGAAACTCGCACTAGAGTGGTACACGAAAGCAGCAGAGCAGGGCTGTGAGTCTGCCCAATGGAGTATTGGGGTTATGTATCACAGTGGCCTCGGCGTTGATCAATGCTCAAAAACAGCGATTAAGTGGTTTACGCTTTCTGCAGAGCAAGGCAATACTACTTTTGCGCATATTAGTCTTGGCTTGATATACCAGAACGGTGAGGGAGTTGAGCAAGATCTGAAACTCGCACTAGATTGGTACATGAAGGCTGCAGAGCAGGGGGATGGGGAAGCGCAGTATAATATTGGTCGGATGTATCGAGATGGCGAAGGCGTCGATCAGTGTGCGAAGACTGCTTTTGAGTGGTTTACGCTTGCCGCCGAACAGGGCGATTCTTCTGCGGAAGATGAGCTTGCTAATATGTATTCCGAAGGAAAGGTTTAAGGCCCGAATTTTGGGCATACTTTTTGAGTGGTATGCGCAAGCCGTCGAGCAGGCAAATCAGGACAGTCATTGGGATATGTATCTATGTGTTATTTCAGACCTCGACTAACCATGTCATAGTCCGAAAGTCTTCATCCGCACAAACTTATCAGTAAACTCGGGACAGGTGAAAGTCTGATAGACCAAAAAAGACTTTCACTTTCTTCTGGCAGCTATAAAAATACCAATCGCACATCCCAAGGACGGCACCTCTTTATGCTTGAAATTTACCACAGCAATAAACTGGAGGTGCTTGCTAGCCTGCTGTGCGAGGCGCGCAAGTCCAACCCTTTGTCAGACCCACTGACTGCTGAAACCATTCTCGTACCCAACGCTGGCATTAGGCGCTGGTTGAATTTTCAGCTTGCCAAGCACGATGGTATTGCAGCCAATATTGATTATGTGTATCCGGCGACGTACACATGGCGGTTGTATAAAGACTGTTTTGATAACGTGCCACAGCAATCATCTTTTGATCAAGGACCATTGCGCTTGCACGTACATTCTCAGCTCGAGATTGTCAGTCGTTTCACAGAGGTAGAGTGGGCGCCTTTACAACGTTACATCTGTTTGCCCGATGACACGGTCGATGATGCTAAATCCATGCAGCTTGCATCCCGAATAGCCGATGTATTCAATCAGTACCTGCTATACCGGCCGGAAATGCTTCTGGCCTGGGAGAATGGCTCTGATGAGCTTCCAGGTGAGGATCCGATGCAGTTGTGGCAGCCGGCGCTTTGGCGACGTCTGGTGAATACAATAAACGAGCCGCATCGGGCTCAGTTGTGGGAACGGTTCTGTGCAGGCCCCGCTCAGCTTTCGATTTCACGATCTCCCGCGCACCTTCACCTTTTCAACGTCGGCCTGCTGCCTCCGAGCACGCTCGATGTGCTGATGAGCGTAGCTCGCTTTAGTGATATTCAAGAGCGTTCGCACGATGGAGCTGCCTTCGACTCATCGAACAAGTCCGTCAGTAAACGGGTATCTTTTTACCTGCAAAACCCTGTAACAGTCTTCGGTGACGGCATTATTGGCTCTCAAGAACAGCAGTTGAACAAAGTGAAGCTCATTGATCAACCATCAGACGTATTGCAAGAGCACGTTAATCCACTGTTAAAGTCTTTAGGCGGCAGTTCTCAGATGCTGTTCAAGCTATTGCATGAGCGGTTTGACGGCATAGAAGTGCATACGCATAAATCTATAACACCCAAGCCTGCCAGCGGACTGCTGGAAAATGTTCAGCATGATCTCTTGCACTCTCATGAAAATAGTGCAGCGGCAGTGAAGCTGTCAAAGAATGAAGACGATACCAGTATCCAGTTTCATCAGTGCTATAGCCCATTGCGAGAGGTGCAGGCGCTACATGATTATCTACTCGATCGCTTCAATGCGGATCCGTCGCTAGTGACTTCAGACGTCCTCGTGATGATGCCTGACATCAACAAATATGCCCCAATCGTTGAGGCAGTATTCGGTAGTGCTGGCGACGGTGTGGATAGAAGTGAAAGAGTGCGCTACATACCGTGGTCAGTAGCTGACCGTTCTCTGGTGGAAGCATCTCGTGTAGTGGATTGTGTTCAGCGCTTGTTCAAATTGCCTGGTTTTGAGTTCGAAGCTAGTGGTGTACTGGCGTTCGCTGCAGAACCTGCAGTGGCACGCCGTTTTGGATTCGACCATGAGTCTCTCAAGACGCTAAATCAATGGTTACGAGATACAGGTATACGACGAACACTAGCGGGTAGCGCAGAGCAGTGCCTGGAATCAGACAAACCAACAGAGCATTCTTTTGATTTTGGCCTTCGTCGATTGCTCTTGGGTAGGGCGATGCCAGCGGGGTCTGGAGCCATTGGCGACACTTTGCCCTGGACGGAAGTAGACGGTCAACAGGCAGCGCTGCTAAGTGAGTTGATACGGCTTGTTGACTTACTAAACGAAACACAAAAGAAATTGAGGGAGCCACGCCCGGTGTCGGGGTGGGTGGAAGCATTGAATGATATTGTGGAGAATTTCCTACTGCCAGACGATGACGAGGCTGATGCATTGATGCAGATGCGGGAAGAGCTTGCAAAACTTGCTGACAATGCAATGAGTTCACATAGTGACACATCCATCAGTCACGCAAGTTTTGCTGAGCTACTAAGCGCAACACTAGCGGGGGCACAAAGAAGAAGCTATCGTTATCTGACGGGTCGAGTAACCTTTAGCTCTATGCTTCCATTACGGCCGGTACCATTTCGCCATGTGTGCTTGCTGGGGATGAACGATGCAGACTTCCCGCGCCGCCGAGATACTCTGGGCTTTGATCTTGTTGGTTTGTTCACTCGCGAGGGCGACCGTTCTGGTCGTGACGATGACCGTTCTCTCTTTCTGGATACCCTTTTGTCAGCGGGCGACGAGTTATACCTCTCATGGATCTATCGCAACCCTGCAGACAATGCCAGACGTGAACCATCAGTATTGATAACGGAGCTGCGAGACTATTTAAGAGCACGCTTTCCAGGCGTCAAGGCACGTTGCATTGAACATCCCTTACAGCCATTTTCGACAAGGTTATATTCAACCGCGCAATCTGGAGAATTCACCGATAATCCATTGCAATCGTTTGCCAGTGAGTGGGCGCCACCGACTGATACACCACAAACAGTAGCATTGACGACTTTAGGAGGTCTGGAATCAGAGCGATCGTTAACAGCAGACACGGCAGCCTTAACCACTGAGAAAATAGGTGTTGCAGATTTGCAGCGATTTTGGCGTAACCCGTCAGACTGGTACTGCCGTAATGTACTGGGAATTGCGCTATGGCGCGATGAGGAGGAACCCGGGGATGCGGAACCGTTCGAGTTGGACCCGCTTGAGGCATACCATGTACGTGAATCCTTGCTGCAGGCTCTGTTGACTCAAAAGGAACAGTTTGTTGACGCTGATCAGGAAGAAGTGTCTTCAGAGGCGATTAACGCTGATATTGAAAAAAACGCTGCCTATAACCGGCTGAGGCAATCCGGTTCGTTGCCACACGCAGTATCAGGTGAGCTGGAGTTTGAGGCGTTGTTTGCGCAAGTGAGAGTGCAAAAGGATGTTATTTCCAATCTGTTTCAACTCCCGTTAGCACACTCACATGTGGAGATTGATGTGGCGGTGTCAGGTCAGCGAGTGCAAGGGCGCTTGCACAATGTCGTGAAATGGCCAGATGCAGAAGGCATCGGGCTTTTGCACTACAGTACCTCAGCGTTGAAGGGTCGTCACCTGATGGCGCTGCGACTGGATCAGCTAATCGGTTCTGCAGCCGGCCTGCTTGATGGTCCGTGCGTCGTGGTTACCAAAGATGCAAAGATTAGTAATCTGGCACCCGTCAGCGCAAAAAGCGCTTTGCAGCAGCTCACGGTGTGGCTAGATGGTTGGCATCATGGGCAGAGGCACGCGTTACCATTTTTCCCTAACACGAGCGCCGCGCTGGCTGAATTGATTGAAGCTGAAGAACGAGGTAATGACAAAGACATACTTAAAGCAAAAAACAAGGTGAAGGCTAGCTGGTTAACCTCATTTTCCGGAGTGCCAGGAGAGAGTGATCACGAAGCCGTGTCGCTGCTATACCCGGATGCGGCAGAGGTTCTAGAGCGCGATGACGTGAAAGCCTGGGCAGAATGTATCTACAAATTCATGACGGAGGAGGGCGAAATAAATGAGTGAGCTTCTTGATACCGCTACGCTGCCTCTGCGCGGACGGCACCTGATAGAAGCCAGTGCTGGTACCGGTAAAACGTTTACTGTCGCCAATCTGTACGTACGCTTGCTAATTGATGCGCGTAAAAGTACACCACCTACCGTTGACAGCATCCTGGTTGTGACCTTTACCAAAGCCGCAACGGAAGAACTGCGCAGACGTCTGCTTGAACGCATCCGTATTGCAATTGAAGTTGTTATTGGAAGCAAGCCTGAGGATGCAGACGAAACCTTGCATGCAGTGCTACAGCCACATCTCGACATACCTGAGACGCGCACTCGTTTAGAAGAGGCTTACCGCTCAATGGATCAGGCTGCCATCTTTACTATTGACAGTTTTTGTGACCGGGTATTGCGCTCCCAGGCATTTGAAAGTGGGGAATTATTCGACAGCGATTTGCTTCCCGAAACCGGAAAGCTGAATCTAAGAGCTGCCGAGGCCTGGTGGCGAAAAACGGTCAACCTGATGAATCGCCAAACTATCGTAGAGCTACGAGGAGAAGGGTCTGAGAAACGAGAAGAATGGAAAGGTCCAGCCAGACTGCTTGAGTACCTGTCAAAAGTGGTTGAGGAACCAGATGGTCGAATTGTTCCAACCGTTACGCAAGAAGAGCAAGAAAAGGCCATCACTGAATACCAGTCAGCGTTTCATGCCTTCGTTGAAAGCTGGAAAGACAATGGAAATGCTTGGATCGAGCAACTGAAGAACGGGCTTGATAGCAAGCACATAAACAAAGGCAAGGTCGGTTATACGTCAGACAGAGTAGAAGCTTGTGGAGAGATTTCAACGGCTCTTGCATCCGAAAAAATGGCTCCAGCAGACATCTCGCCTGAGGTATGGTTGTTGGGAAATAGCCTGGTTGGAAGCCACGCAAGAAGCGGAAAGCCTCCTTGCCAGTCCGCAACAGGCGCATGCATCGATGCACTAGAAGCTGCTTATAGCGCGATGTCTCTTGGGTCTAGAGCAGCGTTGATAGGAGGTGCTAGGGATTGGATTTATCAGGACCTGTCAACTAGAAAACATGTAGCCCGACAACGAACATTCAGGGATTCCTTGCTGAAAGTGTACGGTGCGTTGAATGGGCCATCCAGTGAGCGCTTAACTGCCTTGTTAAGGGCCAAGTATCAGGTGGGTATGATTGACGAGTTTCAGGATACGGACCATCTGCAGTTCGACATATTTGATTGCATATTTCCTTCAGGTCCGGATGCAGCATCAGCTCTATATCTCATCGGCGACCCCAAGCAGAGCATCTATCGCTTCCGAGGTGCTGATATAGACGCCTATCTACACGCCAGGATAACGGCAGATGGGCAATATCCGCTTGATCGGAACTGGCGTTCGTCCAGCTGTTTGCTCGGTGCGGTGAATGCGCTCTACCTGTCATCGGGGAATCCGTTTGGTGCAGCGGAAATAAAGTATCAGGAGGTCAGCGCCGGCGGTGCTGCAGAAGACAGAGCTCTGCAGGTGGACGGTAGACAAATACCGCCACTGCAGTTTGATTACATACATGTTGAAAAAGAGGATGTACCCGCAATCGATGAGTCCAGAAGTAGTCTGGCAGATGCCTGTGCCCGTCGTGTTGCCTGGTTGTTAGAAAACGAATCGGCGATGCTTGGTCAAAGCCGCATCAAGTCTAATGATATTGCCATTCTTGTTTGGACTCACAAAGAAGCGGAGTTAATTCGACAGTCCCTGTCAAAGTTGGGCTTTCCGAGTGCCGTTCAATCGCGTGAGAATGTATTTAAAAGTACAGAGGTGCTCGATATACTGGCTTTTCTTCGCGCTTTGTCGCAGCCAGGTGACAGTGCCAGCCTCAGTCGCGTACTGGTATCACCACTCGGAGGCTTAGGTGCCGCTGAGTTGCTTGCCAGACGCGAAGATGCGGCGCGATGGCAGCACATCGAAGAGTGTATCCAGCGTTGCAGGGAACAGTATGGCAAGGCAGGACCGCTTGCTGCATTGTTGAGTTTCATGAAGTTTTTTAATACACGCGTCCAAGCGCTGGCGACACCCATTGCCCAATCGCGCCGTGTTGACCGGGTACTGGGTAACTACCTGCACCTTGCCGATGCGTTGCAAAATGCCTGGCAGACTCAACCAGACTTGCGATCCCTAATGCAAACAACCCGTCGCTGGCGCGAAGAGGGAGAGGTCGAGCTCGTACAGTTAAGGCTGGAAAGTGACAGCGCATTGGTTCAGATTGTAACAGTGCACAAGTCCAAGGGAATGGAGTACCCGATAGTCATGTTGCCTTTTGCGTGTATGGGTAGAGCCCAGAATTTGAAGAAAGGCGAAGCTGTACCTTTTTTGGAAGACAATGTGCCTTGCCTTGATGTTGGAAGTGATCAATTCGAAGAACGTGAGGACGCTTATGTGCAGTCACTGGAAGATGAAACCCTGAGAACACTGTATGTTGCTTTGACTCGGGCTGAGCAGAGTATTTGGATTGGAGTCACGCCCAATAAGAACGCAAAGAATGCCGCATTGTGGAATATGCTGGGTCTGTGGCGCGAGGATGACCCGCTAAAACACTTGCAGTCTCTTGCAGAGAAACACCCCGACAACATTGAAGTCACTGATGCGCTTGTGTCTGACTCGGGCAGCAATGCTAGTACTCTTGCGTGTCAATCAAATGATGGTTCCTCAATGTCGGCACGCTTTTGTGAGCGGAAAATTAGCCCGAGTTGGCGAGTCGGTAGCTATACCGCGCTGGCACGTGGCGCAACAATCGGGATTGAAAACCCTGATCACGATGCAATTGATGCCCCGGTAGAGCGCCCTGATCACGCTGACTACCACGACCCTTTCCATTTCCCGCGCGGAGCGTCGGCCGGAACGCTGGTGCATGATGTGTTCGAGCATCTGGACTTCAAACAGGCTGAGGGTGCTGCGTTAGACGAACTCGTTGCGAACAAGCTTGGTGCGCATGGTATTGACGTCACTTGGGCACCTGCATTGTGTCGGTTGGTTAAGAACACGTTGAACACGCCACTGGGAGGAGCTGCGGGGGACTATTCCTTAAGTACCCTCGACAGGCGAGATCGTATTGACGAATTACAATTCAACTTTCCTGTCAATGATCTCGATGCTAAGCGTCTGGTCACCATACTGCGTCAAGCCCATGTTATGGGACCTGACGACAACTTGCAGTTCGATGCGTTAAACGGTTTCATGACAGGCTTTATCGATCTGATCTTTAGGCATGAGGGCAGATGGTATATCGCAGATTACAAGTCCAATCATCTCGGTTATCAATTCGACAACTACACCCTCGGTGCGCTGCGTGGTGCGATGCGTCATCATCGCTACGATTTGCAATATCTGATCTATGCTGTTGCTCTGCGCCGCTATCTAAAGGTACGAGTGCCTGATCTGAACTGGGCACAGGACTTCGGTGGCGTGTACTACCTGTTTGTTCGCGGTATGGAAGGCGCAACCGAACGGACGGCTGCCGCCTCGGACAGCCCGACAGGGGTTCTTACAGACTGCCCACCGGAATCCTTACTTCAAGAACTTGATGATCTGCTCAGTGGGGTTCACAACAATGCGTGAACTCATCGAAGGAAGGCTGTTGGAAGGAACTGTCAACAGAGCCGATACCGCCTTTGCAGATCTGCTTGTGACACTCGCTGCCAAGCCGTGCGATACCCTTTGGGGTGCGGCCGTTTTGGCCAGTGCTGCTGTGCAGAACGGTGACGTGTGTGTGCAACTCTCTGATGTACTCGACGACAGACACGAATTGGGTAAGGTACGTGCTGAGCTTTTGGACACGGGTGTTATGCAAGTGGCGCAAACTGATCTTGAGTCAGAGCGGTACTCTGAGACAGATGGTGAGAATTCCAGTAAGGAGCTGCCTATGCCAACCCTGCCGTTGGTCATCGACTCGGCAAATCGAATTTATCTGGCGCGCTACTGGCAGGAAGAGCGTGATCTTGCAATCGATCTTAAGCGAAGGTTGGTTCGTCTATCTGAAGCCGACGCACCGATGCCGGCGACTGAGCTGCTCGATACGCTGTTTCCCACCGACTTGGCAGCTACGAGCCCCGACTGGCAGCGTGTTGCGGCTGTGACCGCATCGCGACAACGTATTTGCATAATAACGGGAGGCCCAGGGACTGGTAAAACCCGCACGGTGGCGCGGCTGCTGGCAGTGCTGCAATCGAGTGTCGATAACGCCTTTCGCATTGCCCTGGTTGCACCAACAGGCAAGGCCGCTGCTCGGCTGCTGGAATCATTGCGCATTGAAGTGGATATTCTGCAGGAGGAGGGTGTAGTGCTTGAGCTACCGTCAGAGGCTTCTACCCTGCACCGGGCGCTGGGGTATCAACCCGGACGGCGTGGTTTTCGGCACAACGCCGATAACCCCTTGCCGTTTGACGTGGTGCTGGTGGATGAAGCCTCGATGGTTGATCTGTCTATGCAGTACTCCTTGGTTTCGGCGCTCGGCCCTACGGCACGACTGATCCTTTTGGGAGATCGTGATCAGCTCGCATCCGTGGATGCCGGGAATGTACTGGGGGATATTGTCGGGGATTCCTCGCCAGAGCGTTACAGCAAAATTCAATGTGAAGCGCTTGCCGCAACCTGTCCTGGCTTCGAAACTGTTGACCAGGAGAATTACACAGGCGGTATGGCAGATGCGATCGTGCAGCTCCAACACAGCTACCGGTTTGGTAGCAATTCAGGTATCGGACAGTTTGCGAAAGCTGTAAATAAAGGCGATGCGGATGCCGCCTGTGCCATTGGTGACGATAAGGCTTTTGAGGATATTGTCTTTGTTGATCCGTCTGTTGTGGCGCTGAGCGATCAGTTGAAAGCCCAAGCCTTGCCTGCCGCATTGGCTGTACTGGCGTGTGACACGGTTGTTGATGCATTGAGTGCGCTGCTACGGTCTCGAGTGCTATGTGCCGTGCGCACAGGTCCACGTGGTGTTAGTCATGTGAATTGGTTTTTAGAAAATCAGCTAATGCAACAGGGCTACGTTCTGCCGACCCAGCCATGGTATCGCGGGAGGCCACTGTTGATTACACGCAATGATCGTAGCACTGGTCTTTACAACGGCGACACTGGGCTGATATGGCCAGATGAACACGGCAACCCCATGGCGTGGTTCCCGGACGGCAAGGGTATTGCGCGCGCTGTTTCTCCGGGTCGATTACCTGCTCATGAAACTAGTTACGCTATGACGGTGCACAAAACTCAGGGGTCAGAATTCACGAACGTTTTGTTAGTATTGCCTGAGCCGCCTCATGCGCTGTTGAGTCGTGACTTGCTGTACACGGGTATCACCAGAGCAAAAGAGTCTGTTGCTATTCATGGCAGCGTGGCATCCATACGCACCGCGACACAAACAAAACGACTTAGGGCTTCCGGGCTGCGTGAGCGTTTATGGAGTGAGGATGCCAGAAACTGATAGCAAACTGGAGGAAGTTTGACGAGCATTGCCTGATTGTCAAACAGATAGCAGACGAACAGTTTTAAGTGGTGCCAGTTAAAGCAGGCGATATAGCGGTCAGGTGCTGTCAGATCTACATGTTTTGATTGGCAACCGTGGCACGGGGTACTTGCATAGAGGCAGTCCGTCGCGAAAGAGAGTACAAGCGAGAAACCGGATACGGGAAAACTGCACGTCCAGGGCGTAACGGTGGGTGTCCGGTATCGGGCGTCCCTACCGCGGGAGGCTGGATCCTCTATTCCATATATAGAGCGAGGGCTTTTATATTATAGATATTTTCTTTTGTAGAGTTTTATCGCATGACTTTTCGCAGACCCCTTTTGTAATGGCTTATCAAAATTTTATGAGTTCACAGTTTCGTCCGGATCGATAGACTTTGAAGCGAACGCCCGTTCAGCATAGACTCCAAGAAGCTGTTGTTTAATGATGTCCAAGTGAGGATGTATTCGGTTCTGAAGGTCGCTATATTCACTCGACGCTATCCAGGCATTTCTGGCCGATTCGACAACTTCATTTTTATAAACTGTGGACACTGACTCTAGGCTGTATTCCTTAAGGATTCTTTTGCCATATTAATTCTTTGCACCGGCTTTGGCGCTCCTCTTTTGTAACGGCAACTCAAAACCGTACAAGTGTTCGTCATCATCAGACTCAATGTATCGAGTTGCGAACTCTTTCTCGAGGTTTATAGCAAACTGATGCTTATCGTTGGTAGATATTTGATCATTAATTTTTTTTGAAGGGATATTTTTTCATCCGATTTTAGCCAGGCATTTCTAGTGGCTTTAACCATTTCGTCTTATTTTTAGAGTCCCCGATAGGGGATCCGGAAACCCCTCGCCTTTAGGCGACGGACCATCAGGTTAGCGTGTTGGTGTAGCCTAGGTGTATGGAAAACTACAAACGTGGAAGCCATACAACGTGGGATCTTAAATACCACCTGGTGTGGACGACGAAGTATAGATATAAAGGGGTCTATCCGAGTCTCGCAAAGCCTTTTTAACAGTTTTGCCCCCGTCCGGCAGTGGCTGACTTCACCATCGTGGCATCCTCATAGCTGACCCAACACAAGAGTGCCAGGGCGGGGTCA
>Ga0114956_1001066_pt1 | contig 21353 bp, 12 predicted proteins | sample MaitaG_FD_87304 | JGI IMG/M metagenome (GOLD analysis project Ga0114956, IMG submission 87304) | Marine algal microbial communities from Maine, USA - Maine_Asex2 metaG | ecosystem: Host-associated > Algae > Red algae > Unclassified | place: Maine, USA | collected 2015-01-05
AACGTGGCTTTCGCCTCGCTGTCGGGCACCCGACTCGCAACAAGCGGCTCGTATTTCGGTTGGGCCTCGGGCTGCTCGTGAGGCATTTCGTGCTCGAAAAGGGCATTGACCCACGAAACGATCGGCTCCATTGTGCGAAAATTCGATTGAAGCTGCGCCGAGCCCGCCGGCCCGGCGAACCGGTCACGGGCCCTCAGAAACAATGCAATATCGGCGCGGCGGAATCGGTAAATCGACTGCTTAGGATCACCGACAAAGAATAAGCGGCCCGGTTCAACCGGTAGCTCAGACCACGGCAGGTCGGCGACATCTTCGGCACTCGTTGCGATAAGGACCGCCAGCTCAATCTGGATCGGGTCCGTGTCTTGGAACTCATCGAGCAAGAGGTAACGAAAACGATCGTGCAGCGCTCGTCGAGCCTCGGTGTTCGTGCGCAGCACATTTCGGGCGAGCACCAACAGGTCATGGAACTCGAGCCCGCCATCGACCTGTCGGGCTCGCGCCGCAGCGCGAGTTTCCGAAGCGATGACAGCAGAAAGCCGGATCAGCACATCGTTCACGATCGGCAAAAGCACATCGGCTTTGGAGAGCTCGACCGTCTTGATCATGTCCTTGACCTCGTTGGCCTTGCCCTCGCCTTGCCATGCGGCCGCCTTGCCTCCATTGCCTGGCCCCCACTTCTTTGACTGCGTCAGAGCCCGCAGTTTGCGGAGTGGTTCGTTGATATCGACGATCGCTTGCATCTGAGGCAAGAGACCACTCAGGTGCACAAAGAGCTTGTCGTCGCGCTGTATGTTCGCATCTGCGGCGGCGGCCAAATTACGAACGCCCCGGTCGAACTGCTCAAAGTCAAAACTTTTAGAGAGTGCTGGCCGGCCGGCATCAATCAGGCCTGACAGCCGGTCCCAGTTCTGGTTGAACTGTGTGGCCACGGTCCGCATTGTGGACTGGTCCTTGTACCGCGGCTCTACCGGAATCTGAAGTGCAGACGCTGCTTGCAATAGCTCCACATGATCATCGTTGTCGTACAGCCGGTCAACAAAGCGCTGCCAGCGGTCTTCGTGTGCGAGCTGAGAAGAAACTTCGTCGAGCACTCGAATCTGTGGCGGCAGACCGGCGGCGACAGCGAACTCGCTCAGGATCCGATTGGCGAAGCCGTGCAACGTGGTAATCGCTGCCAGGTCAGTGTCCGAGATCGCGCGCCGGCAGAGATCTGCTCGGGCTTCGTTGCCAGCATTTTGGGCCTCGGCCTGCTCCTGTTCGAACCTGGCCCGAATGCGCGACTGCAATTCGCTGGCCGCAGCCTCGGTAAAGGTGATAGCGGCGATCGACGCCAACGAAACACCCGCCTGAAGTACCAGGTTCACAATCCGTTCGACCAACAGCGTGGTCTTTCCCGAGCCCGCACCGGCTTCAACGAACAACGTCTCGGTCAGTCCTTGGCTTCGAACTCGTTCGCGCACAGCTTCGTCGATTGGCGTTGACCGATTCTCTCCGGCTTGCTCAATGGCCCCCGAACTAGTCATTCGTGTGCGATTCGGTGGGCCGAGGGGTCAGTGCGACTCGCACGGCGAGTTCCGGTGCGTCGGCCTTTTCTTCGGCTTGCTCAGACCGATCGCGCGGACATAGGTCGTTGAAGTCGCAGTACGTGCAGTTTTCATAGGTGCTACGGAACGATTGCCAATCGCCGGGAATTGCTGCGAACACGCCTGACTCGATGCCGTTGGTAATCGTGGTCAAGACATCGACGAACCGCTCGCGGTGATTCTTGGTCCACGGGTAGCCGTGGCGGGCAAATCCAGCTTGGGTGTTGACCATCCAGTACTGCGAACTGACGTCGTTAGCTCCGAGTTGGTCGATCACCGCCTGCGCATACAGGCCAAGCTGCAACATGGTTCCTTGTTTGGTTGGATCATCGGCATCGATCTTGTAGCCGCTGCCGGTGCCGGTTTTGTAGTCAAACACCAGCTTGGCGCCGTTGGGTCCATCGTCGACTCGGTCGATCCTGCCTCGAAAGCGCAGCGTGCGACCGTCGGCGAGATTCACGGCAAGCGGCGGCCCACCGTCCATTCCGAAGCCAAGTTCGAAGCGTGCTGGTGTCGCCCCATTTGCGGCGCGGTAGGCGTCGTCGGCGGTGAGGAAGTCATCGATAAGCGCAAGCAAATCGCTCTTTTGCGTTTGCCACTCGATGGTGCGACCGGTCCGCCCTCGACTCTCGTAGTCGTCGAGGACTTGATGGGCGATCTGTTGGGCTCGAGTGCGCTGATCATTGGACCATGGCTGCTCGGGCGCTGGCGGGCCAGCCTCGACCTGTTCGCGCATGAAGCGTTCGAGCACGTCGTGCATGGCCGATCCCCGATCCAGCGCCGACAGCTCGATGGTTCGTTCTGGATCCTCGCGCTCGGCGAGCCCGAGCACGTAACGCAGGTAGTAGCGGAAGCCGCACGTAGCCCACGCTTCGAGGCGCGACGCAGACAGAACTGCGTCGCCGGTTTGCATTGGAACCGCGCCCACGTTGCCGTCGAAGGCAGTGAAATCACTGCCCCGCCGGGCAAACTGCGCAGCCAAACCAGCCGCCACGAGTCGACTAGCGGGATGCGCTGGGGGTTCGCCGCCAGACTGCACATAGGCATACATCTGAGCTAGGTCTCGTTCATCGACCGACGTGTAATGACTGGCGTCGGTCAGCGCTTTGGCGTGTGATGCAACCTCGTGGACACCAGGTGGACTTTCGTCTTCGAAGTCCGTGGCGTACAACACCCTCCCGGCGAGTCTCGATGCGGTCGGCAACAACCAACGCGACGGACGAGAAGCCCGGTTACTGCGCAGATCACCGCGGGGAAAGAACAGCCAACGCTTGCCCACCGGGGCAGCCGCCAAAGCCGCAAGGAACAGGCGATGCTGCTCATCGATCTGGCCTAGTCGAAGCGGAAGGTCACCGTCGGCCAGTTTGCGCACGTTGTCGGGTAACAGAACATCTTCTCGGCGCGGCGTTGGGCAAAGGCCTTCGGTGCAGCCCAAAACAAACACTGCGTCGAGGTCTTGACCCGGGGCCGAAGCAAGTGGCCCATACACAACCCCATCGCCGAAGCGGCCGGTGCGACCCCGAGCAACGGCGAGCTCGGCGCCGAGCGCTCGCACGAAGACCGCCATGGTGGGTTCCGGGTCAATCTCTTCGAGCATCGCCAGCCGCTCAAGCGCTGACTCCACCAACTCGAACGCAGTCTTCTCTGATTCTGGCCACCAATTGCGCACCTGCGAGCCGCCGAGTAGCTCGTGCAGCAACGTGGTCGCCGCTTGGCTGCGGGCCTGCCACCCAACCGCTGACTCAACGGCCGTCACGTTGGCAGCAAGGTTCTCAACGAAGCTCGCCAAGTCTTCGATATCGGCCAACTGTCTCACCAGCTGCTGTGCCCGGCGATCCTTGCCCTCGGTCACGGCGTGTTGCGTTGCATCATCGATGCGTTGGCGCTCGCGCTCAAGTTTGGTGCGCCAATCGTTCAAACCACCTACGACACCCGCATACCGAGAGAGCGTGTCCCACACGGCAGGCCGCGCGGGTTTCTCGTGGTGACGAAGCGGACCGCTGTTCACCAGTGCCACCACCCGGTCGCGCCGCCACCGTTCGCCCGGTAACGCCAGTGCGGCCACCAGCACGCGACCAGCGACGGTTTCACTTAGCCGGCGACGCGATGGACCATTGGCCGGTATCTCAGCCCCGGCGAACTGCTGTTCAAGGATGCGCACATAGGGATCGGACACCGGATGGAAGACTCCAATGCGATCAAGCGGCGTACCCGTATCGACCAGCTGCACAATCTCGCGAAGTACCGCCCGCACCTCTTCGTCGGCATCGGTCACCGAGATGAGGTGATCCGCCAGCGGCGAAAGAGTTGGCTCAGCCAAATCATCGGGCACGGCGACACCGGCGATACGCATGGTGCGCGTTACTTCGTGATCGACCTTGGGGTCACCCGCCGTGGCCGCGATAACCGTGGCCGGCATGACGCTAAGGACTTTGCGTAAGAAGCTTGCCAGCGGCGCCGATACTGGACCGGGCAGGTGCCAAATGAGATGGCCGAATGACGCCGCCGCCTGGGGGAGGTCGACGCGATTGGAGGCCGCGCGGGCCACATCGGCCTCGTCGTGGAAGCCCCGCAGATGTATCTTGATCGAGTCGTACAACGCCATGATCGAGGCGGCATGCGCGCCGCCCTGTTCGGCGATCTGGTCACGCCCGGCGCGACTCACGTTGCTCAGCTCGCCAACTGCGGCCGCGAGCGCTCGTTCGGTCGCCTGATGATCACGGACCGCATGGAAGTGGCGCGGATCATCGGCAAGTGCTCGCCGTACTCCAGCCCCAAGCACCGGCTTGGTGAGCGGCTTGGCACCGCGCAGTTCACCGACCGCCAGCAGCTCAGCGAGGCGGAAGGGGGTCACGAAGTTGACATTCGCGATGCCCGCCAGTCCGAGTTCGCCGCTACCGATCATGCGCCTTGCCGCTAGGCCTGCAAAGTTCGATGGCACGATGACCGAAACCGGAGCCAACGCAACGCCAGCTTTCGCGTCGACGATCGCCTGAGCGAGCGCAGCACTCCCAGCACGTCCATATTCAGTTACGACGACGGAGGCAGTCACGCTGTCAAACCTAAACCCTGGGTGTGACAGCCAGGCCGACCCCTATCCGCCGGGCCGTGTTGGCTTCGGCGAGGGAGCTAGTCGCGCCCGAGTAGCCCGCCGACCACGCCGCCGGCGCCACCTCCGCCGGAATTGCCGGTGCCAATCGCAGCACCGATAAAGCTCAAGAACTCGTTCGGGTTACGTGTCTGGATCAGCACACGGCCAGGTCCCGTGAAGTCAAAGACAAGACCCTCGCCACTCTTGAATGTTTGCACCAAGCCGCCGGTGACCTTGCGCAATGCCATCTGAACCGACTCTTGGTACGCCACCATATGACCCGTGTCGAGCGTGATGGTCTGGCCCTCGGCCAGATCCCAGGCTTCGATGGCACCGTACGCCGCCACGACCATCGGCCCCTGCCCTTCGGCTCGAAGGATGAAGCCACCCTCGCTACCGAACATGTTCTTGAAGCCGCCCCACTTCGTATCCATCTGCACGCTGTCCGCCGACGCCAGCCAAGAGCCCTTCTGCACAAACCAGGCCTGGGAGCCGTCAACCTCGATCACTTGGGTATCACCGGGTAGGCGAGCAGCTACATCAACCCATCCACCTTCGGCCGGTGCGATGTAGGAGGTAATGAAAAAGGATTCCCCGCCGAGTGCAGCTCGCTTGAGCGACTTGAGCACGCCGCCCTCGGCTTTGGCTTCGACGGTCACCGCAGGGGTGGTAGCCATCATCGCCCCCGACTCGGCTTTCACTCGTTCGTGGGGCCCCATCACGATGCGGGCAACTCCGAACGCCGGTCCTTGTCGATTCTGAATTTCCATTGGTCTTACCTTCTTCCGCCTGACGATCCCAGATTTGGGTCTCACGAGACAGTAGTTCGGAAACAGGACTTCGAGCCCCCATCCGCGGCGAGTCACCATTTGGGCGCGAACCTTGAGATATGGGTTGGCTGGGCATTCGACGTGAGCGCGCCAATTATCTCGCAATGATTTGGCCGCAGAGAACAAGATCGAGACTGTCACACCCCCCCGTCATGATGCTCTTATGAGGATTTTGCACACGAGCGACTGGCATTTGGGCCGTTCGTTCGGTGATCACAAACTGCTGGATCAACAAGCGCTGTTCATTGACTGGCTGGTCGATGTCGTGCGCCAAGAAGACATCGATCTGGTCGCCATTGCTGGCGATCTCTTCGACCGCTCGGTTCCTCCAGCTGATGCGGTCGAACTCTTTCACTCTGCGCTCAGCCGCCTGCTGGCGGCAGGTGCCGAGGTAGCTGCCATCACGGGGAACCATGACAGCGCCGAACGCCTCGGCTCGATCGATGGGCTGCTGGCATCGGGACTACTTTTGCGCGGCGGTTACAAGCGAGCTGCCGAAGTCGACGTGCGCTCTTACGGCGATGGCCCACTGGCCATTGTTGCCGTTCCCTACCTTGATCCTGTCTTTGCGCCGATCGATACGTCTGATCGAGCTGTTGCGGGCGTGGGCACCCGGCCGAGCCACGAAACTGTGCTGCGGCGCACGCTGCAGACCGCTCGGGGTGGGATTGCCCCCGGCGTGCGTAGCTTGGCGATTGCGCACGCTTTCGTAACTGGGGCCGAACCAAGCGAGTCCGAGCGCACGTTGGCGGTCGGCGATGCGGGCATGGTTTCATCGGCAGTCTTCCAGGGCTTCAGCTACGCAGCCCTTGGGCACCTCCATCGGGCCCAGATTGTTGGGGGCGACGAGCGGGTCCGCTACAGCGGCGCTCCGCTGTCGTACTCATTCGGTGAGAAGTCTCAGAAAGAAGTTGTGCTGATCGAGCTCGACGCCGACGGCGATGCTCGATCCAAACCCATTCCCGTCACAGTCGGGCGTTCAGTGGCAACGGTGCGGGGCACCCTCGATGAGCTGCTTGGTGCAACAGGCAACGACACCGATTGGGTTCGAGTCGAGCTAACAAACACTCATCCAGTCGCCGACGCTCACCGCCGACTGCGCGATAACTTCCCGCACCTGGTCGAGATTGTACGCACTGGCTCGGTTCCCGTGGAATCCACCCAACTCACCGCGCAAGCAGTTCGTGAGCGCTCGAGCCATCAGCTCGCTGGTGACTTCCTCGCAAACGTGAGCCAGGGCAACGACGCACAAGACCTTGCCCTGTTGCAAGATGCGCTAAGCACTGCCGAACGCCGCCGAACATGAGACCGCTGCGGCTGTCGATGACTGCATTTGGCCCATACGCCGGGACCGAAGTCGTCGACTTCGATGCGCTCACCGACCTGGGGCTCTTTGTCGTTGCTGGCAACAATGGGTCCGGTAAGACCACCATCTTCGATGCACTGCACTACAGCCTGTTTGGAACACTGCCCGGCCGCCGGGCGAGCTACATCCGCCTCAAATCTGATCACGCCGACGAATCTGCCGAGTGCTCAGTAACCCTCGACTTTGTTGCCCACGGCGCCTATTGGCGAGTCGAACGCTCCCCCAAGCAGAAGCGCCCCAAGCGACGCGGTAACGGCTCGACCCAGGTCGACCGGCGCGCGACGCTTTACCGACTCGACGACGGTCCGGCAGGAACTGCTACGGCCGTCGCCAACAAGATTGGCGAGGTCGACACTCAATGCCGTGAACTCGTTGGACTCAGCGGCAAGCAGTTCGAGCGAGTAGCGCTGCTGCCCCAGGGCGAATTCAGCCGGGTGCTTCGCGAGTCAAGCACCGAGCGCCGTGAGCTCCTGCGAACGCTCTTTTCTTCAGAACTCTTCGACGATGCCACCAGCGATCTGACCACAAAGGCCGCCGAAGCAGCGGCGCAGGACCGGTCGGTGCTCGACCGACTCGACCATCAGCAGGCCTCCCTGGCCGAAGAAGTTGCCCGGTTGGTTTCGGCCCCGGTGGCGAACTCTGTCAATGAACTTGAGCGAGCGCTGAGCGACTACCGCCAGACCTACATCGCCACCTGCAAGACCAGGGTCGCCGCCCTCGAATCTCAGGCGACCGAGACAAACCAGGCGCACCGGTCTGGGGTCGAGCTCAGTCGGCGCATTGAGCGCCGACAGGCCATCGTGAGCGAACAGGCAAACCACCTTGCCTCACTTGATCATCATCACCAAGACGTTTCTCGTCTCGATCAGGCCCGTGCCGCCGTGCCCGTTGTGAGCCACGCCCGAACAGTGACTCAACAACGCGGTCGAGTGGCCACGACCCGAACAAAAGTCGACAAGCTACAGCACCAGTTGAACGACGCCATCAAGGTCAGCGGTCTACCCGCTATCGCCGGTCTTGATGCAGCATCGATGACCTCTGTCCAGGCTCAACTCGAACAGCTGGCAGACAAACTCGCCAAGCGACATGACATAGCGGTACGCACGAGCGACCTTCAAGCCCAGGTGAATCAGTCCCACGCCGAGTGGCGTCGGACTCGCAACGAAATCAGCGTTTTAGATGAACAGCGACAAGTTGCGCTGACCCAACAGCGCCAAGCCACCCGCGAGCTCGCTCGCCTCGACACGGCGCCCGATATCGATGCATGTGAACAAGAGCTGCGAGTTGCAATGGCTCAGCTCGACCAGCGCATCGAACTCTATGAGAGTGAAGTCGAGCATCAAAAGCTGATCCGCCGAGCCAACGATCTCGACGCCACGCTGAGCCAAACCCAGGTTGAGTTCGAGAAGGCTCGCCAGGCGCAGACCTCGCATGTGTCCCTGCAACACAAAGCCGCCGCTGCACTCAAAGTGCTTCACGAGTGCACCCAACGGCACGCCGCAGCCCAAACCTATGCAGCAGCACATGCACAATTGTTTCAGGCACGAGCCACGTTTGATCATGCAGTCGCGTTTGCCGACCAGCAGTGGGATTCCTTCATCGCAGGCACCGCCGCCCGGGTTGCCAGCACGCTCATCGACGAAGAACCGTGCCCGGTGTGCGGTTCTGCAGACCATCCATCCCCTGCCACTGCTCCCACCGGCGACACCGTTGCGAACCAAGAAGATGTTGCCGCTGCCCGAACTTCTGCCGACGACGCCCAATCCACGCTGCGTCGAATCGAGGCGCAGATCGAAGCCCTTCGCCAGACATTCACCGACATCGCTTCGCTCGTCGTGCCCGAACTCGAAGCAGACATCAGCACCGCCAAAGCCATGGCTCTAGGCGCCCAAACCGTGGCCGACGAGGCTCACCAGGCGGCAAAACAAGCGGACCAGCTCAGCGTCCAGCTCGACCAAGCCCGCGCCACACGAGCCGACCTCGACGACGATCTTCGTGCGCTCGATGAGCGTCGCAACCGGCTGCATGGGGCACTAGGCCCCATCGCTACTCAACTTGTTGCTGAGCTTCAAGTCACCGTGGATACAGCTACCCAGGCACGAGCCGCCGCCGACCAGAATGCGCACCAGCGCGCCGAGGCAACCGCTGCGTTGCAGGAACTCGACTGCGAGATCGAAACAATTGGCCTCGGCCAGATCGCCGCACAGAGCCGCCGAGACTCGGCTGCGGATCTCATGGCAGATCGCCAGTCTGCGTTTGAAGCCATGGCGTCCGCGCTACAGGACCTCGAGAGTGATCTCGACCATCGTGAGCCGGGCGTTGCCAACGCGAACTTCGAGCAACGAACTCGCGCTTGCAGGGCGGCGCTCGAATTCGTGAACGAAATGGGCACCGAGACGGCGTTGCATCGCGAAGCACTCGACGGAGTCCGTCGTGCGGAGTCATTGCTCGGCGAGCGACTCGACCAGTCACCGTTCTCGACCATAGATCAGGCACTCGCTGCCTTTCTCGAACCGCATCTCATCGAACAACTCGAAGCTCAAACAAGTACCTATCGGGCCTCTGCAGAACGACTGGCTGGACAACTCCAAGCACTCGCCGACTTGCCTGACCACGCGCCCGACATCCAAGCGCTCGAGCACGCCGCAAATCAGGCCGCCGAATCATTTCGGCAAGAGAATCACCGCCTCATCACAACCAGCAGCGATTGTGACCGGATCGAGTCCGACCTAGCCTCGCTTATCGCGGAGCGCCGGGCTCGCCAGACCATTGACAGCGAGACCAGCCGACTCGAACGGGTCGCGGCGTTAGTAAAGGGTGACAACGACCGAAATACGTCGCTCGAGAACTGGGTGCTCGGCGCGCATCTCCGAGATGTCGTCGAACTCGCCAACATTCGGCTCGCCCGGTCAACCCATCAACGGTTCCAACTCTGCGTCCTCGACGACGGCGAGAACAAGCGCGGCAGATGGGGCTTAGATCTCGGCGTTGAAGACACCGTTACGGGTACCCGACGGCCAACCGCTGGGCTCTCCGGAGGAGAACTATTCCAAGCCTCACTTGCACTCGCACTCGGCCTGGCCGACGCAGTGATGAGTCAAAGTGCCGGCGTACGCATCGATGCACTTTTCATCGACGAAGGTTTCGGATCCCTCGACGAGCAATCAGTAGAGCGAGCGATCGACCTGCTCGATGAGCTTCGTGACCGCGGAGCAATGGTCGGCGTGATCACCCACGTGCCAGCCCTTCTTGAGGCGCTTCCAATCGGAGTCAGCGTGGTCGATGCGGCCAATGGAGCGGGCTCTACCATCAACCAGCACCGCTTAGCCGCCTAGATGACTTGCCGGCGACGTGCTGGTGTCATGTGTACCGAGAAAACGCACTCGGCCGACTCGGTGGGTCTGCAGCCGGCTCCTCATCATTGGCCTGCTGCGGCCGCGTGCGGAGCATGGACTCCCAGTCCGCAATCTCCGAGTCAGAGGAACCCGCCAGGTCGTCGACGACGTAGTTCGGTGCGAGCTCGGCGTAGGGATTGCGTGCTGAGGGCACGATGTCGTCATCCTGCTGTCCATCTGGGGCAAGTGATGCGTACGGGTTCGGCACCTGCTCAGCCGTGCCCTCAGCCGGCCCCTCAAGTTGGCTAGAAAACGAGCTGCCAGCGGGTTTGGGATCGGCGATCAGATCGCTCAAAGGCACCTCAGCTGACAATTCATCTCGTGTCGACACCGCTTCGGTGAACCCAATCACGGCTTCGGGCTCTTCGGGCAAGGTGTCAAGCACCGTCGGCTCAACCGTCTCCATACCCTCGAGCTCATTCAGATCTACCACGATCGGCCGAATGTCTATCTCGGGCTCAACCAGAGCAAGCGGCTCCTCGACTTCCGGGGAACCCATGTCGCTTTGGACCGGGCCAACACTGCTCGATAGCGGGTAGTCCTGCTCGTCTGCCAAAGAGATCATGATCGGTTCAGGAACCGGCTGGCCCTCGGCCACCGCTGACATGGCTTGGTCATTTGACTCTGCAACGTTGATCGACTGCGCAACAATTCCGGAACCCAAAGCAAGCGGGTCGGGGTCAACCAAGTCGGAGTCCAACGACGCAATATGCTGGGGCGGCACCAACACGGCCCCTCCACCAGCGTCAGCGAGCAGATCAGCGAGCGCCGCGGTTGCCTTTGGCGACCAGTACTGATCACCCTCGCCCATGACCCGCTGGAACATGGTTGCGGCGGCTTCGTTCATGCCATGGGAGCGATACAGCTCGCCCAGCGCGAACGCTGCCTGTTGGTGTATCTCAGGCGAACCGGCCGATAGCAAGATTTCAAGTTCGTCGATCGCTTCGTTCACTAGCCCAACACGCAATCGCACCTCCGCGAGCCGAAAGCGCTCGTTGACGTGCAGACCCTGCCCTTCAAGATGGCTGACCAAGGCAATCGCCTTCGTCTCCTCGCCAGAGGAATGCAGGAACTCGACCCGATCGAGCAGTGCTATCGCATGACCAGCGCGCAGACCCTGAGACGGCCGATCAAGCAATTCGAGCAGTTCATCGTCGTGACCTTGATCCAGAACCAGTCCGATAAGACGACTCGTTGCCAACTGTTGCGCTGGCGAGTCTGGGCCTGCGGCGGCAACCTGCCACGCCCGCTCGGCGCGATCGAGGCGGCCCGCCTGGCTCGCGACGTCTCCCAGCCCATACAACGTGTCAGCGAGCTCCTGGGCTTCAGGATCCTCGGACATCATGGCCTGAGCGAGTCGAGCCATTGTCTCCATCGCAGCATCCAGTTCCCCAGTGGCACGTTGGCATCGGGCCCGGGCCATCGCCGCCCACGCCGCGTCGGGATGCACCCCTCGTTCCGTGGCCGACTCAAGCACATCGGCTGCACGTTCATATAGATGAAGATGCTCATAGACCAGGCCTAAATTGAGCAAAGCCCTGGCGGCCGCATCATCGTGTTGCGTCAAGATTGCATGGCGCCACGCAGCCATCGCGCCATCGAGATCTCCAGCGAGGAAATTCAGCGCACCGAGGTCCACGAACAGCGACGCGGCAGACGCGGAGTCCGGTTGAGCGTTCAGCAGTTGAGCGCACCGACCGCGATCTTTGGGATCGAACCCATGATCGGCAAGCTGCGTTTTCAAAAGGAGAGGCAGCGCGGGGGGACCCCACTCGAAACCCAGCGGCTCAGACATGGCCATCAATGTAGTAGTGCGAACAGAAGTCTGTCGCAGTTGCGCATGACATCGATGCGCAGCTACTTAGTGCGTGCCGTAAATACGGTCGCCAGCGTCGCCGAGTCCGGGCACGATATAGCCGACCTCGTTCAGGCCTTGGTCAATCGATGCAGTGATGATCGTTACGTCGGGATCGGCTTGGTGTAGGCGCTCGATTCCCTCGGGAGCTGCCACCAGGCAGACCAACCGCAAGTCAACTGCGCCCGCCCGGCGCAACTTTGCCACCGCTGAAATAGCGGTGTTGGCCGTTGCGAGCATTGGATCGACCGCGATCGTGACTCGGTCGGCTAATCCGGTCGGGATGTTGGTGTAGTACTCGATCGCCTCGAGCGTGTCGTGATCGCGGTACATGCCCAAGAATCCAACGGTCGCGGATGGGACGATGTCGAGAAAGCCGTCGAGCAAGCCGTTTCCAGCCCGAAGAATCGAAATGATGGCCGGATCCGTCGTGAGCTGAACGCCGGTCGTCGAACCCATAGGCGTCTCGACCGTAAGCGGCGATGTGGGCAAAGTTCGCATGGCCTCAAAGGCCAACAATGCAGCAGTCTCTCGCAAAATTTGGCGGAACAGTGGAGGCGGCGTTTCGACGTTACGCATCAAGGTCAGCTTGTGCTGCACTAAAGCGTGATCGACAACCACAACGTTCGACACCGACTCAGATTCACTCATGGCAGCGACTCTATTGGCCCCAACGAGCGACCTCGCCATTGTGGCGTTGCGAACGTCGAGCTGCCGGGCACCCGCCATTGCGGCCCCCGCCAATACAGTCACCGGAGATGGACTTCGATATCGACCTTCCGACGCCGTCCCAAAAGCGCATGGCCGTGCATGTGACAAACGACGCGCTACGTCAGATGAAGAGCGGTCACCCCTGGATTTGGGACGGTTCCATCACCCGAATCTCAGGAGACGGGCAGCCAGGTGATCTCGCAGTCATCTTTGATGACAAGCGCAAATTTGCCGGCATTGGCCTCTGGGACCCCGACGCTGCGATCTCGGTGCGCATGCTTCACAATGGTCCGCCAACCGTGATCGACGACGCCTTTTTTGCGGACAAGCTGCTCACCGCTGTCGCCCGTCGTCAACCATTGCACGACAACCCCGACACCACGGCGTATCGCTTGGTGCATGGCGAAAACGACGGGCTTCCCGGACTTGTGGTTGATCGCTATGACACGACACTGGTTGTGAAGCTCGACTCCCCGGTATGGGTGCCACACCTGCGATCGGTGATTCCCGCGATCGTCGAACTCATCGACGCCGAGCGGGTTGTGGTTCGCTCAAGTCGGCGTATCGCCGACCGACTACCCGCCGTGCTGCTCGACAATCCAACGGTCATCGGCGACGCTCCAGCCGGGCCGATCTCGTTCTCTGAGAACGGGCTCCAGTTCGAAGCCGACGTGGAGCGTGGTCAGAAGACCGGCCACTTCCTCGATCAGCGTGACAACCGGCGACTCATCGGCGACCAATGTGGCGACGCTCGGGTACTCGATGTCTTCTGCAACACCGGAGGCTTCAGTGTGTACGCCGCAGCGGGCGGTGCGACCTCGGTCCACAGCATCGATGTCAGCGCCCACGCCATCGAGGCAACCGAACACCACATGGAGCTGAACCGTTCCGGGCTGGGCTTTACCGCCTCGCACACCACCGTGGTCGCCGATGCGTTCGAGGCAATGGCCGACCTCGTAGACCAACGCAAGCGGTTCGAAGTGCTTATCGTGGACCCGCCATCGTTTGCGCCAAATACTGCTTCGCTACCCGCAGCACGTCGGGCCTACCGACGACTGACCTCTCTCGCCGTTGACTTGCTCGCCCCTGGCGGGACCTTGCTTCAGGCCTCCTGCTCGACCCGTATCGACGCAGATGAGTTCTACCAGCTCGTGACAAACGAAATCAGCCTCGCCGGGTGCCAGGCAACAAAGACGGTGCGAACTGGCCACGCCCTAGATCATCCGATTGGGTTCAGCCAAGGCGCCTACCTCAAGGCTGTGCTTACCGATATCCGTCACTAGGTCGCGTCTGACCCGCTTATCAGCCTCTTGGCCCGCGAGCTCTCGGGATGCAGATAAGGCACAAGGGTCCTTGCATCGGGTGCCTGCGCCTGTAAGCGTTAGCAGGTGCCAAGCAATGACGACAGCAAAATTCTGCCGCCGATGATGAACGATCGCGCTCGGCCTCAAGCCAACCGAACGATCCTCGGCGTGCTTCTCGCTCTACTCGCAGTGGCTGTACTGCTCGGAATCGGACGACTTATTTTCGATCGGGGCGACTCAGCCACCACGAACCTTTCCACACAATCTGCTTTGCCGACCGCACTCACTATTGTGGAACCAACCGCACCACCGGCCGATGCCACCGCTCAGCCGCTTGCGATTGCCCCCACGGCTGCGCCCGCAGCAGCGGCCACGCCAGTGCCCGCAGGATTCGAGGCATGTGCGACCGACGCCCTGCCCCTCACCATCACCACCTATATTGTCGACACCAACACGACGCCGCTCAACCAGCGAGCAGAACCCGCAGTGACCGCCGAACAAACTGGCACCTTTGCTCCTGGCCAAGATGACCTCGTGTTCACTGGCGACTGCGTTGTCAACGTGAACGACGGCTACACGTGGTGGGAAATCTTCAATGGCACCGACGACGTTTGGGTAGCCAGCAGCTTCGTCACAGCAAACTAACGAGACGCTCGCCGCGAACGGCGACGAGCCCCAATGACTACCAGTCTTTTTCGCTGGCCCACTCGTCGTCGACTTGGCCCGGGTCTACCGCACTGCTTGGTCCGCTTGTATCAGCCACACCTGTATCTGCAGAGTTAGAGTCACGGCTAGTCGGAGATTCGTTGGAGTCGCCCGTCTCGACCATGGTCTCTTTCGCCTTGTTCGCCGCATTCGATGCGCTGGCGTCAAGCGTCGTGTCGGCGGTTGCCACCACCCGAGGCACAGCCTGGGCGGCATCGTCTGGCAGGTTGCGCGGCTTGTTGTCAAGAGGCGGCGCCGCAGGCGGAACCAGTTCCCCCGCTTCGATCGACACCGGCATGACCGGTACGGTCGGCTTGCCTGGGCTCGCATAGTGCTGCGACGGCGGCTGTGCCTGCGCTGGCTGTGCGTAAGGTCCAGCAGGATACGGCGCTGGATATCCGGGGGGTAGTTGGCCTGAATAAGGCTGCCCCCATTGCTGGGGATAGCCGGGGTACGGCTGGGGATAGCCGGGATATCCGACCGGAACTGCAGCAGCAACTGGCGCTTGCTGTTGTTGCGGCTGTGGAGTCTCGGCTTCGGGTGCGCCGCGTCGACGCATGATTGACCGCACGCCACGCTCGTCGCTCACGCTGCTGTACACCCAGTCATCGGGCCAGATCATTCGGGCGATCCCGCCAAGTGCTGCCAGAACAACACCAAAGATCGCGAGTCGCGTCATGATGCCGATAAGGGGAGCCAGATTGGCGGCATAGGTCGCTACCGCCGCCTTCGAAGAGGATCCCCCGCTCGTGAGCAGCGGGACCATAAACCTGATCAAGAAAATGATGACAATGGTGACGACGGCAACGCCGACCAAGCCCCCACCGAACTGAATTGCCATCGAGGGCCGACGTTCGGCAACCAGCAGCGCACCAATCAACGAGAGCACGGCGCCAGCGGTAAAGAGGCCACGCCAGTCCGGCGCCTTTTTCATGACCGTCCACACCGCATCTATCGTGGTGCTGCGGTCACCGATCTTGATGATTCCGTGATCGTCGGGCACGACCAACGTGGTGATCTCAGCGGTGGCAGGGTTCTGGCCTAACAGAGGGTTGATCGTGGTGTAGAGCTCGCGCATATTGAAGAAAATGTCGCCGCTGTCACGCAACAAGTCACCCGACTCGAGTTCGGCCGCCCGCACAATCTCCAGCTGCGTTCGACTGAGTTCTCTCTGAAACAGCTCGTCGTAGGCCGCACTATCAAAGACCGCCAGCAGGATTTCTTCGATCGCTATGTCGCGATCGATCTTTGCCTGCGTAACCGGATCTGGTCCGTCGGCTTCGGTGTCGTCGCCGGCGCTCAGCAGCTCATCGAGCTCGCTAGATAGGTCCTCTTCGACTTCGCCTTCCGCCAGGCTGATGATCTCGGAACGGAAGTTGTCGAACAGGAATTGGCGAATGTCGGCGTTCTCAACCAACTCGGCATTGTCGGCCAAGAAGGTATCAGAATCGTAGAAGTGCTGGTCGACGTATCGAAACACGCCAGCAAAGAGGGCAAAGAGCACACCAATGGCAACTAGTCCGCTCGCAAGTATTCGTCGGATAGCGCGACTCCAGCGTTCGGGCCGCCCTGTTGGCAGCCACACAGCGCAGGGTAATGCCTCTGCACCCCAAATTCAGTTCCCGGCAATAGGGAAGCATCCCTAACGGCCAGAATTGGCGCCCACGCGAGGGCAGTGGGAGCTTGGCAAGAATAGGTCCGAGACCCGGATTTGCGCCCAGTATTTGCCTCACTTCGCTGACCTCAGTATTGGTTGAGTCCGCCGCCGAGATACCGCCCTCGCTCGTGACCGACTGCGTGGAGCAACGACGGCGCCGTCATCGGCTCTGCGCTTCCGCAATCCAGCGACTAGCCATCGGCAACGCTGCCTTGGGGTCGGGCCCGCAGCACGACCCCTACTGCGGCTTCCAGCCCCCACATACCTCGGGGCAGCATTCCGGCCAACCGCTCTTGCGACCGAGAGCATTGGCTACGGCACAGAGTGGAAGTCCGAGCACGTTGGACCAGCAGCCCTGAACCGAATGAATGAAGGCCCCAGCCTCGGCTTGCAATGCAAGCCCACCGGCTTTGTCCATGCCAACGCCGCAGGCCACATACCTTTCGATCTCTCCGGGTTCAAGATCGCGCAGCAGCACCTTGGTCGTCACGGTCTCACACGCTGACTCACCACCGCGTTCGCCAACACAAATCGCGGTCGAGATCTCGATCTCATTGCCCGACATGAGGCTCAACAGCTCAGCGAGGTCTTGGTTCGACAGAGGCTTGCCCATGATCTGCCCCGCGCAAGCCACGAGCGTGTCGGCGGTGAGCAGTATCTCGGCCTGCGCCCCATCACCTTTTCCGAAGGCAACGAACTTGGCTTGAGCAATTTGGGTTACCGCCGTCAAAGCGCTTGGCGCCCCGGCAGCGATGGCGACCTCGTCGATGGCCCGAGTCTCGACCCGAAACGGCACTTCGAGTTGAGCCAGGAGCTCGCTACGTCGAGGAGACGCTGACCCCAGCAGCAACTTCGAGCCGCCAGGCGCCTCAGCCACCACTCACGATCGAATCTGCGCCCCCACCAGGAGGTTGATCGTTGTCGCGATCTTCGAGCCATCGTTCGGGGAGGTGCACCGGTCGAGGGCCGCCGGTGTGGCTACGCGGCTGACGCAGAACGCCCGGCGGAAACGGCATCGCCGGGTCAACACCATTCGCTAGGTCTTCGAGTTCGGTCAACGTAGAGACTCGGGCGAACTGGTTGCGCAGTTCCCCGCCAATGGGGAAGCCCATCAGGTACCAAAGGGCGTGTTTGCGAAAGAGCCGAAGCGCTCCTTCGTTGCCGTACCACTCGACGAGCATGTGCGCGTGGCGCACCATGGTTGAGCGTACCTGGCCAAAGTTTGGCAGTTCGGGGAGCGGTTCAGCATCGAAGGCTGCGGCGAGCGCTCCAAACAACCAGGGGCGGCCCAGGCACCCTCGCCCAATCACCACGCCGTCGCAGCCGGTTGTTCGCATCATCTCCAGCGCGTCAGCCGGCTCCCAAATGTCGCCGTTGCCGAGAACAGGAATCGTGGTCACTGCCTGCTTGAGCTCGGCGATTGCGTTCCACCGAGCGTTGCCTGAATAAAGCTGCTCGGCCGTGCGGGCGTGAAGAGCGATCGCAGCGCATCCTTCGGCTTCGGCAATCTTTCCCGTTTCCACGAACGTCATGACATCGTCGTTGACTCCCATGCGGAACTTGATCGTGACCGGCACATCTCCCGCCCCGGCGACTGCGGCCTGAATGATGCGACGCAACAGGCGGTGCCGCACGGGCAACGCTGCTCCGCCTCCATGGCGGGTGACCTTGGGAACTGGGCAGCCGAAGTTCATATCAACATGGTCGACGCCCCCGTCGGCAACGAGCCGGCGCACGGTCTCGCCGACCTCGGCGGGCACCGTGCCGTAGAGCTGGATACTGCGAGGCGATTCATCGGCGCCGAACTCGGCCAACTTCAGTGTCTTGGCATTGCCCTCGAGCCAAGCCCTCGCCGTGATCATCTGATTTACGTAGATGCCAGCGCCATATTCACGGCATAACGCTCGAAACGGTACATCGGTCACACCCGCCATTGGGGCAAGAACCACCGGCGGCCAAACGGACAGATGACCCAACTTGAGCGCATCAAACTCCCCGGCTTCTGCAGCTGCGGGAGCCATGCCGATCTCGCTGCCGGACTGAACCGCCGGCGGCACGGCGTCTTTTGTCTCAAGCGCGGTCATGGTTGCAGTTTTGCGGATCAAGGAACCAATCACACCTTGTTTGTGCAATCTGATTTTTCGCCGCGGCTACCCGATAGTCATCGCTTTCGCCGGATGGCCCGATCTGCTCGGCGTCAACCCGTACCATGTCGGGTTCATGGCGAATGTTCTCGACACCCGACCCATGCCAGAATCTGGTCGGGAAACGACGATGCGAGGCTTTGGGCTGCGAAGCCAGGATGCCATCCCGATTGTTGCCTTGGTGGCGGGACTTGGTTCGGGTCTCAGCGGCCAACAGCCGACTGGCAATTCCCTGGCCGACTTCCTCTGGACCTTTCTTCTGGGCGCAGCTCTTGTTTGGTTGTCACAATTCGCACCACCCCGAGCGGTCGCCATCTCTGCTGTTCTGGGTTTGTTCTTCACCGGTATGCAATTGCCGGCTGCACTCATGGGGGCTGCAGCAATCGTTGCGCTACTCGTCGTCACCGCATGGGTCCCTTTCGATCTCGAAAGCCGCAAGATCGGAATCGCCGTCTCGGCCGCCTTCACGAGTCAGGCCATGCTCAACCTGCCAAACGTACGATTCGTGGGATCAGCATCACTCTTTGCGGCGATTGTGTCGGCACCCATCCTGCTGAGCGGCTTTGCAAACCTGTCGCCAGTCAACCGCCGCAGGGTCACGCGGAGCTTGATCGCGGCTGGCATCTTGGCCCTCGTCGCAACTGCGCTAGCCGTGCTCGCTGCAGTGGGGGTGCGAGACCAAGTAGAAGTCGGCATTCAGCAAGCCGAAGATGGTGTTACTGCACTTGAGTTTGGCAATCAACCCCAGGCGGTTTCGCTCCTCGACGCATCCCGGGCAAACTTCGAAATTGCCAGCAACCGGCTCGGAGGTCCTTTAACCTGGCCAGCGCGCTGGGTACCGGTCGTTGCGCAACACAGCCGCGCACTCGAAACCGCTTCCGATCAGGGCACCGCACTCGCAAAAACTGCGGCGCGCACGGTGGATCAGGCCGATGTCGAAAAGATCCGTGGCCAGAACGGAGCTATCGACCTGGAGATTGTCCAGGCCGTAAACGCCGAACTTGAGCTGGCGAATGCGACGCTGCAGCAGGCCCAGCTGTCCTTAACCGACGTGGATACACCGTGGCTGTTGCCAGTGCTGAGCTCGCGCTTGGACTCGGTCCAAGAGGAATTGGCGGCCGCCGGGGCCGACATCGACTTAGCCAACAATGCCACGGCGGTCATGCCCGGCATTTTGGGCGCAGAGGGCCAGCGCCGATACCTCGTGCTATTCGTACAACCAGCTGAGTCCCGGGAATTTGGCGGCTTCGTCGGAGCGTACGGCATTCTCGAGGTTGAGCAGGGTCGCTTCGAGCTGACAGAGTCCGGTTCGATCGATGTCGATCTTGGCTTTGGCGTGCAGCAAGCGGAGTTCGCTGAAATGGGCCGCTACCCGGAGGCCTACATGCAGGCCCGCCCGAATATAAATCCGCAGAACCTTACGGCGACGGCCGACTTGCCCACCATCGCCGCAGCGGCGCGCGAACTTGTGCCGCAGTGGCGTCTTGATCCCAATTTCACCATCGATGGTGTCATCTCGCTCGACCCCTACGCCATGGCGGGACTCCTTGAGCTTTCTGGGCCAGTTGAGCTTCAAGGCCGTCAGGAGCCGCTCAACGCCTCCAACGTGGTCGATTTCCTGCTCCGAGATCAATACCTCGAGTTCGAAGGCGTCGGGCGAGATGTTCGCCAAGACGCTCTCAAAGGGCTCGCAGCAGAGACTTTCGCCCAACTTCTATCGGTGGAAATTCCTGGCCCTGAGCGACTTGGTTCCATCTTTGGGCCGATTGCACGCGCTGATCGATTGAGCTTCATCACATTCGACGACGCGGAGAACGCCTTTTTGGACCGCATCTTCCTGTCGGCCAGCCTGCCCGAGGTGGGCTCCGCAGTCGACATGGTCGGTATCTATGGGCAAACAGGAACCGCATCCAAACTTGATGGCTACGGCAGCCGGTCCGTCGCCTATGACGCAACGGTCAACCCTGCCAGTGGCGAAGTGACCGGTGAACTGACCATCATCGACCGCAACGATGCACCCGCCGATGCCGACGAGTTCATCTTGGGTAGGCCAGCCGACGGACCACTTGGCGATCCTCTGGGCAGAGGTTCAAACTTCGTGGCTCTCGGCGTGTACACCCGTTCCGTACTGAGCTCGATCTCGGTCGACACCGCTTTCGTTGCAGACGAACCCCAGGCAGCGTTTTCCTATGACCGCTATCCCATTCGGTTCGAAGTGCCCCTTGGCGGGTCTGCAACCGTGTCCATGAATTCTGCTTTGCAAGTAGAGCCTGGCCGGTACGACATCTTCATCCCCGCTCAAGCCAGCGCGATTCCGAGCGAGTTCACGCTGACCGTGCGACCAGCTGACGGATGGGTGCTGAGCGGCGTCGCTACCGCTGACGATGGCACATGGTCCCAGACCTTCACCTTGAACGAACCACAGGGCCTCACGTTCACATTTGAGCCTGAGTCTTAGCCACAACAGCTCGCTACAACCACACGGGCCACATTGTCCACAGAAAATCGTTTTATAAAGATTTTCGCTTTGGAGTTGACGTGCGCACTCAGGTGCCTATACTCGTGTTCTGCACAGCGCATTCGCGCACCCTTTGGAAATCGATGAGTCATCCTGGCTCTCGGGAGGAAATACCCATGTTTCGTAAGACTTTGACAGCAGCTGTTGTTGTCGCCGCAATGCTTTTGAGTGTCCTGTCTCTTGGTGGAGCC
>Ga0114956_1001068_pt1 | contig 21315 bp, 12 predicted proteins | sample MaitaG_FD_87304 | JGI IMG/M metagenome (GOLD analysis project Ga0114956, IMG submission 87304) | Marine algal microbial communities from Maine, USA - Maine_Asex2 metaG | ecosystem: Host-associated > Algae > Red algae > Unclassified | place: Maine, USA | collected 2015-01-05
ATTTTTTAAAAACCCACCACGGTCATTTCATTTTTTTGGGGTGATCAAATCAAGGGTCAAATTCAATTCTGTATCTTCTCCTTTTACGATATTTTCAATCTAGGGAATGACATGGTAATCAGGAATAACCCCGCGCTCTTTCTCAAAGTTGACATGATGGCTTACTTTCTTCAATGGAATTTGAATCCTAGTTTTGGTATTTGGGAGTAGTAGCTGAGCATAGCGAAAAGCGGTCTCGCCTTCCATTATTCCTCCACCTTCTTCCCCAATGAATATAGCGCTGGTATTTTCTCTCAAATAAGAGGAGGCGACAGACTCCTTTTAACCAGAAGCACCAATGATTATTACGTATAACTTTCCGATACGGTTGTTACCTGGTCTAGTAATCTTTGTGTTTCTTGTTGCTTGTAACCATGTATATATTATTGGTATGATGTTCTTTAATCTCCTGCATCCTATTTTTCATAGACTATAATTCATTGATTGTTATCTTTGACCTTTCTTTTCATTCTTTTCCTTCATCTGTAAAAAGAAGTTGGTTTCCTTTTCTATGAAATATTTCTACATCTACTAATTCTTCCATTTTTTCATTTTTTTAATTGATGATTTGAAGCCGATTGCGATAAGTTTAATTCACGTGAGGCCTTGTTTAAAGATCCATGTTAATCGATTACTAATATTAATTTCAGGTATTTTGTTTCAATTATTTTTATAACAAAATAAGGGTTTATAGAATACCTATGATTGGATTATTAATGGTATGGATGAAATTTTCTAATACTGTTCTATCATATTTCATCTCTGGTCTATTCAATTATTTTTTCCATTTTCAAGTATTTTATTTTTTATTCAACCAATCGATATGATTAGCTGCTGCTTGTTTTGCCCATTGAAGAGGACGAGATCCATAACATTCTAAAATGGCATCTACCCCTATGATTGTGCCCTTTGCCAATCTTCCAAGCAGTGCTATGGGAATTTTCTTATCAGTATCTGATGAAATTAGAAAACCATATTCATCTGTCTTAACACCCAAATCATCATGGACAGTCTTTATCAAATTATCATGGAGCATATTTTTAACGATAGGTGTGCTGACAGATTTAATTTGGGGAGAATCTAAAACTGAATCAATCATTACAGTTGCAGTAATCGATTTGCCGGATTGACGAAATCGCCAGCCTTCTTTTGTCAATTCGATATTGGGGTCATTGACCATATCTAAATTTAGAATACCTGATTTCACCAAAGCCAATAATTGTTGAATACTTTCTACTGGGGGTCCATAAGAGTATCTTTTTGTAGATTCGTCCAAAGCAATTATTTCTGCAAAAACGGTATCTGAACACGCATTATAAGATAACTTATTGTAAATAGAAGGTTGGCAATATCGCCAAACTTGTCCAATGCAATAATCTAAGCTTATTGCTGTTTTTCCGGTAGCCATTTCTACATAAATTTCCATTATTTTTTCTGAAGGTTGTTGCCTTGGAGTAATAATTGAATGTTTCAAATTTTGATCACATAACCATTCCATAATAAGTTTTACGATAGCTGCTCTCGATAGGTTTTGAGGATTAATAGCGTCAGGTAATTGTAAATAAATATGTGCTGCAATTGGTGCAAAAGCTGCGATTAAGAAATAAGGACTTTCTGCTTTTTCTTGAATTTTCTTATTGGCAATTTGATTTTCAAATGCAACCATCGATGCTTCAGATGGTTCAAACCATTTATCTATTAGTGCATTTAAAGGTTTGGGCGCAGGCGGTAATCCATCAAGTGAAAATGGAACCAACTTACTTGTAATATTTTCCTTAGTTTGAAAGGTAGATGATTTTGTTTTCTCATCTAATATCGTAAAATTACCAAATTTCTTAGTTATTGCTCTTACTACATCTATCATTGCCAATCCAAATCCTCGAATGCCAATAATACTGTCATTTTTTAGGTTTTTGTGATGTAAATAATTAGTGATTGGGTAAGGTGATTTAAATAGATTTATATTTTCTTTATCCAAGGCGAATTGATCCCAGTCCAATATTTGTGGAGATAGTTCTGTAGTTTGGTGACCAATGGTCAATAATATCTCACTGAAGTCCTCGTAAGTGTTTGGATTAGTGATTATTTGAATTTTATCATTATTCAGCAATTTCACCTCTTTCGCTAACTGCTTGTGTAGAGTAACTATTTTAGATTTGATTAATGGTTTAGTAAGTGATTGAAATCTTTGTGATAAATATTCTCCTATTTGTTTACGAGGTGGATAGGTGTCGATTGTATCATCTGGTAGCGTATGAAAATTTTTGTTAATCCATTCGTGATAAGAGGGAAATGAGGGAATTTTTAATGTATTTGTTGCTATTGCTTTACGTGGCTCCAATTCTAAAATTCTCTCTGTGATATTTATCCAATTCGACGAATCCTGATGTAAATTATAAACTTGCCCATTACCAAAATTTCCAGTCGATTCGAAGAGTGTCAGATGAATATTAATAAGGCTATTTCGTGCTTCTAACTCCAAGATCAATTTTTCTAAAGCATATCCACCTCTTGGTCCGACTCCTATAATTCCAATCTTTCTTACCTCTGTCATTTTATGTTTTTACCTTAATGCGACCAGCTGAACTACAACAGACGTCGCACTGAAGAAGGGAGCAGATATTAGATTATATTTATTTTGTGCCTATCACGAGCACGGCTTACGAAAGATAGTAAATTTATTCCAAAAGAATATTGTCTCTTACACTCAAAGATGGTGATGTCTTTTAATGACAAATTTTATTCTGACAAATGGGAGTAGTTTTGTTCGTGCTTTATTAGATTATAAACTAATCCTATTGCAAAATAGTTAAGCAAGGAAGTCAACCTAAGTCATGATACTTGGATGCCTATAAACTTATTTTAACTGTCCAAACCATATTAGTGATGAGTAAGGAACTTATTTTTTGGAGTTTAGACAATGTTTAAAAAATAGAAACTATCCAACCTAATCACAAGAAACTAGATGAGGTGGGTTTTTAATATACTGTGTTGCTATCTCATTGTCAAAGTAAAAACCAACTTTCACTTAGCTAAACTTTAAGAGGACTTAAGTCAGGTAAACATACTTGTAATAAACTATCTGTATTTAAATCAGATTCAACAATGTCAATACTGCCTCCTAATTTTTCAATTATTTTCTTTACATTATTCAAGCCGAATCCAAAGATCTGATAAGCTTTCCGATCATGTAGACGCTTAGACATACCAAAGATTTTTTTATACAACTCTAAAGTAATGCCAACTTCGTTCTATTGTGCGAGAAACTCATGCATATCATTCCCTCTCTCATATTCAATGATAATAGTAGGGTTGCTGCTTTCATTGAATTTTATTCCATTCTTCAATAATTTACAGAATACATATGGGATTGTGATGGTTATATTCAATATAAATACGCTGTATCACATACTAAAATCGGTGGCGATTAGATAGCTTGGTTTCACCCTTGAGCTTTTCTTCACAAACCTTTGTATACGGTTCAAATTTTCGAGAATCCAGAACTCAAACTTCTTTATACTATCATAGGCTATGTTGGAAAATTACTGAATCAGTGGTGTTTTTCATTAACTTTACAAATAATATTGCTATAGTTGTGCCCATAACTAGGCAATGCGCTAAACATGAAGAAGACAACAATTAGTTTTTAGCCTTTTATCATTATTTCGTTTGTGAAGAGTGATATAGTTGTTCGCAGAAAGATGGTACTCTTCACAAAAAGATTTCCTTCTTATTGCTAAGCATTGAGTTGACGGATTACAAAAATATGGCAGGTTATTGTAAAAGGATACTTATATTTTCTAAGTTATTTTATTTTTCATTCAGATTGTGTCGAAATGCCTTTTAGGGTTCCCCTCGATCCATTGTTTTTGTCATCTTTTCTTTCTTTGTAATATGCTAAAATGCAATGATAGATAGATAAAGATATATTTATATTTAAGTAAATAATTTAAGAATGAGTCTTTTCTAGGGTCAGATTATACTCTGGTTTCTTCCAAAGATCTAGAATTTTATAAATTTAATTTGATTGATTCTACCGATAAAAAATTAAAAAGTGTGTGTTGTTTGTTGCTGAAAGAGAAGATATCTATATGCATGCTTCTAGATATAGTTTGATTCATACTTTGTAAAATCTAAAGTAATGGGAAAATACATTTATTTAGAAGATAAATATTCGGAACCGATGGTAGGATTGATGATCGGCTTAGTAGGTGCTGCGTTGTCAAATACGCCCAATGGGGTAGTATTGGATTCAGAGATAGTACTAGTGCATAAGTTAAATGAAAGTGGTAGAACAAAATTTTTCGAAGAATATCCAGAAGAATATGCTTCATTTATAAAAAGTAAAAAAAGTAAGCGTAAACTACAAAATTTACTTGAAGCAAATTAGAACAATAAATGAGGAATAATCAGGAGTAATAGATAAATAATAAATAGTTGGTCTTAGGCCAGCTCGTCCCAAACTTCTCTTCAAAAAGAAGGAGTATGGCACCTGAATGCTTTGAAACCTCTTTTTGCTGCTAGAGAGAGTCAGTAAATTTATGGGGTGAGTGCAACAAGATTCAAGTGATTGTGCAGGGAGCAGGAGAATGAAATACTTCTGCATGTATCCCGAATGGAAAATGATAGATACATTTTCATCAAAGAATATCCAAATGAATATTTAAAGTTATAGATTTGTATTTTCCAAATTATAAATTAATCCACTTTTCCACTCTCACTTCCCTCTATTCGAGTTGAAAATTCTATTGATTTTTGCAAAGTATCATTCGAGCTGCCCCCAACAAAAACTGTATAGTCTCCATCTTCAAGGATGAAATTTCCTTGATTATCAAAGAAGCCTAACTCTGCTTTGGTGAGCGAAAATTCAATATTAGAACTTTCACCAGGATCAAGTGTAAGTCTTTTAAATCCTTTGAGTTCTTTGATTGGTCGTGCAACAGAGGCAACATGATCTCGGAGATATAATTGTGCAACTTCAGTACCAAATTCAGAACCACTGTTTTTTACGTTTACACTAACTTGAATTTTTTGGGTTGTTGGGTAGTTATTCTCTACTTTCAAGTCACTATAATCAAATTCGGTATAACTTAGACCATGTCCAAATGGATAAAGTGGAGCATTTACTTCATCTATATAATGAGTCCAAAATACTAACTCAGATGGACCCGGTCTACCAGTGTTGAGAGGATTATAGTAGATTGGAACTTGGCCTACACTTCGAGGGAACGTCATCGGCAACTTTCCTCCCGGGTTATGATTTCCAGTCAGGACTTCCGCTATCGCATTTCCTGATTGAGTTCCCAATTGCCAAGTTTGCAAAATGGTAGGAATGTATTCATCTGCCCATGTCAATACCAAGGGACGTCCACTCATTACAATCATTACAATATTTGAGTTTACTTTTTGGACCGCCTCTACTAGTTCTTGCTGTACTCCTGGAAGGCCCAATTGAGTTCGACTCCTACCTTCACCGGATTGAAATCCATGTTCACCGACGACTAGTAAAACAATCTCTGATTTTTCAGCTAATGCAATGGCTTCCTCAAACCCAGATTTATCATCATGATTTATCTTTACTTCATTAATAAATGAGGTCGGTTCCGTTACTAAATCTGCTCCTTTTGTATATTCAAAATCAATTTCTAAATTCTGTAATCCTTCTAAAACAGAAATAGCGGTGTTGTCATCAGATCCTATCCTCCAAGATCCAAGTGGACTATTTTTATCATTGGCCAAAGCACCAATGACAGCAATTCCTTTTTGATCTTTTTTCAAAGGCAGCAATTGATTTTCATTCTTAAGAAGAACAATTGATTTTTTTGCCATATCTAAAGCAGCGGCAGTATGATCATCGTGGTATAGTAAATTCTTTTCTTTTTCTGGATCACAATATTTGTAAGGATCATCAAAGAGGCCTAATTTTTCTTTTACAGTAAGAATTCTTTTTACAGCTTCATCAATAACTTTTATATCTACTTTTCCATTTTCTACTGCTTCTTGTAGGTGATTGATATAAGCATAGGATTCCATGTCCATATCAGAGCCAGCATTGGCGGCTAAAATGGCTGCCTCTTTGAGATCTTTAGCAAATCCATGGTCGATCATTTCTTTTCCTGATCCCCAATCTGAAATTATAAAACCATCAAAACTCCATTTACCTTTCAAGATATCTCGCTGGAGAAAATAATCTCCAGTTGCAGGCACACCGTTAAGTACGTTGAAAGAATTCATGACCGTACATACACCCATATCCACACAAGCTTTAAATGGTGGAAGGATTACATTATATAGCGTCGAAGTACCGACATCTACCGTATTATAATCTCGCCCAGCTTCTGCGAATCCATACCCCGCAAAGTGTTTTGCTGTAGCTGCAATGGTATTTTCAGCAGATAGATCATCTCCTTGAAATCCGCGAACTCTTGCTTTTGCTATCATGCATCCTAAGTAGGTATCTTCACCAGCACCTTCCATCACTCTTCCCCACCGTGCGTCTCGGGAAATATCTACCATGGGAGCAAAAGTCCAATTAATTCCCCTAGCAGAAGATTCTATAGCGGCTATTCGAGCTGATTTCTCAATGGCCTCTAAATCCCAGCTTGCAGATTCACCAAGCGGAATGGGTGTCAGTGTTTTGTGACCATGGATGACATCCAATCCAAAGATTAGTGGAATTCCAAGTCGACTTTCATTGACTACTGTCTCTTGTATTTTTCTTACATTCTCAACCCCTGAAACATTCAAAACTGATCCTACTAAGCCGGCCTTTAGATGTTCGTATTTTTGTTTGCTGTCTCCTTCCTGTGGGGCTGGGCCTGTAGCATCCCAGAATCCATTGTACTGCGTCATCTGACCAATCTTTTCTTCTAAGGTCATTTTATTTATAAGCTCTTCTATGTGAGACGAAGCTTGCTTTTGATCAGGTAGTACACTCACATTTTTATGACAGCTAACTAGACTTATTACCAAAATGGTGAGTAAGCAAAATCTGATTTTATTTATTTGAATGTACATTTTTTACTATTTATGAAAAGTACAGATAAGATAGTATTACGATAATAACAATGACGAGGCCAACCGGCTTTACAAACCGATATGGCGTGATGTCTACATCATAAGTATATGATAAATCGAAGGCTACTTTCCTTGGTTTAAGTTTACCTATGATAAGCATAATAATTACATTCATGACAAATAATATAGCCATAACATGTAGGAAATGAGGGTAATTCTCTTCTCCGAAAACATAAGGTTTTAGAATAAACTGACTTATGAAATATAAAACAGCTCCCAAAAGGATTGCAATTTTTGCAGCTATTGCAGGTACGTATTTGGTCAAATATCCAACAACAATAATTGTTAGAATTGGAATACTGTAACATCCGTTTATTTCTTGGAGATAACCAAATAGTCCATTTGGAGCTTTGGCAATTAGTGGTGCTATAAACATTGAGAAAATGGCTAGCATGATTCCAAACCGTTTTCCATTCTTTACAATAGTCGGCTCGTCTGCATCTTTATTTATATATTCTTTGTAAATGTCCAAACCGAATAATGTAACCGAACTATTTAAGGCACTATTGAATGAACTTAAGATAGCCCCAAATAAAACAGCAGCAAAAAAGCCCACAAGAGTTACTGGTAAAACTTCTTTGACTAACATTGGATAAGCTTGGTCTGGAATTTCTAATTCACCTTTAAAAATATAGAATGCGATCATACCTGGCACAACTAAAATAAGTGGGCCTAAAATTTTAAAACCGGCTGCTAAGAGCAAACCCTTTTGACCTTCTTTTAAGTTTTTAGCGGCTAGTGCTCTTTGAATAATGGCCTGATTAGTTCCCCAATAAAATAATTGTACCAACATCATACCTGTAAATATCGTAGAAAACGGGACCGAAGCATTCGAATCTCCAATCGCATTGAATTTATCTGGAGCATTGTTGTATAGATTTGTAATTCCAGTAGTTATAGACCCATCTCCAATATGTGTCAGACCAAAAACGGTAATCATAATACCACCTACTAAAAGACCTACTGCATTGATTGTGTCGGAAACAGCAACTGCCTTCAATCCACCAAAGACTGCATAGATAGAACCTATGATGCCAATTCCCCAAACACAAAACCACAAAGATGTCGTGTGAGATATATTAAACATCTCAGGAATATCAAACATAGTTACAATGGCAAGTGAACCAGAGTAAAGTACAATGGGTAAAAGTACTATCACATAACCTGTCAAGAACAAACCCGTCGCTATAGTTTTTGTCATGGTGTCATATCGAACTTCTAAAAATTGAGGGACCGTAGTTATTCCTCCTTTTAGATATCTTGGTAGTAAGAAAAGAGCGGTTACCACCATAGCAATGGCCGCTAATGTCTCCCAGCACATGACAAGAATTCCTTCTGTATAGGACTGACCATTTAACCCAACAATTTGTTCTGTCGAAAGATTGGTCAATAGTAAGGAACCAGCAATGACACCGGCAGTAAGACTACGACCTCCTAAGAAATATCCATCGGATGTTTCCTCGGTCTTACCCGTTAACCAATAAGAAATACCGGCTACAGACAGCGTAAATGCTAAAAAGGAGAATAAGACCATTGTAAGTTGTTTAGGTGTTTTATTGGAAATTAATAGCCTGCATTTTGCATAAAGTTTCCTCCAGACAAGTCTATTTCAGTTTGTGGTATAGGTAGAAATCCTCGAGTAGTCTGATTGAAAGTCACATCAAATATTTGTTGATCTCCTTCATAATTTGGACCTCTCACTCCAATATTTGTGAATTCCTCTTCCGCTGTCGCCAACCCTCTTCTAATGACATCGTAGTATCTGATTCCTTCCAGAGCCAATTCTAATCTTCTCTCTTTAAATATATTCTCAGTGCTTACAGGAATGCTTTCTAGACCTACTCTAGCTCTTACTTGATCAAGATAACTTTGAGCATTTGGACTACCTAGCTCGGCTGCCATCAACAATACGTCTGAATATCTGATGACTCTAAAATTGCAAGTTCTGTTATGTTCGAATTGTCCATCGGAGCCCCAATGTTCAGCATCTGAACTGTACTTTTTTGAATAATAACCAGTATGTTGATATCCTTTGACTACGGTTCCAGTTAAGTCATCTTCCATGATTACAGTTGTTGCCAATCGAGGGTCACCCGACATATCTCTGACTAATTTCTCTGTAACTGGAGCAAAACTCCATCCTCGATTAAAATCGTCAGAACCAGTGACTCTAGGACCTTGAAGTTGTGCTGCTAGATTTCCTTCCGCCCCTCTGACATATCCCCAGTCCCACCAAGCAGGACTATCTCCATAAGATATTTCTAATACTGATTCTACACTAAATTCTGATGCCAATCTAAATATGTCTTCGTAATTCGGAAGAAGTTCGTGGTAGCCACTACCGATTAAATCTTCTATGTAATCTAATGCAACAGACCGGTTTACTGTAATTGAACCAGCTTGCAAGTCTGCTCCATATACGCCATTATAAAATAAATATACTCTTGCTAATAAAGCTTCAGCAGCCCATCTTGTGATCCTTCCTGTTTCATAATTTGGCAACATCGTGGGTAAGTCCTCGATTGATTCGACTAAGTCTAAGGCGATTTGATTATATACTTCAGTTGGAGTATTTTGAGTTTGTGAATATTCTGAAGGACCTCCAATAGTATTAGTCAATAATGGAATGTTCTCAAAGAATCTTGCTAATTCAAAATAGAAATAGGCTCGAAAAAATTTAGCCTCTGCTATCGTTCTAGATTTAAATTCATCGCTGGCATCGATGTCTACTATTTTCTCCAAAAATAAATTTGCTCTGTAAATACCAGTGTAATTTTTTAACCATAACGAGTGGACAATTAGATTGGTCGTAGGGATTCTATAATTATTTATTTGATCCTCATCAAACCCATCATTTGCATCCCCTCCTCCAGCTAATGCATCGTCTGACCAAGTATCAGATACGGTGAGGAATACTGACCAAGAAATACCTGGGGAAGATTGGTACCCAAAGGCATCATAGACGGAAACCAATGCTTCCATAGCATCATCTTCAGTAGCATAGAAATTTGAAGAAACGATCTCATCTAAGGGTTGTTTATCTAAGAAATCTTCTGAGCAACCTACAAATGTAAAAGTGAAAAGTATGTATAATATGATTTTTAGATTCATGATTTTCATTTTAGATTTATTAGAAAGTAATGCTTGTTCCAAATCTTGTAATTCTAGCTTGTGGGTATACCCCTCGATCTATTCCTATATCAAAAGAACTTATAGCGCCGATTTCAGGATCTACTCCAGAATAATTTGTAAAAGTAAATAAGTTCTCAAAAGATACATAAAATCTCCATTTTTCAGCGCTTATTTTATTTACAAAACGTGTAGGTATAGAATATCCTATTTGTAGATTTTTGACTCGAACGTAACTTCCATCTTCGATGTATAAGTCAGATACTCGGTCATTATTATTAGAGTCAATCCAAGTGAATCTAGGAATAGTATTCGAAGTACCTTCTCCAGTCCATCGGTCTAGGATGTCAGTGGTCCGATTCGTAAATCTTAGATCTCTTCGCTGTGTTCCATTGAAAATATCATTTCCATAGGTGCCTTGCAAGAATATAGAAGCATCAAACCCTTTATATTCAGCGGATGTTACAAATCCAAAGGTAAGGTCAGGTGTGGGGTTCCCTATTTGTGCCCGATCATCTTCGTTGATAATGCCGTCTGAATTGATATCTACAAAACGTACGTCTCCAGGTTGCGCATTGGGTTGTAATAATTCTCCTTCTTGGTTTATGTGTTGAAAAACTTCATTTTGGTTTTGAAATAATCCATCAGTCTCATAGCCCCAAAAATATGAAATAGGTAAGCCCTCCTCTGATCTAGTTACTGCTCCAGCTAATGCCCAACTAGCTCCGGGTATGACTTTTTCAGTATTTCCGATGAAGGTCATTTCATTGATGTTATAAGCACCATTTATGGAAAAATAATATTTCCAATCACTCTTTGCTGTAGTCCAACTTAGATTCATTTCGACCCCTTTGTTCTGCACACTACCAACATTCGCGGTCGGACCGTCATTGCCAACATGGCCTGGAATTGCTATTCTTTCTAGCAGTCCATTCGTGTTTTTAATATAGAAATCTACAGAACCTTGCATTTTATTTTCAAACAACCCAAAATCTAGACCTATATCTAACTGTTCTGATTCTTCCCAACGTATATCAGCATTCTCAACAAAATTAGGAGAAGATCCGGTTTCGGCTCCACCACCAATTGTGTACAATCTCTCTTGATTAATGGTTGATAAAAATTGATAATCTCCGATTTCTTGGTTTCCATTTATTCCATAAGAAGCTCTAAGTTTCAGATAATTCAATGGTCCCAAATTTGGAATGAATGATTCATCACTTAGAACCCAAGCAAAACCTAATGATGGGAAAATACCAAATCGATTGTTGGATCCAAATCTGGACGAACCATCTCTTCTTATAATTCCTGTAAATGAATATTTATCTTTAAAATTGTATTGAACTCGACCGAATTGAGAATAGAGAGCTGAATGTAAGGCTCCTCCACTTGCCGTCCAAACGGTATCGGTAGCTAGGTCAAGATAAACATGATCCGGATTGGTTGTCGGAACACCTGCATTAAATCCCCGTAAATCTTCGGAATTAAATTCAGTGGCAGTTAATCCTACTAGTCCGCTTATATTATGATCTCCAATTTGTTTTTCATACGAAGCTGTATTTTCCCATTGCCATGTAAAAAATCTTTCAATTTTTTTAGCAACAGAAGTCTTGTTATCATTTAGTTGAGCCCCATTTAGAAAAAACAGATCTCGAAAACTATCATCTAATACATAAGCTAAATCTACACCTAAACTTGACCTAAATTTTAAATCTTTAATTGGTTGGATGATTCCAAAGGCATTACCCACAAGTTGATCCTTTCGAATTTCATCGTTTTCATTTTCCAAAAGAGCTAAAGGATTTACGACCTCGGCTCCTATGTAATTAGAGATACCATATACCTGACCTTCATCATTTTTTATTACGGGTTCTATTGAATATGGATATTGACTTAGTATGTTTTCATCCGTTTCGAATAGTGGTGTTAGTGGATCCAAATTCAAGGCACTTCCATAAGCTCCTGAAAAAGATTGATTGGCCTCAATTCCTCTTTTCACCAAATGTGTATATCCTATATTACTTCCAAATGAGAGATATTCATTGACAGTATTGGTTGTATTTATTCTTGCCGTATATCTCTCAAATTGCGATTTTGATCCACCAATGATTCCTTCTTGATTGAAGTAAGAAACACTTGAGGCAAAAGTTGATTTCTCACCCCCTCCATTTAAGGATATGCTGTGATTTTTCATAGGCGCATTTTTGATAAACATCTCCTCTTGCCAATCTGTATCATGGGGTGAAATTTCTAATAAATCGAAAGGCTCGGTAAGACCTGCATTTCTGGCTCCTTCATTCATCATCATTTTATATTCATCCGCATTTAGCATATCTAATTGCCTATAGGCATTTTGTAAGCCATAGTAGGTAGAATAGGTGACTTCTAGGTGCTTATTATTGCCGGTTGTAGTTGTGATAAGCACAACGCCATTAGCAGCACGGGCGCCATAGATAGCTGCAGATGCAGCATCTTTTAGTACATCTATGGTTTCAATATCGGCAGGATTCAAATAATCGATTCCAGAAACGGCTAGTCCATCTACAATGTAAAGTGGTTTGGAAACACCGGTTGTCCCAATACCACGTATACGAACAGTGGGTTCGTCTCCTGGTTGTCCTGATTGGCTAGTTACCTGTACACCGGATGTTCTTCCTTGTAGCGCTTGTTCTACTCGTAAGACGGGAGTAGAGGTTATCTCTTCGTTGGTGACTCGGGCGGTAGCACCAGTTACTACTTTCTTCTTTTGTCTACCATAACCTACGACTACGACTTCATCTAATTGATTATTATTTACGAGTAATGTGATGTCAATGGTGGTACGTCCATCTATTGGGATTTCTTGGGAAACATATCCAATATAAGAAATTTGGAGGGTATCAAATAGATTGTCAACTGTGATAGAGTACAGGCCCTCAAAGTCTGTAATGGTCCCTTGGTCAGTTCCTTTCACTAGAATAGAAGCTCCAAGAATAGTTTCGCCAGTGTTCTCGTCAACTACAAGACCAGTTATTGTTTCCTGACCACAGAGAGTTATAACTGAGAGCAGAAATATAAATAGGGTTATGAGTCTAAATATAAGTGTTGCCATAATAAAAATTTAATACTTTGAAATGAATGGATCTCTATCCACTTCCTGTTAAATACAACATTAAAAAAGTTGCTAGATTTCTTTAAATACTCGTACGTAATCGACAACCATTTTAGTAGGGAAGGACGTCGTGGCATCTGGATTTCCTGGAAAATTTCCTCCTACAGCAACATTGAAAATTATATAAAAGGGTTCTAAAAATTCTGATCTTGACGGTATGGTTATATCCAATGAATGAAACATCACATCATCTACATACCATCGAAGCTCCTCTTCTGTCCAAATGAGTGAAAACACATGAAATTCGTCTGCAAAAATTCCATTTTCTAAGGCATATCCTTTAGGTTGGTCATTGATGCCATTATTATCCCAAAATGCATTTCCAGTAATTCTATTCTCACGTCCATTGCCTCCAACCATTTCCATAATATCTATCTCACCACATTTAGGCCAACCAACGACCGGTTGATTTACCCCTAACATCCATAGTGCAGGCCATATCCCTTGACCTTCCGGTAGGGTAGCTCTTATATCTATTCTTCCGAAGTGCATTGAGACTTTATTCCTTGTTACAATTTTACTAGAAGTATATGCACTTCCATCGAAATCTTCTTTTCTGGCTTCAATTTTACAAACTCCTTCTTCAACCGATAAATTTTCAGTTCTATAATATTCCAATTCGTTGTTTCCCCATCCGCAAAGATTTGGACATCCGGTTCCTATATCATAAGACCAAAATTCAGTATTCAGAGATGAACCAGTAAACTCATCATTCCAGACGAGTTCCATATTATCATAGCTAAGTGGAGTTGAATATCCTGAATCTAAATCTACAGTTGGAGCTGCAATAACAGTGATTCTTTGTTGTTTTTTAATATATCTGCCGGATGGACCATAAGCTCGTACTTCTACATTATAGGACCCAAAATTTGTGTAGGTATATTCGTAAGTTCCTTCTGTTGTGATGTGTGGAACATCGCTTCCATCATCCATATAATAATGAAATTCAGTTACATTATCGGCGTCTACGCTAACCACAACAATCCCAGAACCATCTTCGTAAGTTAGAATATCCAAGCTCAAATTAGAAGGGTCATTTGGATTGGTTGCAGAGGCATCATCACTACAACCTAAACTTAGTACAGAAAAAATGAGCGGGAGCAACAATAGTGTAAGTCGCATAGGAATATTTGATTGGTTATAAAAACAATAAGGGTAATTAAGATAAAGAAATGGAGCTCTAATCGCTCCATTTCTTTATTGATTTTTATTCTGATTCCAAAATATAAGTCCAATAAGCTGTACCTGTCTCTCCTTCACTAATATCAATAGTTAAGACCAACGTTTCACTATCTCCTTCATTTATATAACTTAATACTTGGTAAGTTATAGAGCCATCTGTATCTGGTGGACCTGCCGCATACTCACCTCCGTTAATAGCTTTAGGAAGAGCAATAAAAGCACCCGTTCCTGTTACTGTAATGAAAGATGGATCGCCACCAGTTCCTTCAATCACTTCAAATGTATGAGATCCAGAACCCCATGCAGCCGCATCAGCTGGTAGCATGTCTTCTGAAATGCAAGCAGATGGATCTACTCCCATATAAGGCTCAGCCCAAAGATCACCATTTGTGTTATACTCAAAACTACCATCTACGCCGAATGTATAGGTATCGTCAAATGTACATGCTCTTACATCGAAATCATCTTCACTTGTAGCAAACCACTCTGAACTACCGATTCCTGGTCCGACTCCTAAAGCTGCAGCAACGGGTTTTAGTTTCCAAGTTTTTGTTGCACCACCGTGGAAAGCATCTGCTGAGAAAACAGAGTTAGAGATAACGATATTAGCAGTGCTTGTGCTACTTCCATTACTATTGGTTGCGGTAAGAACTACATTGTAAGATCCATCCATTCCATAGGTATGAGTTGGACTCTCTTCTGAAGACATATTTCCATCACCAAAGTCCCATGAATAAGATTCTCCATTCAATGTTGTATTGTCGAAAGAAACTGTGCTTCCTTCAATAGAAAAGCCAAACGATGTTGTGGGAGGTGCACCTGGTAAATCTGGCTCATCCGCGGGGTTATCATAACTAACTAGAGCAAATCTCCAATTGCCATCTGGTATTGAAGTCTGAAGAATCATTTTATCCACGGGGCCGTCTGTATCTAAAGATAAAACCTGATAAGTAACAGAGTTTTGTGGTGTTCCATATTCTGCATCTGTACCAACTTTAGGCAATCCTACATGAGCACCTAATCCATTGACAGTTAATGTCCCAGCAGAAGGGTCAAAATCAAAAGTGAAAGTTCCGGAGCCCCACGCAGATAAATCATCTCCATTCACACCAGTCATCATCGCTGGATCTGAATCATCTACACATTGACCTGCGGAATCTTCGTTCCATACTCCAAAGTCAGCAAATACTAAGCCTTTTGAATCATAAGTATAAGTACCATCAGCTGCAAAAATATATTCTTCTTCCATGATGCAAGGTCTAGAACCAATAGGGTCATTCAATCCAAAAGCCCACCATATTTCATCACTATTTACAGGTCCTACCACTAACGGGTATTCCTCATCTCCAATATTTCGGGACAATTTCCATACTTTAGATACATCACCGGTCAAGTTTACTGTAGCCTCGTTAGGGTCAGTAATTGTAACATCCTTAGAAGAAGTCCTAGAATCGATGGAATTTGTAGCCGTCAACACGACTGTAAAAGTCCCTGATGCATCATAGACATAAACAGGGTTTTCTTCTGTAGATGTATTTCCATCTCCAAAATCCCAAGAATAGGAGTCTGCATTTGTTGAAAAATTCGTAAATGTTACCTGTTGGAAATTGGTTTCATCTATTTGAAATTGAAAGCTAGAAACGGGTAAGTCTCCACTCCCTGAAATGGGATCATCATCATCTCCACAGGATGATATCAAAAGCAAACTGCTTATAAGACCCATTAATAGAAATAGTTTGTAAGATTTCATGATTATTAATTTTTATTTATTTAGATTTTGCAAATTAGGTTCTGCATTGAACCTATTTGAGCAATTTTTGATAAAACTAAGATATAGGAATTATTATCTTTGAATAAGTCACTACAACAACAATACATCATTAAAGACTATATTTTACATCATAACGACCAATTTGAGGCGCAAAAATTGTCTCTAAATCCTTTAATTACAGGGATTTGGATCATTTTTGGATGTGTTTTATTTAGCGAAAATGCTCTTTCTCAAAATTTTATTTTAGGCTCTCCTCAAATTATTAATCATACCAAGGAGGAATATCAAGCGGGTAGACAAAATTGGGATATACTATCAGACAATGGACGTTTGTATTTTGCAAATAATGGAGGATTGTTGACTTATGATGGGATGCAATGGTCCACATTTGCTACACCCAACAATACCATAATGCGTTCCATCGAACGAGGGCTGCATAATAAGGTATACGTAAGTGCACAAAATGAAATTGGTTATTTTCTACCTACTTCCAACGGATCTCTTCAATACATTGACCTAAAAGACAGTATTCATAGCGAAACAATGAATATTTCTGAAATATGGAACCTTGATGTAGTCAATGATAGCCTCTTTTTTACATCTAATCGGCACGTAAATTTATACTACAAATCAAAAATTCAACGATTTGGGCACGATTCACACGTTGAGTGTATGGCTCATGTACAAAATAGTATTTGGTATCAGTGCTTAGATCTTGGCATATACAAAATTAAAGATGGAAAAGATGTGTTTATCAAAAACAGTGACATATTTATTGGGAAAATCATAATACATATTTTTGAAGGAAAAGATCGACAGATTTTTATAGTTACAGCAAAAAATGGCATTTTTAAATTAGAAGGAACCGACTTTGTTCCTTGGAAAACCAATGCCGATGACTATCTAAGCGACAAACAAGCTACTTCAGCGATTTTTGACGATAGTTACGGATTATTTATAGGAACACATCTAGGTGGTGTCCTTCAAATAAATGAAAGTGGTTTGGTTACATCCTTACTTACAAAACGAGAAGGTCTCCAAACCAATAGTATAACTTGTCTTGATATAACATCTAATGGAATACTTTGGTTAGGAACAAGTAATGGAATTGATGAAATAAATATTGCTACTTCTTATGAAAGGTTTTTTCCAGATAATGAACTAGAGGGTGCGGTGTATGATATGGATAGGTGGAATGAGACTTTATATTTTTCTACTGAAAATGGTCTTTATCAGATTGCCGAAAAGGATTATTATAATCCACTCCAAGAAAAGCAATTCTCTCTAGTCGAAGGTACTAATGGTCAAAACTGGGGCACCGATGTAATAAATGGTCAATTGTTATGTGCACATCATGAAGGCCCTAAATGGGTAACCCAAAATAATACAACAGAAGTAATTGCTGGGGCGAATAGTGCTTGGAAATTTCTTTCTTTGAATGAAAATCACGTTGCTCTAGGTACTTACGAAGGCCTATGTCTCTACCAAATCAATCCTGATAATTCAATTTCATTCAAAAGAAAGATTCTGAATTTTGAGGAAAGCTCTCGGATACTCATGTTAGATGATCTCAACAATCTTTGGGTTTCCCACCCGTATAAATATGTCTACCGAATTAATTTTAATGAAAATTATAGCTCTGAAGAAATTAAAACATACTCTAAAGAGAATGGATTTGTTTCAGATGATAGAAATTATGTTTTTAATATAAATGGTCAATGTTACTTAACCAACCCAACTGGGGTATATATTTATAATTCAAATCAAGACAAATTTGATAAAGATGTAAATCTTTCTGAACTTTTTGGAGATGGAAATCATGTCAGAAGATTGATCCAAATAGAAAATAAAATATGGGCAATAACAGATGAGTTTACGGTCCAAATTGAGCAAGATGACAAATCCAGTCAATGGAGAATTGTTCAGAAATTAAAGATCGGAACACCGGAAAATTACATCGGAGGTTTCGAAGAGTTATTTCCTTTTAAGGAAAATAAGTTGATTTTGTCAAGTATCGAGGGTGGGATTGAATATAATCTTAGGCATACTAGTTCTCAAGTATCAAATTTACAAGTCAAACAGATAAATCTTACTCAGCAGAATGATAGCTTAATTTATGGTGGTTATGGTCTATTGAAAGAATTTACCCTGGATCCAAAAGAGAATGCGATTAGATTTGTATTTTACCAAAGCCATGGATATGCAGAAGGGTCTTTTCAATTTAGTACTAGATTACTAGGCTTGGATGATAATTGGACCGCTTGGAGTTATGCAACAAACAAAGAATATACGAACCTTAGTCATGGAGACTATCAATTTGAAGTGAGAGCCCTAGACCATGAAGAGAATCTAATCTATTCTGCTCCTGTAAAGTTCAATATACTAAAAGCATGGTACCAAACTTGGTTGGCATATTTGCTTTATTTTTTATTGATTTTTGGGGCTTTATTAGCGCTGTTATTGATTCCTCAAAAGAAATATAAGTTAAATACAGCCCAACTTGAAGAAGAAAAAAGAATCGCGGAAAATGAAAAAAGGAGTGCTGAATTAGAAAAGCAAAAAGCGGAAGAGGAAAAGATAAGTGCGGAAGTAGAAAAACAAAAAGCCGAAGATGAAAAGCGAAATGCGGAGGAAGCAGTTGAGAAAATTAGACAAGAAAAATTAGAAGATGAAATTAGATTTAAGAATAATGAATTAGCAAGTTCAACTTTGCATCTGCTCCAAAAGAATCAAACCCTAAATACCCTTAGAGAAAAAATCGCTGATCTCAAACGAAATGCCAAAGATGCAGTAATAAAGAAAGAGCTAAATAAAATTCTTTCTATGATCAGAAGTGATTTGCGCTTGGATGAAGATTGGGGGAAATTTAGCCTCCACTTTGATGAAGTACATAATAATTTTATTAAAAATCTTAAAGCACAATATCCTGCCCTAACTACTAATGATCACAAATTATGCGCCTATCTAAAAATGAATCTCACAACCAAGGAAATTGCCCCATTATTAAACATATCTGTTAGAGGTGTGGAAATTGGTCGCTATCGGTTAAGAAAAAAACTTAATCTTGAACGCACAGTAAACTTAAATGAATTTCTGAACTCGGGATTTTAACTTCATCTTACCATATAACATATAAAAAAAATATGTGGACATTCAAAAGTCAAACACTAAATAATACGACCCAAAAATATTCTATTCTTGAAGATGATAAAGTTATGAGTTTTAAGTCTATTATATCTTATTGGAAAAGTAATTATCAATTTAGAAACTATTATAACCAAGTCCTAAATTCCATATCCTTTAACGCATATTTTTGGGAGCATCCGCCCTTCAGTAGATCTTGTATAAATCAACAGTATGAATTTGTAGTAACAGAAAGTAAATTATTGGATAATTATCCTGCAGACCCAACACCCTTTGAGAGTTATTTTCATCAAGATAAAAAGATAGTTTCTTTCCTTAATTTAGGAAAAGATGCCTTACTAGTCGTTCCATGTCCAATAGAAAAGCCAATGACATATATGCATTTAGGAAATTTTTGTAGACATGCCAATCAACTACAAATGAATGCTTTTTGGAAATTGGTTGGAAATTCTTGCATAAATCAACTTTCTCATAAACAAGTGTGGCTAAATACAGCTGGTTTAGGTGTCTTTTGGCTCCATGTTAGACTCGATACTACTCCAAAATATTACAAATATTATCCTTATAAAATCAGCACTTAGTTTTAGTAATTTGTTTCTCTTCGACCATTTTAATTTCGCATATTTGAGATATTATAACACAGGGTAACTCTATTAAACGCGTCTTGAGCTTAAAGATGGATTTAGTAAATAGATGTACCCTAAATTTAAGTCCTAATTTAGGATAAGATATGAATAGATTCTTTTTGGGAGCAGATCAAGGCAGGAAGCGAATAATTCTTTTCAAGGATGAGATCAGAAAAGATAATATTCTTATCAAACCAAGCAAATGGGGTTTCCCTAAACCTCCGGAATTCCTTAAGTTTCAACCTACAGATGCGAAACGAGTTGATATGAGAGGTCGAATTAGTGTAATTATTGCCACCTCACATGAAGTGTATGAAGTCCCTTTTAATTACAAAGATAAAATTACCGTAGGAATTGCAGTAAAGGGTTGTCATTCAGTAGAAAAATTGCCTGATGGAAATCTAATTTCTATCAGCAGTAAAGGCAATCGAATTAGATTACACTATGACAAATATGCAAAAGGCAGTTATTATTTCTTTAATAAATATATTGATTATAATTTCAGTTTTGGACACGGTGTTGTTTATCAAAAGAATAAAAATGTAGTTTGGGCATTAGGGAACAAACTTCTAAAATTTCTATATCTTTCTGGTCCGTTACCGTCCTTGGAGTTGATAGATACTTATACATTACCAAATAGGTCCGGACATGATTTATTCCCAATGGGAGATGGAAACCTATTGTTTACCTTGAATTCTGGGGTTTACAAATTTAATATCTCAGACCAACGTATTCATCAAATTTCGGACATAAGGTCAGTCAAAAGTGCGGTCAAAAGTTTTCAGTCTGGTGAGCTGTTTTTATCTGCACCTAATTTTAAATTGGGATATCGGCGATGGCAGACAAACACCATTACAAACCATACTATTAATACAACACTTATAAAAGAAAAAAGTAAGTTTTACAAAGTTAGGTTATGGGAGAAAAATGAATTTAGTTATGGTTCTTCAAATCAGTTTGTTTAGAAACATCTATTAGTTAAATCTTATATTCAAGTAAACTACCAGATTACCTAAAGTTGAATTACACTAAAACAGAAATTAAATTGATAATGAGATATCCAACCATTCTTTTTTTTATAGCTTTATTAAGCCTTCTTAGCTGCAAACAAAAAATTGAAAAAGCACCACATACGGCCGCTGTCGATCAAGTAGAGAGTGCAGTAGATAGGAAAGGAGCTGAAGCCCAAAAAGAGG
>Ga0114956_1001070_pt1 | contig 21291 bp, 17 predicted proteins | sample MaitaG_FD_87304 | JGI IMG/M metagenome (GOLD analysis project Ga0114956, IMG submission 87304) | Marine algal microbial communities from Maine, USA - Maine_Asex2 metaG | ecosystem: Host-associated > Algae > Red algae > Unclassified | place: Maine, USA | collected 2015-01-05
ACCAGCACCATCAATCTTAATTATTAGCTATGGAAATGGAAGAAAAGTATGCCCGCCTGCTGGTCGATTATTGCCTGGAAATCAAAGAGGCAGACCAGCTGTATGTGCGAACAACATTTCTGGGAGAACCTTTGGCCCGTGAAGTGTACAAATGTGCCTTGGAGCGTGGAGCTCATGTCAATATAGATTTCAGTTTTAGGGGCCAGAAAAAACTCTTTTTTGATGCGAGCACTAGCGATGAGCAGCTCTCCTGGATATCACCGCAGCAGGAGAAAGGGATTCAGGAATACGATGCTTACCTCATGATTAGAGCCCCGTACAATCTGCGAGAGGATGCGGGTATAAATGCCCAGAAGCTGGGCGATCGCGCGGAACACCTCAAAGCACTAAACGAACGCTACTTTGCACGGACGGCCGATGGTACATTGCGCAGGTCTCTTTGCCAGTATCCGACACAGGCATCGGCGCAAGAAGCGGGTATGGCGCTGGATGACTACCGTCACTTTGTCTACAATGCCTGCAAACTCTTTGCTGCTGACCCTGCTCAAGCTTGGCGTGAACTGGGTGCAAAGCAGCAACATATTGTTGATTACCTCAATCAGAGCAGTGAAATGCGATATGTCTCTGCCAAAACAGATGTGTCGTTTTCGGTAAAGGATCGCATTTGGATCAATTCAGATGGCCGCAGCAATATGCCTTCGGGTGAAGTCTTCTCGGCACCGGTAGAAGACTCTGTAAATGGAGTTGTTCATTTTTCATATCCTGCAATCTACCGTGGAGAAAGTGTAGAAGACATCGTCCTCAAGGTCAAAGATGGATACATCACAGAGTGGGATGCAAGGGTGGGTAAGAAGGTTTTGGATGAGGTCTTTGAGATCGAAGGGACACGACGATTTGGCGAAGTAGCCATCGGGACCAACTACGACATTCAGCGAGTGACCAAGAACATTTTGTTTGATGAGAAAATCGGCGGCTCAATTCACATGGCAGTTGGGCAGTCGTACGTGCAGAACAAAGGCAAGAATAAATCTCCGGTGCACTGGGACATGATAACGGATATGAGGAAGGGGGGGAAGATCTTTGCAGATGAAACGCTAATCTACGAGGATGGAGAATTTTTGATCGGTTGAGATCTCCAGATTTTTCCTTTTCTTTGCACTCCGATCAGGTTTATAGGGCCAGGTCATTGAGAGTCCGCTTATCCGTAGTTCTGACTAGACCATTTCTATTCATTGGCAATATTTGCAAACAAGGCTGAATTTAAAGCGTTCTTTCTGGAGCAGTACACCTCGCTGTGCAAGTACATTGATCTTTTCATGCGGAATCAGGAGCTGAGCAAAGAACTTGCTCAGGATGTTTTCCTCACGCTGTGGAAGAAGCGGAATGTGCTGGGCTCAGACATTGAGCTAAAGAGCTACCTTTTTAAGATGGGCAAGAACAAGGCACTCGACGCGATCCGAAAGAAGACCCGAGACAAGACGATGAAGGATGGCTACAAGGTCGAAGTGGAGAATTTTCAGTCTGCCCCGGATGGTGATGCGGAAGCTCGAGTCAGAGAGGCCATTTTGGCAGCGCTCGAAGTGCTTAAGCCGAAGACTAGGGAGATTTTCTGGCTCCATAAGTTTGAAGGTTTGACCCAGCAAGAGATTGCCGATCACCTGGAAATACCTAAACGAACCGTCGAGTACAATGTGGGCAGAGCCTTGATGTCCTTGAAGGATGAACTAATAAAAGACAAGAGATTCAGTTCTTATTTGTGACATTCAGTATTTGTGTCGTTCTCATATAAGTAAATGTTAGATATTCATGATATAGCGCTTTTCTTCTCCGATGCCAGATCGGATGAGGTCCGCCAGAAGGTGGAGCAATGGGCGAGTACAGACGAAAATAGAGCGGATTTCGCAATGCTTCAGCTCATTTCAGAGACAAACCTCAAGGAAACAGACGGACCAGAGGAGGCCGCCAGTGCCTGGGAAAGCATGGAGGTATTGCTGGATCAGAAAGAGACTCCAGTACTTTCACTGTTTACCAAGATTCTATCATACGCGGCCGTGGCTTTGGTGCTTTTGGGTCTATTCTTTGCAATCAGGCCCAATCCAATGTATGACACACTCGCATCTGGAAGTCTGACCTTGACCGATGGTTCGACGGTGGAGCTGGGCCCGAACAGTACATTGAGGTATCCTCTAAATTTCGATCTTTTTTCGGAAAGGCGCGTGCAGCTTAAAGGCACAGCAACGTTCGATGTGGCAAAAGATGATGGCAAAAAGTTTGTCGTAGAATCGTTTGGCCGAGAGGTGAAAGTGCTTGGTACCGTACTAAAGTATGAGAGTGCACCGCTCAAGGCAACACTGGAAAATATTGAGGGTCTGATTGCTTTTTATGAAGTCGGCGATGAGGCGTCTGCGGTAATACTGAAGCAAGGTGAGAAGGCTGTTTATATTGTGGGTCAGGGCATCATGAGAGAAGAGCCAAGTCCGATCTCGACAGCAACACCATCCCCCCGTCGGGTAGAGGAGCTAGTGACTAATCAAGTTGCTACTCAAGCTTCTCCACTGGTAAAGGAGCCGGTGAATGAAGAAACATCGTCAGTCGCAAGTAGTGAGGAAACAGAGACGGAGGTTGAATTAGAGGCTGAAAGCGACTTTGAAGCAGACGTTGAACCAGAGGCTCAATCTGACAATAAGGAAGCAGCAGCCCCGTCTGAGATCCCAATGATCACGGTAAATCTTGATGCGATTGCGGAGCTGTTACTTAAGCAGTTTCCCGATGATGTCGTTCTGGAAAAACGACTTAAAGTGAAGAAACGCGAGGTGGAAATTAGGGACTTAAGCTACTACTCATCGTTGCGGGAGGCTCACAAGATGCTGCAAGAATATGTCAATTGCAGAGGGCGTCAGGACAAGGATGGCAAATTTGTCATTGAGGAAGTTTCGCTGAAAAAGTAACACCACACCAGAAAGACTACTATGGATTTTACAAGGCTGCTTGGAGAAGCAGCTTTTTTTTATGCGCTTTTTTGTCGCACGGTCAGCATTGCTTCTTCTAGGCCTTCGCTGAGGTTTCTAGATAGGGGCACAAGTGGTAGCCGTACGTCTGATGTGCAAAGGCCCATATGCGACAAGCAAGCTTTGATCCCTGCTGGATTACTTTGCGCATAGAGATAGGGATGGATGTCTAGCAACAGCTGATGCTGCGCCCGAGCTTGGCGATAATCATCTTCCATGGCAAAACGTACGAGGGATGCAAACTCTTCAGGATATGCATTTGAAATGACCGAGATGATCCCCTTGGCGCCAAGACTCAACAAAGGCAACGCACTCTGATCATCGCCCGAAGTGATGAGGAAATCTTTCGGGCAATCGCGGATCATTTGTGCTCCCTGCCACATATCTCCGCTGGCCTCTTTGATGCCGACTATATTGTCACAGGTTCTGGCAAGTTCTTGTACCGTAGTAGCGCTTAAATTGACGCCGGTGCGTTTCGGTACATTGTACATGATGATGGGACGAGTTGCTGCCTGGTTTAGTGCTTTGTAATGTGCCAAAAGGCCCTGCTGACTCGGGCGGTTGTAGTGGGGAGTTACCGAGAGTAGCGCATCGATGCCACTCAAGGGATAGCTCTCCATCTTCTGTACAACGGCATCCGTATTATTGCCTCCAAAGATGCCCAGCACGACGGGAAGACGACCTGCGTTGACATCGAGAACTTTAGCGATCACAGCCTGAATCTCTTCCTGTGAGAGGGTTGACGCTTCTCCCGTAGTGCCAAGTACGACCAGAAAATCGACTTGAGCCGAAACCTGTCGCTCCACAAGCACGGCAAGAGCATCTAAATCGATGCGATTGTCTCGAAAAGGTGTGATCAGGGCGGTGCCTAAACCATTAAAATCACTCATATGCGGGCGATTGTTTTATTGAAAATCTCAAGTGCTTGTTCCAAAGTCTCTTCGTAGCTATCATCTTCTGATGGCAAAATACGCACATCATAGAGATCTGGGTACTCGTTACTCATGCCCATCTTATAGCGTGCAAGGATTCTGCCACAGAGATAGTGAAGGGGAAGTGTCTCTTCAAAGTCCAAATTGATCAGCGTCGAGAAATTGCGACGACTAAATTGGACAATGTGGCGGTTATTTGGCAATCCCAACAAATTCTGGTCGGTCTGACTGAAGTGCTTGTGACCATAGTCAACTTTAGGATTTATACGCCGCGGTACAAAACCAATCGAAACACAAGGTTGACCAAGGGCCTCTACTTTCGTAATAAAACGCATCACAGATTGAATCATGGGTAGATCGCGCGCCAAAAAAAGAACCCCCACAAATTGCTTGGATGCCACGGGTCCAGAGGTGTAGTTTGCCCCCGATGACCTGAGTATGCGACGACGGAGATTGTTTTCCTGCCATCGTTCAAAAAAACTGCTCATGCCTGTGCGACGGCCTTCTCAGCGATTTTGAAGCGGCCCATCTTGCGATATTTTTGTATCCGATTGTCCAGGAGCTCGTCGGTGGCAACCTTGCTAAATTTTGTGATCTGTTGCTTGATGTGCTTCTTGAAAGACTCAGCCATCTCTCGTGGCTTGGCATGCGCTCCCCCTAGCGGTTCACTAATGATGCCATCGATCAGGCCAAACTCAAACATATGATCCGAAGTGAGTTTGAGCGCTTCTGCGGCACGTTCCTTATGGTCCCAGCTGCGCCATAAAATTGATGAGCAGGACTCGGGAGAAATGACTGAGTACCAAGTGTTTTCAAACATAAATACTGCGTCACCGAGGCCGATACCAATTGCACCTCCCGATGCTCCCTCTCCAATAATGTAACATATGATTGGCGTCTCCAGCTCCGCCATCGTGTAAAGATTGCGGGCGATTGCCTCGGCTTGGCCACGTTCTTCTGCTTCAATGCCTGGAAATGCTCCTGGTGTATCAATCATGCACACAACCGGAAGACCAAATTTTTCCGCCAGACGCATGAGCCGCATGGCTTTGCGATAGCCTTCGGGATTGGCCATGCCAAAATTGCGATACTGTCGCATCTTGGTGTTGATCCCCTTTTGATGACCAATCACCACAAAAGAATGGCCATTTATTTTGGCCAAACCACCAACGATAGCTTTGTCATCCTTAAACCTGCGATCTCCATGCAGCTCGACAAAGCTATCGCACATCTCATACAAATAGTAAAGCGTGTATGGGCGCTCTGGGTGGCGTGACAACTGGACACGTTGCCAGCCGGTCAGCGAGCCATAGATCTCTATGCTCTTTTCACGGATCTTGGATTCGAGCTCCTTGATCATCGGCTTCACGTTCAGATCGCCCTCCTCACCCACCTGCTTGATCTTTTCAAGCTGTTCGTAAAGGGATTCTAGGGGTTGCTCAAATTCTAAGAAGACCACTGGCGAATCGTTTTTAGTCGGCATTAGATCCTAAATTCAAGGATCTTGATGACCAAATGTAACATTCTAGATCAAGTGGGCCAATCTGTTTCCCCAGCTTCATATGTCCTGACACTTGATTGTTATATTGGGAGTTCAATCAAGATTACTTTGCTCTATGAAATTAATTCGCTTTGGAAATACGGGAAGTGAGAAGCCCGGAGTCGTACTTGAAGATGGTACTTATCTCAGTACCGAAGGCTTTGGTGAAGATTACGATGCTGCTTTTTTTGCATCCGAAGGTATTGCCAGACTGTCTCAATGGATCAATGAAAATGGCTCGTCGGCCCCTCGTATCGAAGACCAAATACGACTTGGCGTTCCTCTCGCCGAGTGCTCAAAGATCGTCTGCGTCGGTCTCAATTATGCCAAACATGCGGCTGAAAGTGGCATGGAGACACCCACGCAGCCCGTGTTGTTTTTCAAATCCACCACAGCAATCTGTGGTCCTTTTGATCAAGTCGTCATACCTAGAGGGAGTGTGAAGACAGACTGGGAGGTCGAGCTGGGGGTCGTGATTGGCAAGCGTGCCAGCTACGTCGACGAGGCACAGGCCCTTGACCATGTGGCAGGATATTTAGTACACAACGATGTGAGTGAGCGCGAGTTTCAGCTAGAGCGTGGGGGGCAATGGGTGAAGGGAAAAAGCAACGATACCTTTGCACCACTTGGACCTTGGCTAGTGACCAAAGACGAGATACCGGATCCCCAGAATCTTGATCTTTGGCTCAAAGTAAATGGTGAGACTTTGCAGTCAAGCAATACCTCAGATATGGTTTTTGGGGTGGCTCATTTGGTCAGCTACATCAGTCAATACATGACTTTGCTGCCGGGAGATGTGATATCGACAGGTACGCCTTCCGGTGTCGGGCTGGGTCTCGATCCGCCACGCTTTTTTAAGCATGGAGATGTGGTCGAATTGGGAGTTGCAGGGCTTGGGGTCTCTCAGCAGCACATCGTCTCATATGAATCAACACAAACATTGGCACAATGAAAATAGGCGACCAATACGACAATGACATTTACCGGCCAGCTGCTGGTCGATACGACAGCATGAAGTACCGCCGCTGTGGCCGCAGTGGCATCAGGCTTCCCATGCTTTCGATTGGATTGTGGCACAATTTTGGGCACACCAACGACTTGGAAGTGGGTCGCAACATGCTTCGTACTGCATTTGATCACGGCATTTGCCATTTTGACTTGGCCAATAACTATGGGCCGCCATATGGTGCTGCAGAAACTAATTTTGGTCGAATCTTTCGCGAGGACTTTGCACCATATCGCGATGAGCTTATTTTATCTTCTAAAGCAGGATGGGATATGTGGCCGGGCCCATACGGAAATTGGGGATCTAAAAAATATTTGGTTGCAAGCCTCGACCAAAGCCTCCAGCGGATGGGGGTCGACTATGTAGATATATTCTACCATCACCGTCCTGATCCTCAGACTCCGCTCGAAGAGACCATGGGTGCATTGCATCAAATCGTCCAGCAGGGTAAAGCGCTCTACGTTGGGGTCTCGCAGTATAGCGCTGAAGAAACGATGCGGGCAGCTTCTATACTCTCAGAAATGGGTACCCACTGTCTCATTCATCAACCGCGCTACAGCATGATGGACCGATGGGTGGAGGATGGTCTGCTTGATGTATTGGGTGACAGGGGAATAGGTGCGATTGCTTTTTCCCCTTTAGAGCAAGGCCTGCTTACGAATAAATATTTAACCGGCATTCCAGAGGACTCTCGTGTGGCCCGCGATGGACGCTATCTTAGCGAAGATCAGATCAAAGAAGACAAGATCAAAAAGGTACGCGCCCTCAATGAAATTGCCCAAGCTCGTGGTCAGTCTATGGCGCAAATGGCGATTGCTTGGCTCCTTAAAGATGAGCGCATAACGTCTGTCTTGGTTGGCGCCAGTAAAGTGGAGCAGATGCTAGACAACATCAAGGCCTTAGACAACCTTGACTTTAGTACCGATGAACTTTCGAACATTGAAGAAATTTTAAAGAATGACGAATAGGAGACTGATTCTTGCCAAAAGACCAAGCGGATTGCCTACTGCAGATACTTGGGATCTGGTCACAGAAGAGACTGCTGAGATTCAGAAGGGGCAGTTTTTGGTCAAACAAGCATACATCTCGCTCGATCCGGCAATGAGGGGATGGATGGATGATCGGCCATCGTACATACCACCCGTTGAGATCGGGGAGGTCATGCGAGCCGGATCCATTGGTGAAGTAGTGCAAAGTATGCATGATAAATTTCCGGTAGGCAGTACAGTAAGTGGTTGGGGAGGAGTGCAAGAATATGCCATTGCTGATGGCAAGGGCTGGTATTCGGTTGATCCGAATTTGGCTCCGCTACCGACCTACATTGGCACACTCGGTATGCCAGGCATGACAGCGTATTTTGGAATTTTGGATGTCGGTAAAATCAAATCGGGAGAGACCGTTTTAGTTTCGGGAGCGGCAGGTGCAGTGGGGAGCGTAGTGGGGCAGATTGCTAAAATCAAAGGATGTCGCGTCGTCGGCATTGCAGGCGGTCCGGAGAAATGTGCCTACTTGGTTGAGGAACTGGGATTTGATGCGGCGATTGATTACAAGTCAGAAAATGTAAGGAAGGGAATAAAAGAAAAATGCCCCAATGGTGTCGATGTGTACTTTGACAATGTAGGAGGTGAGATTCTCGATGCTGCGCTTGCACGGATAAATCGGCACGCCCGCATTGTTATCTGCGGCGCCATCTCCCAGTACAACAACCGCGAAGCAATCAAAGGGCCTAGCAACTATCTGTCACTGCTGGTGAATCGCGCTTCGATGCAAGGCATGGTAGTGATGGACTACGCAAAAGATTTTGGAAAGGCTGCACTTGAAATGGGTGGGTGGATGCATCAGGGCAAATTAAAATCGAAGGAAGACATCTACGACGGGTTAGAAAATTTCCATGAGACTTTCTTGCGTCTCTTTACAGGTGATAAAATGGGAAAACTTGTTCTGAAGATCTCTGATTAAATTAAAAAAGTAGAAACCGCTTTTAAGCAAGCGACGCTCTTTGTCGAGTAAGATGAACCATGCATTCAGATCAAGCAATAACTGCAGCCATCCGGGCTGGAGGAAGGAGACGAGAAGAGATGGTGCGATGGCTCCTGAAGACTTGGTCTGGTTTTGGAAAAAAAGTCGGAAGTAAATATCATCTCACCTCAATTCAGGAAAAAGATGTCTTTGTTGATGCTTTGATGAAGTTGGTTCAGCAGATTGACAATGGCACCTTTAAAGGCAGCAGCAAGATGTCTACCTACTTCTACAGCATCTTGTCAAACCGCGCCATTGATCTTTTGAGATTTACTACGTCTAATAAGAACAAGAGTGTCGAACAATTGCATGAGTACACAGCGATTGAGGAAGATGCATTTGAACTGCTAGGTAAAAAGGATCAATTGCGTCGCATCCGATATGTCATTGAGGGCATGGGTGAAAGGTGTCGAGCAGTACTCGTTGATTGGGGATATAGTGGATACTCCATGAAGGAAATTATGGAACGTCATCAATTAGCGACTGTAGAGAGTGCTCGCAGCACCAAATACCAATGCATGAAGAAGTTGAGAGTGCTTTTACAAAAGCAGAAGATATATGGATAGGTCTGACGATCAAATGCGTGCAGAGGTACTTCTGGAGAAGTATTTGAAAGGATCCGCTTCGCAAGAGGAAATCAGTGAACTTCAGAAAATGGCCGATGCTGGACTTGCAGAGGAGCTGGCACTAGAGATTGAGGCCAAGGCCAATATTCGTGTGGCAGGTGAAAAGGTACTGCGCGAACAACTCAAAGACGATTGGGATGAGCTAAACGTGAATAAACCCAATGGTTCAGAACGAAGACTATGGCCAAGACTAGCTGTTGCAGCCACTGTACTTATCCTTATAGGGCTCTTTGTTTTTAGGTCGGTGAGTACGCAAGAACTAAACCTTACCGCATACTTAGACGAACCTCCTACCTTGCTCAATAGAAACAATTCGGCAAATGAGTTTACTCAAAAGTGGCTTATTGGCGAGCGGGCATATCTGGAGGGTGATTACGAGATATCTCAACTGGCTTTCAGACAGCTAGCCCAAGATTCGACGGCAGATAAAATGCCGGGTCGGCTCGGTATATTCCAGGGACTGATTGCTTTTCAAATGCAAGACTACATATCTGCCCGGGAGTATTTCTTGGGCATTCCGGAAGCCAATCCGCTACGTACAGAGGCAGACTGGTACCTTATCCTGGTGGCCCTGGCCGATAATCGCAAGGATGAGGCTCGGTCAGCTCTGGAGCAAATACTATTGGATCGAAATCATTTTCGCTATGAGAAGGCAAGAGAATTACGCAAACTCATTGATTGATAATATTTTATAATATAATGAATCAATTGCGTACCATCTTGCCGATGCTGTTGATCTTTGTGGGGCTCAAAAGTTTTGCGCAACCGCATACCCAGGATTCCAGTCAACTCTACTTTGAAGCCGGACAGTTCAAAAAGCTCATCGACCACGCAGAAAAGCACGGCCTGGCGACCAGCAATCTACTCCTTAATTGGCAAGTTGCGGCTTATTTTGAATTGCAAGAATTTGAAGAATTTGAGGAATTGTTGGGGCATGCCCAAAAAGGTTGGGATTCGGTTTCCATTTGCCTCCACCATTTAAATCTCACAAATCAAGCCTGGCGTCAAGGCAAGTATGAAGTGGCCATGTCATATTTAGACTCTGCAAAGATGCTCTGTCCGGCAGAGCAAGTTTTCTGGGTGGCTCAAACACTTAATGCAGAATGCCGCATTCTGCTGCGACAAAAGCAAATCCCAGAAGCCGAGACGGTCGTTGCCAGATTACTAAAAGAAATCGATCCACCACAGTCCGTTTCAACCTACTACCAAGTCAAGAATTGGGGAGAAGGATTTAGAATTGCGTACTACAACTCTCAGTATCAGCTCGCGGATCAGCGCATTGAGAAGGCTGCGAAATACCTAGCTAGTCTACCGGATGATCACCGATACCATGGTGTGATCTGGAATAATTATGGAGCGATTAAACGCAAACTTGGAGATGTTTATGGGTCCCAAAATGCCCATGTGAAAGCGCTGCGGTTTAAGCAAGCTCGGCTCGGAGATAAACTTGATAAATCGTTGGCTACGGCGTATCTCAACCTATCCACAGCACACGGCAACGTAGGAGATCTAAAGCGAACCTTGGCAGTGCTAGATACGGTTGAGATCATTGCAAAGCGAGATACAGACTATGATGTGCTTGTTAATCTCTACCTCAACAAGGCATACTACGACCTTGATCCTCGTAGGCAAGAGTACTATTTTCATGAGATCTTGAAGCTGGAAGATTCCTTAAGTTGGGATCAGGAAATTAGTATACCCAAGGCCTTGACAAATTTGGGGATAACCAAGAGGAGACGAGGCGAACACTTAGAAGCTGAAAATTACTACCACCTTGCACTGGAAGCTTTGGAGCGGATGGAAAATCCTCCGAGAGATTACGCCGCTGGCCTTTATCACAACATTGGCATTCTAAAATATAATCAAGATGACCTCTCCTCTGCCGAGGAGTACTTTCAAAAATCACTTGAAGAGCGACTGGCATTTTTCGGTCCTGATTTTGGTCTCTTAAGCCAAAACTACTCGGTACTAGGTGTGATCGAAAAGGATAAGGGAAATGTTGACTTGGCTCTTCGTCATTTTGAACGTGCGCTGGAAATTGCAGATGAGAACTATGGTGCACGACACCCCAAAGTAGGATTGATCAAGATCTACCTTGGAAAATTTCTGATGGACCAGAATCGACACGAGGCGGCATTGAAGTATATTCTGGAGGCCAACGAAATACTTAAAAGTCATCATTACAGTGACTACGTGCACCTCGCTCTTGATGGCTACCGGTATGCTGGCCTGGCATATCGTAAGCTCAACCGCATTAAGGAATTTGAGGAGAGTCACCGGCATTATTTGAATCTCGCTGGTCTCGAAGTGGACTCGTTGGGAAAGTTGTCCGCTAGCGACCGATTTGGGTTTTATCCAGAGTCTGCACTTTCAGCGATGGAGGTTCACCTTGACTACTATCCGGATCAAGTAGATACTGTTTTGCTCGAGCTCTTTTTGCAGCTCTCCAAAACAAGCCGTGAGCATTTGTTTTTCGAAAGTTCTCAATTGCGTTTGCAAGTTGATTTGAAATCACTTTATGGTCGACTAATCGACGCGCTCACCCATGCATACCGCACTACGCAAGATGACCGAAAGCTTCAGATGATTTTTGAGATCATGGAGTCTTATCGCTCAGTCATGGTAGGTGCAACGATTCGTCGTCATAGCAAAGCCCAACAATTTGACGTCCCGGATTCAATGTTGCAAAAGGAGAAGGATTTGATTTTTAAATACGAACGGACATATCAATCATCTCAGAATGAGAACAGTCTGCCTGGGGCTAGCTCTCTCTCAGCGAAAAACAAATTTGACGACCTCAAGGCGTTTCAGGAAGAAAAAGACCGCTTTCTCGATATTCTGCGGCGTGACTTTCCGGATTATTTTCATGCGCGGTATGACCATGGGTGTCCTTTGCTGGAAGAAGTGCAAGCACGGTGCGAAAATCATGATATGGCGTTTGTCAGCATGCTATTTTCCGATAGTCTTTTTCATGTTCTTCTGATTACCAAGGACCGTCTAAAGCTGACTACTTCATCCAAAAGTGAAATTGAGGTGCTCGCTAATGGCATCCTGGAAGAGCTTGAAGTCGATTATCCCTCGAACTTGGAGGCAGACTATGTCAGCAATTTTACTGATTTCAGAAGGCGTGCGGCAGCCTTGGGAGATCATCTCTTTGGAGATCAAATGACAGAACTCATCAAACTGCAAAGCATTTGTTTTGCGCTGGATGGGCAGTTGAGTTTACTGCCGATGGATATCCTGGTTGTAGATTCTTCCAGAGGTGCCAGCTTTCGGGACATAGACTATCTCCTGCATCACATTGATCCTCACTATACTAATTCGATCAGTGAGTACCTGGGTAGATCACTAAATACCAGGCGATCGCAACTGCAGTATGTGGGATTTGCACCAAAACAAAGGGATGCACAAAACGGGGCAGTGGCTCGCAGTACGACACAAGAAAGTCTCCTTGTTTATAACACGGGTGAAGTTAAAACGGCATCGACATATTTTCAGGGAAAGACCTTTCTAGGCAACGATGCGACCTTGGCGAATTTCTATGAGCATGCACCGAGTGCAGGCTTATTGCATCTTGCGATGCACGGCTTTGTCGATGATAGTTTACCACTGCGATCTGCACTCCTTTTTCAAGAAGACAGCGCGGACTTCAAGAGCCAAAGACTCACCATGTATGAGATCGCCGAATTGAATCTAAATGCAGATCTCGCTGTACTGAGTGCATGCCATACGGACGCTGGTACATTGAGAGCAGGAGAAGGATCATTGAGTTTGCGACGAGCCTTTCAGCTTGCAGGTTGTCCGCAGTTGGTCTCAACTCTATGGTCAGTAAATGATTTTGCGGCAGAAAAGATCATGTCAGAATTTTTTGACGGCATAGCCGACCGGCAAACATACGCAAGCAGTCTCACAGCAGCCAAGCTCGCATATCTCAAAACCAGCAGTGACTTTCGTGCACATCCCAGTTTTTGGGCGGGTTTTACCTACCATGGTGATACCACTTCCAGCATTGTGTTCAGGAGTAATTGGAGGTTACTTTGGGCCTTGTCTTTGCTCGGTATCATATTCTTTCTCTTTGTTTTTTTGAGAAAGCACTTCACGCTGTAAGAACTAATTCGTCTTATGATAGGGAATGGTAGCAAAAATTAAATGTCTACCTGATCAGACTTGTACTGTTTAACCTAAAATGTAAAAGATGAATGTATTCAAGCCGCTTTTGGTACTGTTGGTGTGGTGTTTTTCCTCTCAAATCAACCCTTCGTATGGCACCATTCCCAGTTCAAAACAAGATGAAAAATATGCGTTGGTTCGCTACGATGTGACCAAGGCCAGTGTGCGTCTACCGGTAGGTAGATACAATCACAATCAACTGCTCAGCTCCGATGTTCGCTTTGTCCAATCGGTCGAGGTTCCTCCTGGCTATGTCTTGGAGGTTTTCTCGGGAAAGAATTTTAATAATCAATCTCAGAAGTTCTTTAGAGGAGGGGAGGTTGATTTCCCTGCTCAGTCGGTTGTTTTTCGAAAGGCTGGAGATATTAAGTCTTCAAATCCTCAAGAGGCAGTAGCAGGTATTCGCTATGATATCACGGGAGCAAGCGCGCGACTGCGACCGGGTCGCTATACACACAGCCAGTTGATGACAAAAGATATCCGCTATGTTCAGTCTGTTCAGCTCCCCAAAGGGTATCTCATGATCGCCTATGCGGGTGAAAATTTTGATGGTAAATCAACCAAGATTTACCGCACCGGAAAATTGGATTTTGCGGCCAGGTCTGTCGTATTTCGAAAGGTTGGTGATGTGAAGGCAGATCGTCCTGGAGCGTCCGAATTGGGTGCTGACGTTGGGTTTATCCAATACGACATCACCAAGGCAAATGCGCAGATCCTACCAGGCAGATACAGCCATGAAAAGCTGATGACTAAAAAAATTCGCTTTATCCAATCTGTTCAGATCCCGAAGGGCTATTTGATGGAAGTGTTTTCGGGCGAGTATTTTGATGGCCGCTCACAAAAACTATATCGATCTGGAAAGCCCGACTTTACTGCAAAGTCAGTGATTTTCAGAAAGGTGGGAGATGTAAATAGCGACTTTCAGGAAAAAGGAGACCATGTCATATTGTTTTCTGAAAAGAACCACAAAGGCACTTGGGCCAAATTGAAGCCAGGAAAGTATAGCTGGGAATTTCTCAAGGACAATGTAGATCTAAATTTTGTACGCTCGGTCTATGTGCCAAGTGGGTACGAAGTGATCTGTTACTACCAAGGTAGGGGTGAGGGTGATCGTGAGACTCATCGCATGAATGCAAATCTGGATAGAAGTGCAATGTCAGTGCAGATTCGAAGACTTTAATTTATCGATCGGGTATGGCCCCACAAAGGTGGGGTCATACACATTAAAGGATCCAAAATTTTCAACCGAAGATGATTAAGTTTTTGAAAAAACAGGATGCTGACAAAAAAAAAGGAGCCAAAAGCTCCTCATTGTATTGCGGTCCGGACGGGACTCGAACCCGCGACCCCCTGCGTGACAGGCAGGTATTCTAACCAGCTGAACTACCGGACCAACCTTATATCTTCAAACCCCCAGCTTTTCTGAGAGCGACTGCAAATGTAGCAAACGTTTTCTCGATCCTGCAAAGATTGTGACCTCAATCTACTTCGATCTTCTAAATCTTTCTAAACAAGCTGTTGTCTCGGAGAGTACTTCATTTATAGGGTAGTTGGGCTGCTTCATCTAAAGGTTTGTGAGAATCACTTGCGGCTTTCGATATTTAGCTGAAGTAAATAGTCGTGATTCGTACAAACCTTCGTATAAAATGATCCAGAACTACATTAAGATCGTATGGAGAAACCTGGCAAGACAACCACTATACTCAGTACTTAATTTGTCATGCTTGGTGATTGGTGTTGCCGCAGCGCTGGCGATCTTGCTGTACTTGGATTTCGAACTCAATTTCGATCGGTTTCATGAAAAGGCTGATCGAATATATCGAGTCGAAACAAAATCCATTCATACACACGACAAAGTAATGGATGTCGGTTGGTCGAGTACACCTGCACCATTGGGTAGCTACACGAAGCAAGATTATCCAGCGGTAGAAGACTACGTGCGCTTTCATCAATTTTTCATGAATGAAACTGTTCGCCTTGATTACGACGGGATCATTACAGAAGAGTCTCACTGCACCGTTGCGGAGCCTGAAGTGGTGGATGTTTTTTCATTTGATTTCATCCATGGTGATCGTAAGACCGCTTTGGCTGGGCCAAATAAGATCATTCTTTCCGAGACACTTTCAATTAAGATGTTCGGAAATGTTGATCCAGTTGGAAAAATTGTTACGAGTGAATTGTTTCACGTTCTTCCGGACGTGGACCCCAATTATACATTTATTGTTAATGGAGTCTTTCGCGATTTTCCTAAGAATAGCACGCTCGAATTGGATTTAATTATTTCTGCTGAAAGTGATCCGAGAGCTCAGGAATACCATTTTAGTAGGTTTTCGTACTACACGTATCTGCTGCTCCACGAAGGCCAAGACCCTGATGTGCTTGCTCCGAAATTGTCAGGTATCTATGACAAATATTTAGACCCCGAGATTGAACCTGTGATGAAAAAGGCGGTGCATGAACTGGCGCCCCTCAAACGTATTCATCTTAGTGAAAATGGAGGCTATAGCTATATTTATATTTTCGCTGCTATTGGCTTGCTTACCTTGCTCATCGCAATTATTAGTTACATTAATTTGGCCACTGTGCAAGCTGGTCGACGCTCAATGGAAATTGGGGTACGTAAGGTGATGGGGTCTTCCCGGCAGCAATTGATTGCACAATTCTTATCTGAATCTGTTTTCTTCAGTATTTCCGCACTATTTATTGCGGTCGCTTTATTGGCCATTTTCGTCAAGCCTTTAAATGCCATGTTGGGATTGCAACTCGATGCAATGAATCTGCTGCAGCCGCATTTAATCATTGGGGGCATCGCAATACTTTTTTTTATTGGCATACTCGGTGGCAGTTACCCTGCTTTTTTTCTGTCCTCCTTCCAGCCGATCTCGATCGTGCAGGGGAAAATTGCCAAGGGAGTAAACATGAGGAGATTGCTCGTTGCTATCCAGTTTGCGGTCGTGTTCTTCGTTTTGGTTAGCACGGCCATGATTTATCAGCAGTTGCAATTTATGAGCGAAAAGGATTTGGGATTTAATCACGAGCATGTCTTGCGCATACCGCTTGACACCGAAGAGAAACTGCAACAGGTCCCTGCTTTTGAAGAACTTCTAAAACAGAGCCCCGATATTGGTGCGGTCGGCACAGCCAGTTTTATCCCAGGGGTGGCGATGCCACGGAGGCCACTCAGTGCAGACAATGCCGGGAGCCGAGAACCTCAATTTGTGCACTCTGGCCAAATTGACTACAACTATTTAGAAACCATGGACATCGAAATTGTCGATGGTCGCAACTACTCAGTCGAATTTGTAAGTGATGCCACTCAAAGCATTTTGGTAAATCAGACTCTGGTGGAAAGTTTTGAATTGGAAAACCCGGTCGGAGAGAAAGTACGATATGGCGACGAGAACAACCCCAATTACTTGACCATCGTCGGTGTGGTAGAAGATTTTCATCAGAGTTCATTGCATTCCGAAATTGCCGCTCAGATCTTCATTCTCACTCCAGCCGCTCGCAATGTTTCTGTAAAGATCAATCAAAACTTAAAACAGGGGATTGCGCATCTGGAAGATGCCTGGAATAAAATATATGCAAACGAGCCGTTAGAGTATGTCTTTTTTGATGACGATTTAGGCAGCAGCTACGAAGCTGATCATGCAAGGGGTAAAATATTTATGCTCTTTTCCGGCATCACGATTTTTATAGCTTTTCTTGGTTTGTTTGGCCTGGCTTCCTTTATCACAAGTCAAAGAATCAAGGAAATAAGTATCAGAAGAGTACTGGGAGCCAAGCTGATCGACGTGATTGTGCTCGTTTCAAGAAACTTTTTGGTGTTGGTGGCATTGGCTGCTATCCCTGCTTTTGTGTGCGCTTGGTACTTTATCGACCAATGGCTACAGGATTTTGCGTATCGGACAGAAATTAATTATTTGATGTTTGGTCTTGTTTTGATCACTGTATTGATCTTGACGTTTGTTGTGACAAGTTTTCATGCTGTTCGGGCTACTCGTCTCAACCCTGCGGAAATATTAAAGTATGCATAGTACGTTGGTATTACGTATCTTATGACAGAGCAGGTTCAGGTTTCTTCGTTTATATTGGATCAATTTAAAGACCATGAAATACATATTCGCTTTGTCATGTATGTTTTTTGCTGGCCCATTGTTTGGCCAGAATGAGATGCAGGGAGGGGCCGTCACATTGCAATCTCAGACACATGCCTGTCTTTCCAGTCACGACCGCAGCCACATTAAGACACGGCTTGTAGAGAGTCGCAAGCATTTGCAAGACAAAGGCAGGCTGCCGATCCGCACTGGTCGAGAGGCGATGATGCCCCAATTTGAGCTTCCCTTGCGCAAGACGGCTGGTTTGGCCTTCAATAGCTACTATTCGATCTACAATTTTGTGGATCACGATCCGACAGTGAGTGGTGGTCAGTATGGCCCTACCAATCTGGATTACAATTGCGGCAATCGCTCATACGACAACGCGGACGGCTACAATCACCAGGGCATAGACTATGTGAGCTGGCCTTTTCCCTGGCACCTGTACGAGCACAACTTCGTGGAGGTCATTGCCGCAGAAAGTGGGACGATCATTGGCAAAGATGACGGCCAAACAGATGATCGTTGCACCCCGGATAGCACTTGGAATGCGGTGTATTTGCAACATGCGGATGGATCTGAATCCTGGTACGGGCATCTCAAAAACAACTCACTGACGACGAAAACCGTGGGCCAAACCGTATCTAAAGGAGAATATTTGGGTGTGGTAGCCAGTAGTGGCTTGTCGAATATACCTCATTTGCACTTTGAGGTGTACGATGCCAGCAATCAGTTGATTGATCCCTACGCAGGCGCATGCAACAGTCTTAACAGCAATACATCCTGGTGGGCCAACCAGCCTGCTTATCGAGAACCCACTCTGAATACTTTGTTGACGCATAGTGCAGTACCGATTCATGGCTGCCCTACCGCAGGGGAGGATCCGAGATTTGCAAATGTATTTTCTCCCGGTCAGACCATTTTCGTTGCCACATACTATCGTGATCAACTTGAGGATGACGTAACGACCCATCGCATTCGGCGTCCGGATAACTCAGTCTGGTATACCTGGCAGCATACTGCCCCGGAGACCTACAATGCTTCTTTCTGGTGGTCTTCCTACAATCTGCCATCTTCGGGACCTTTTGGTGAGTGGACGTTTGAGGCAACGTATCGAGGCCAAACCCAGAGCCACACCTTTCAGTACCTCGATTTGAATTGTGCTGGATCGGGCACCAATGTCTGGGTCGGTCCGGTTTCGGGTGATTGGACAGGCAGTAATTCGTACTGGAGTAAAGAGGACATCCCAGAGCCTTGCCATGAGGTGTACATTCCAGCAGGCCACACTGTGAATGTTCCTGCCGGCGCAACTGCGCGATGTTATACCCTTGAGGTGGAAGAAGGAGCAATACTGTGCGTAAATCCCAATGCGGAGCTGCAAGTGCAGAATCCATGACGAATGAAGTCTGGAGATTGCAATGTGCAAAAGAAGTTATCTTTAACTATCTTTTGACTCTGAGTCAAATAATCCACTAATACTTACTCACCACATGAAATACAGATTACAAAAAGCAGCCGTGCTTGGATCAGGAGTCATGGGCACTGGCATCGCCTGCCATCTCGCAAACATCGGTCTCGATGTCCTGATGTTGGATATTGTGCCGTTCGATATCAGTGATGCAGATAAGTCCAATCCTGCAGTGCGCAACAGCATCGCAGCGGGCTCACTTAAGAAGGCAATGAAGGGCAAACCAGCGCCTCTTTATGACACCGCTTTTGCACAGCGCATTGAGATTGGCAATTTTGATGACGACTTCGAAAAAATCAAGGACGCCGATTGGATCATTGAGGTGGTAGTAGAGCGCCTGGACATCAAACAGCAAATTTTTGAGAAAGTAGAAAAGCACCGCAAAGCTGGCTCGCTAGTGACTTCAAATACCTCGAGCATACCCATCAAAATGCTCGTGGAAGGTCGCTCAGATGATTTCAAGAAGCACTTCTGCGGCACTCATTTTTTTAACCCACCACGCTATTTACGATTGCTGGAGGTGATCCCGCATGAAGGCAGCGACCCAGAGATGATCGATTTCTTCATGCATTTCGGGGACGTAAACTTGGGCAAGCAGACCGTGCTTTGTAAGGATACACCCGCCTTTATCGCCAACCGAATTGGCGTGATGTCCGGAATCAAAGTCTTCCAGCTCACGGAGAAATATGAGATGAAAATCGAGGAAGTTGATGCTATCACCGGACCGCTAATTGGTCGCCCCAAGACGGCCACCTTCCGCTTGCAGGATCTGGTTGGGCTCGACACCGGCGATAAGGTCAGCAAATTTGTAGTCAGCGCTTGTCAAGAGGATGAGTTTATGAGTACGCTTGGCGATGCTGTGACCCCCGGATTTATGAAATTCTTGCTGGACAATAAATTTTACGGCAACAAATCGGGCAAGGGATTCTATGAGCGCACCAAGGAAAGAGATGAAAATGGCAAGAGCATTATTCTGGCATTAGACCTCAAAACGCTGCAGTACGAGCCTGCCATTAAACCACGTCTTGAGGTAGTCGGAAAAACCAGAAACATCGAGCAAATCAATAAGCGGCTCAAAGCACTAGTCGAGGGAGACGAGCGGGAAAACAAATTCTTGCGCGAGTACTTTGCTGCATTGTTTGCGTACTCCGCAAATCGGATACCAGAAATATCTGACGAAATCTACGCCGTCGATGATGCCATGCGTGCCGGATACGCCTGGGACCTTGGTCCGTTCGAATATTGGGATGCCATCGGTCTGGCCAAAGGAATTGAAATGGCTGAGGCGGCGGGCGAAGCGATCCCGAAATGGATCAAAGACCTCCAAGCCAATGGCATCGAGTCTTTCTACAAAATGGAGGATGGCCAGAAAAAATATTACAGCTTGGCAAGCGATTCCTATCAGCCAGTGCCAAGCGCAGCTGGATTTATTATTCTGGATACCCTGCGTGGTAAAGATCCCATCTTGAGTAACAGCGAAGCCAATGTCTTGGACTTAGGCGACGGGGTTATGTGCGTAGAATTTGCTTCGAAGAGCAATGCCATCGGGCAAGGTATAGGAGAGGCCATTCAAGCAGCTGTCGACAAAGCTGAAGCAGAAGGTTGGAATGGCGTGGTGATTGGCAACAATGCCAAGAACTTTACCGTCGGAGCGAATCTGATGAATGTAGGTATGCTCGCAGCGCAAAAAGAATTTGATCAACTGGATGCGATGGTGCATGGTTTTCAGCAGATCAACATGCGGATTCGGACATCTAAGATACCGGTAGTGGTGGCCACCCAAGGGTATGTATTTGGTGGTGGCTGCGAGATTGCGATGCATTGCGATGCCGGCATTATTGCAGCTGAGTCGTATGTAGGTCTTGTTGAAGTAGGTGTCGGCCTTCTGCCTGGCGGTGGTGGCACCAAAGAAATGGCCCTGCGAGCTTCCGATAGCTACTTTGAGGGAGATGTGCAGATGCCAACTTTGATCGAGCATTTCAAACCCATTGCCACAGCCACAGTTGCCACCTCGGCGTCGGATGCCTACAATTACAACTATCTATTGCCGACAAAAGATGAAATCTGCTACAACACCCCGCGCAATATTGCAATGGCTAAAGCAAAGGTCCTTGAGCTCGCACCCGACTACATCGCACCCACGCCGCGCGAAGACATCGAAGTCCTCGGCCGCGGTGGATTGGCAACCCTCTACACTGCCATCAACGAATTTCTCCTAGGCAAATACATGTCAGAATACGATGCGGAAATTGCCCGCAAAGTGGCTTACGTAATTTGCGGTGGCGATTTGACCAGCAGCCAAAAAGTAAGCGAGCAATATTTATTGGATCTCGAGCGCGAAGGATTTCTGGCATTGTTAGGAAATCAGAAAACATTGGATCGGATCCAGTATTTGTTGGTGAATAATAAGCCGTTGAGGAATTGA
>Ga0114956_1001071_pt1 | contig 21271 bp, 12 predicted proteins | sample MaitaG_FD_87304 | JGI IMG/M metagenome (GOLD analysis project Ga0114956, IMG submission 87304) | Marine algal microbial communities from Maine, USA - Maine_Asex2 metaG | ecosystem: Host-associated > Algae > Red algae > Unclassified | place: Maine, USA | collected 2015-01-05
AAACTCGGCTATTTTCTCCTTTGGGACGCCCTCGGAGGGAATGTCGTTTGAGATTTTACCTAGAGACTCCAAGCAGAGTTCGAGGCTGATTTTGGGAAATTTTGGACTTCTTTTGTTCATATACGCGTTACATGCAGGCTAAATCGTGAATGTTAAAGATAAAAATCAAAGTTATTTTAATTTAGCCTAATATAGACTTTTTAGTATGAGCTTTAGCCTTAGTCTGAACACAGCCTGAGCAGGTCAGACCATGTCCGAGCCAGATCATGTCCGAGCCACTGAACACTGAACTGAACACTGAACAGGTCAGACCATGTCCGACAGGAAAGACTCTCAGGGTTGCCAAAAGCGGTCCGAGACGGCGTCTCGACGTGTCGTGGTCCGGCATCGTTGACAAAGCGGTTTACGGTTCGCATGTGCTTGTTTGTGAATCGTGTTCTCCCATGGATACTGGGCTTCGTTCTGGGCGCCAACCTGATGGTGGCGGCTTGGGTGGGCTATCGGAACCAGATTCCGGGTTCCAGCGCTCGCGAGGCGCGCGAGGAAATGGCCTTGTACAGCGAGGCCTTGGAGAAGGTTCAGGATCACTACGTTGATAAGGAGCGCGTGGGCTATCACGAACTGGTTGAATCTTCCTTGGAAGGCATGCTGGAGGACCTCGATCCGCACAGTCGATATATGACGCCGGACGACCACGAACGAACCCGGGTGGAGTCCCGTGGCCAGTTCGGCGGACTTGGCATCCATGTCGGCATGCGCGACGAACGGATCACGGTGATCAATCCGATCGAGGGAACCCCGGCGTTCAAGGCGGGGGTGATGCCGGGCGACCAGATTCTCGCAATAGACGGCACCAGTACCGAACGTTTGGACATATCCGAGGCGGTGGATCTGCTGCGGGGCGACGTCGACAGCGGCACCACCCTCAAACTCCGTTCTCAGGGCGAGGAGGATTCACGTGACGTGACCATCGTACGGCGGATCATAAAACTTCCGACCGTCCGCGACGCACGCATCCTGACCAACGGCATGGCCTACGCGCGGATCACCCAGTTCTCCGACCCCACGGTCGCCGACCTTGAGGAAGCACTCAAGACCCTGAAAGCGGAAGGGATGCAGGGGCTGATTCTCGACCTGCGCGCCAATCCCGGCGGCTTGCTCGACGCCGCGGTCGATCTCTGCAAACTGTTTCTCGGCGAGGGCGAACTGATCGTCTACACCAAGGGCCGCGACCCGGCCGACGCGACCACGCACAGCGCTGGACGGCAGGCGGCCTGGTTGGATCTGCCTCTTGTCGTTCTGGTCAACGACCAATCCGCCAGCGCGTCCGAGATTGTCGCCGGCGCCCTTCAGGACCACGTTCGGGCACTGCTGGTCGGCGAAAAAACCTACGGCAAGGGTTCGGTCCAGCGGATTATTCCCGTGAGCGATCTCGACGGACCGGCGCTCCGCCTCACCGTCGCAAAATATTACACCAACAGCGGCCGGGTGATCCACGGCCAGGGGATTGAACCGGACATCAAGGTCGAGATGACGCTCGACCAGTGGAAAGCGATTTATAAATTTAGAACCGACCCCGAAGGGTTCGAGTCCCCGCCGGCGGACCCGCAACTCGAGGCCGCCATCACCGAACTAAGGAAACAGATTTGATCATTCTCGGCATCGAAACATCTTGTGACGAAACCGCCGCCGCCGTGGTGCGCGACGGGCGGGAGGTTCTCAGCAGTGTGGTCTACAGCCAGATTGCCAAGCATCGGCCCTATGGCGGCGTGGTCCCGGAAATCGCCTGCCGCATCCATGTCGAAGCCCTTCCCGGCGTCTTGGCCGAGGCGGTGGAGACCGCTGGAATCAGCTGGAGCGACATCGACCGTATCGCGGTGACACGCGGTCCCGGACTGGCGAGTTCTTTGTTGGTCGGCGTGTCGGCGGCAAAAGCGCTGGCGCTCCGCCTCGACGTGCCGGTGGTTGGGGTGAACCATTTGGAAGGCCACGTCGCCTCTCTGTTTTTATCAGAGGGGCCGGATCCCGAACGCGATTGTCCGATGGTGGTGCTGCTGGTGTCCGGCGGCCATTCCTGTCTGGTGTTGATGGAAGGACCGGGGCGCTACAAACTGCTCGGACAGACGGTGGACGACGCCGCCGGCGAGGCGCTTGACAAGGGCGCAAAAATGCTCGGACTCGGCTATCCCGGCGGTCCGGAAATCGAGCAGAACGCGCTGGGCGGCGACCCCAAAGCAGTCGCGTTTCCGCGCGGTCGTCCGCGGGCCTCCACGCGCACCGGTTCGTTCAATCCGGAATTTTGTTTCAGTTTTAGCGGTTTGAAAACCGCGCTTCTTACCCGCTTGGACGGGCCGGAAGTACCAATGCCGGACATGGCGGCCAGCTATCAGGAGGCGGTTGTGGGCGCGCTGATCAACACCACGCGACGGGCGCTCGACGCGCATCCGGTGAAGGCCTTTGCCTGTGTCGGAGGGGTGGCGCGGAACAAGATTTTACGCGGTGCGCTGGATCGGCTGGCCGAGGAACGCGGCATGCCCCTGTTTTTGGCTGCGCCGGCGTATTGCACCGACAACGCGGCGATGATTGCAGGGGCGGCCGGCAGTCCGGGGCGGGTTGGCGACGCGCCGAACGCGCGGTTCGAGATCAAGCCCAATTTGCCTTTGGGCTAGTAGCCGGTAGCGAGTCGCCAGGATTTCGAGCCGACACCTCCCAACTACCGGCTACTAATAGGATTTCGAAATCTGGATGGTGAACTGGTTGCGTTCGTAGTCGTTGAAACCGATGTTCGAATTATTATTGATCAGGGTGAAGCCGACGGTTCCCTTGGTGTCCCACCATGGGAGGTCGGTCCCGAGATTTACCACGAACACGATCTGGTCGTCGTCGCGGGCGGCGCGGTTGGCGGCTTCGCGTTCATCGAAATTGATCCCTCGGTACAGTAGTTCGGTGTAGCCACCGATGCGGGGTGAGAAGTCGTGGTAGATGCCCACGCCGGCGCTGTATTGCGTGCTTGCGAAGACCTTCTCGTCGGCATTGTCATAGAACAAAGAGACCCTCGGCAAGACGCGGGTGCCTTGCGGGGTGAGGTGTTGCAAGGCGCCTTGCCAGCCTAGTGTGTTGCCCGAACGCCCGCTGAATTGGTCATTGTCAGCGAGTTCGATAGTGAACGCGTTGTGCAGGCTCCAGATCTCGTCGAGACGGGTGCGGCTCCATGCCTGGGCGGAGAGAGAGGTGTAATAGATGTCGCCATCGAGAAAGCTCAAGTTGGCGATCAAGTCCGAACCGATGGTGGAGGCGTAGCCGAACAAGTCGCGGTCGATGTTGGGTCCGCCGCGCAGGCTGAGGGCGGTATAATCGAATTCGCCGTTGTCGAGATAGGCGATGTGCGAGAAGGCGGCAGACATGTCGACCCGCCAGTCCTGGTGATGCCAGCCCTGACCGGAGGCTTGGGCACCGAGGAGCAGGGCAAGATCATCTTGGGGGCGACTTTCCGGTGTCAGAGTGAACGGGAGTTCAAACACTTCCACCACGTCCCGGGTGGGGCCGATGTTGACGTTGTCGTCATAGAGCAAGCCGAGGGAGTAGTTCGAACGCACGCGTTGTCGGCGTTTGATTGATTCTGCGTAGCGGTCAATTTGCGCTGCGGTCGCTTCGGGCACGCCCTCGACTTGATCGAGTTGTCGAAGTGCTTCGCCGGACTTACCGGACTGTTCCAAGGCGGTCGCGTAGTCGAATCGTGCGCGCGGCAGATCGGGGTCACGGCGCAAGGCCTCCTTGAGGAAGGGGATGGCGGCGGTCGGCCGTTTATCTTTGAGTTCGAGCTGGGCGCGGGCCAGCAGGGTTTCCATGGACTGCGGATCTTGCAGACGCGCGCGTGCTGTTTCGAACTCGCCGGTATCAATCAGGCGTTTCAGTTCGAGCAATTCCGCCCGGCTTGGGGTCTGCTCTGACGATCGTGGGGCTGTCGAACGAGTCGATTGTGTGGCTGGCGAAAGTGCGGATGCCGCAGAGGTGACCGAGGGGGTGCTGTCGAGCGGGAAGGTTTGAGCGATTGGCAGATCGCTGATCTGGCCTAAGGCGCTTGCCGCGAGGATCGTCAGGGAAAGAAGCAGGACCTGGTTCAACGCGTTCCTCACGGGCTGGTCGGGGCTGGCGTGCTTTGCACCGGCAGCGGCGTGGTTCGTCTGGTGGCCCATCCGCCTTGGAGTTGCTGGGTTTGGCTGCTGGCCGAGAGGCTGCCTCCGGCCTCGTCCGCGGTCGGTCCGTACAAGTGTCCCGAGATGTTCCCGCTAAATCCGCTCCCGGAAACAGTGCCGGTCAAATGGTTCGCGGCGTAGGTCATGTTGACGTTGAGTTGCTGAATTGGCCCGAGGTCGGAGATGATTCCTGACACGTTGCGGCTGTTGAAATCCGCCTCGAGGTATATCTTGCCTCCGACCACTTGGGGCGGAGCGCCAGCCCCGACGAGGCCGGCCCGCACGACTCCGACGTAATCTGCCTTCCCGCTATTGGGAATCGAGGCGTAGGGGGTCATCTGACCGATGATCTGTGGCTGGCCGACGCCGGGTCCAAGAAACTGGGCGTCGATCGGGATACTGGAGGGTTCCAGATGCATGAAGGTGAAGGTGTTGTCGTGGGCACCGAAGATTTCCATTTGTCTGACCGGGATGGGTTGCAGGGGTTCCGGGGTGACGGTGGGTACCGGGTCGGTGTCCGGTTCGGTCTCGATAACGGGCGCGGCGGGAGCCGAACCAATGGGCCGCCATTGGGAAACCGTCACGGCTTCGGTTCGGGAATTGGCATTGCCGATCGAGGCGGTGGCACCGAGTTGGGTTCCGCCTGAACCGAAGGTACGGCCAGAGGCGGTGCCGACACTGCCGTCGGACCCGCTGGCACCGCCGTTGAAGGTGCCGTCAAAGCCGGTGGTGGGAATGTTGATCGACAGATCTCCGTCCGGGGCGCTGAAGTTCATCCCCCCCAAGATCGAACGCGCACCAAGGTCTGCTTCAAATCGCGCCGTTCCTTCCATTGAAGAGATCGAACCGGTGTCGATTTCTTGGCGGATCGCTTGGGCCGGACCCACGTATTCTCCCCGGGCGCGGGAATCGAGATCTGGCGGCTCATGGAAGCCTTGCAAGCGGAACGGGCGAATACGGCCGTCTTTGTCCCGGAGACTGGTCACGAGAATGTGATCGCTCGAAAGACTGGTGAAATCGGCCGGGCCCTCTTCCGGCGAGCCCTCCTCGTCTGTTTCGCTTTTCTCGCCGCCGGGAACAGGGTTACTGTCCACATCGGAAAGGACCACAGGATCGTCAACGACCGTCGGCGGTAGGTCAGGCGTGTCCGGTGTGTCCGATGTGTCGACGATGTCAGGTCCGCTGGAACCAAGTTCAACCGGCGTTGGAATGAGCACCGGAGTAACCGGCACGTCGACCGGGCCTGTGGCGCTTGGCGAGGTCGCCGGAGCCGCGGCGGAAACCGTGGGGAGTTCGGGGGCGAGAAAGGTGTTTTGCGGAGCGCTGGTTGGCGGTTCGGGATTGGCGGCGGAGACCACGGCCGAACCGGCGGGATCGGCGCTGGCGCGGCGGTTGAGTTCGGCTTGGTCGCTGCTTGCAGGATCGAACGATTGATCCCCGTCCAACTCGTTGTCGGGGGCAGCGGCCACTCTCGTGAGGGCTCGGATCGCCCGCGTGCGCTGGCGGATTTCCATGTCGTCGATACGGTTGAAAATGGCGTTGAACGCCGGCGCTACCGTACGATCGACGACAATGTCGAACCCTTGAACGTCGGCAAGATGAGCCGCCGGAGCCGGTGTGGCAGGTCGAGGGTCCTCTGCGGCAAGGGCAATGACGGGAGCCGAACTGGCCCGGGCGGCGGGCGTCGTTCCGATGGGCGACGGCGGTTCGGTTGCGGCCGTTGCGATGGCGGTGCCGACCGTGATGGCAGGTTGCGTCGGTGGGTTGCGCGCGATGGCCGACCAAGCGCCCATGTTGTTCGCGTTTTTCTGGAAGTTGTAACTCACTTGGCGCTCCTCGGTGACGTGTAGTTGTTCCAGGTTCTCGAGCAGCACCGTGGGCAAGGGGTACGCGTCGAACGCGATCGCCGGCACGTTGTGCTTTGTCGCGAGGTAGTTGGCGATCGTACCGCCCCAGGCCCCACCGGTGATCGAGATTCGCCGCCGGTCATTCATGTTGGCTTCGACCACTTCGGAAAAGAAATGGTCGGCTTCATCGGCCATCTGGTCGGCGGTGGTGGGATCAATGGAGCGATTTCTCAGGTCCTCGAGAGACAATTGGTCGACATTGAAATAGAAGACGAGTTCCTCTTCCGACTTGCGCATGGCCAGCATGGCTAGGGCGCCATCATTGCGGTGATTGCCAACGAGTTCGAAGCCGTCGAGGATGTACGGTTTGGCTTCATCGCGAATCCACGCCTGGTTCTCTTCGCACAGCTGGATATAGGCCTGTGCATGGTCAACGACGGCGGCTGCGTTCTCGGAATGGACGGCTTCCATGAAAGCGTTGCGCAATTCTTGGGCATGTAGGCTCGGGAGAAAAAGCAGTGCGAAAGCCGGAACGGCGAGCAAGATTTTGCGACAGCCGGGGGACCGGTGAAACATGCGGGAACGACGGGCACTGCGTGGAGGTTTCATGGTTGCCTTTGTTGCGGGTGTTGCGGGTGCTTTTGCTGCGGTTGCATTTCTTGCGGGAGATAGATGCGACGTTTGATGCGGAAGCCGGTGTCGGCCATTTTGTTGATCGAGGAGTGACTTTCGCGAAACGAGACACGGCACTTGCCGGCGGGGTCGTCAAACGCGCCGCCACGGACCACTTGGGAGCCGGCTTTGGTCTCGATGAGACTGCCGTGAACCCGGTCATCTTCGAAGGCCGCGTAGTCGCACAGGATACCATCGACCCATTCGGCTAAATTGCCGTGCATGTCGAGCAGCCCCCACGCGTTCGGCGGATAGCCACCGACGGGAACCGGCCCGACCCAGTCGAAGCAGGCTTCTTTTTTGCTGAGGGCGGTGGTGCCGTTGTGAAAGGGGCTTCTGGTGCCGGCCCGCGCGGCATATTCCCACTCGAATTCGGAAGGTAAGCCGTAGGTGCCGAGGGGCACGCCTTCCTGTTCGCACAAGGCCGCGCAGAAGGTCTGCGCGTCTTTGAAACTCACGTGCCGTTTGGGCAGATTGCCGAGAAGTTCTGGCGGTTCGTCACCGCCCATGACCCGGTTCCATTGCGCCACTGTCGTTTCCGATTCGGCCACATAAAACGGCGCGGTGAAAATGCCACGAAGGACGGGGCTCTCGTTTTTGTTGCTGCCGATTTTCACACTGCCGATTTGCGCCTCACCGGGCGGAATCACGCGCAAGACGATATCAGTGGTTCGGGTTTTTACCACCGGGGCGATCTGGTACTTCCGCGCGCAGGCAAGTTGGTCTGGATGTGGGGCGGGCGGCAATTCGAAGGCGGCGATGTCGGCATGGCTGCGGAAGGTGTTCGCCGCCACTTGTTCGTCGATGGCGGTCAACAAACCCGACCGTTCGGCTTGCACGCGTCCGGGCAGTTCTTCGCAATGTTTTTTTAAACGCAACACGGTGTCCGCGAAGGCCTCGGGGGGCGAATCGAGGTGCCTGTCTAACGCACGGATGTCCGCCCGGAGTCGCTCGGCTTGCTCGAGCGCCAGCGTGGTGCGAACGCGATCCACATATCCGACGAATGGCGGAATGGTGAATGTCGATTGGGCTTGTTTGGCTTTGACGTCCAGTCGCTGGAGTTCCTCGGAGGAGGCCTCGTTCACATCGACATAAAACGGACGCAACGGGATTAATTCCTGATGGATCTGGCGGAGGCGGGTGCGATGTTCCGGCCAGGTTCGGTCGGGATTAGAGTCTTCAGGTTCGCTGGTGGCGCTTAGCAGCGGCGCGAGCGTGGTTAACTGTTGGTCCAGTTCGGCGATGGCCTGGCGGTCCATGGCATGGCGCAGTTGCGGCATTTCGGCCGCCTCCAGCCAGGCGTCGCGGAGCTCGCGCGCGTTCTGCAGGGCGGGCAGTCGAGCCGCTTGTCGCTGCGGAAAGCCCTGCAACTGATCGAGAGCGCTTTGGATATGAAGGTGCAAGGCCACTGCATCTTTGGCTGAGTTCGGTGTGGCTGGGTTTGGCATGGCGGACAGCCGGCTGAGAAAGTTTTCTTCGGCCAACAAGACCGTTTGCAGGTCGTCGAGATCGGCTTCTTCGAACCACGCCGGCTGTTCTGCCTTGGCCTGATTTAGCGTCGATTGGATCTCGGCGAGCTGCGTTGCAGACGGATTGAGCGGGACCTCGATCGCGGCCAAGCCTTGGTCGAAGATCTGTCGTACCGCCGGAATTTCCGCGCTGCTGATGGTCGGAGTGTCGTCGCTGACGACGGGGAGAGCGGCGGGGATGGGGAGATCGGAGGGGATGGGGAGAGCGGCGGGGATGGGGAGGGCGGACGGGATGGGGAGGCCGGACGGGACGGAGAGGGAGGAGGTCGCGAGAGAGGCCGGCGAACTTCCTTTGTTCATAAAGCTAAACAAGGTGAAAAACAAAATCAGAGCGGTTCCGGACAGGGCGAAATTTCTGGCGGTGGTACTTTTGAACCGGCTTGCCCCGATCGGCTTGGCCGTGTCCGAGGCGTGCGGGGTGTTTCGGTTGTCCTGGGTTTCCGTCGTGGCCACCGCTCGCTCGATTTCCAAGCCGGCATGGTTTGGGAAGTTCGAATCATGAACGGTTTGGACGGTGCGCGTCTCGGTCCAGGAAGCAGGTTCGCTACCCAGCGACCGGGAGAGTTCGGTCAGCAGTTGCGTGTCGGTGGTGACGGGATCCTCGGTTTCCAGATAGTGGTGGTACGAGACCCCCGTGCAGGACTCGAGGGCCAGCACCACATCTTCCAGCATGGCCCGCGTTTGCGGGTAGCGTTTGCGCGGATTGTGGCAGACACTTTTGCGGATGAGGATGGCGATCGACGGGTATTCGCGAAAGATTGGTTTGTGCAAGTCGGGTCCGCGCTTGCGCTGGACGCGGTCCAACCAAGCCGCTTCCTCAGGCCCCTCGAAGTCGCGCAGCGGCGGCAAGGCGGAACTGCCGGTAAGCGCTTGGTAGAGACAGAGGCCAAGGGAGTAGATGTCGGACTGCGGCGAACCGCGGAAGCCCGCTTCGAGAAATTCCGGGGCCTTGTACTCCCAGGTTCCCGGGACCACGCCGCGGGTCATCGACGAGTTGGAGTCATGCACGATGCCGAGATCGAACAACTTGCCATCCGCCGGGCGGTGGCGGGGCGCGTACAAGTTGGCTGGTTTGATGTCGCGGTGCACTATGTTACATTCGTGCATGCGTTCGAGGCCGAGCAGGTAGTTGGCAAATACCTCCAGCGCCTCCGGTACCGGCATGCCCGAACGCGCCGCGCGGATGCGGTTGCGCAGCAGCGCGCCCGGCATGCCGTGGAGCAATTCCATGACCAAATAATAGCTGCCGTCACCACTGACTTCCGGATAGATGAGATCGATGTAGCGGACGATGCGCGGACTGGTCAGCAGTTGCATCACTTTTGCCTCCTGCAAAAAACGACGCTCGGCGCGTGCGTAGATCAACCGCTTGACGGCGACGTCCTGCCCGTTGGCCAAGCGCCCGCGGAACACCTCGCCGAAGCCGCCGCGTCCGAGGAAGGCGACCAGTTCGATGTTGCCTTTCTCGCAGGGCAGCCAGCGGTTTTTCAGTGACAGCAAATGCGTGCGCATCTCGGCCGCGTTTTCGAACCGGTGTCCGCAGGAAGTCGACAGGGCGCGCCGGAAAAACGCGTCCAAGCCGGGGATCAGGTAGATATGGCTTTTTAGACGCGCCCATTGATCGGGATCATCGATGTTGCGCAGCGAGCGCAATTGGAACGAGCCTGGCGTTGCGCTTCGTTTTTGCGCGTACAGAGGCGTTCGACCGGCGAGACATTGGAACAAGATGACAGCGACGGCATAGAGGTCCTTGGCCACGGGTCCGCATCCGGTCCCGACCGGCAGTTCACCGTCGGACGCGGACGGATCGTAAGGACTCCCCGGACCCGGTTCCAGCTCGGCGCCAAAACCATCGACGAAAATCTCTTGTCCATCGATGGAGAAGCGAAAATGTTTGGGTTGAATGCCGCCATGATGCACCCCGGCTGTGTGGGCCGCTTCCAAGGCGTCGAGCACCGATCGGAACACCCGCCGAATGTCAGGGAGCAGGAAATGTTTCGTGTGGATCAACACCTGGGCGAGACTTTCTTTGGCAACGGGACGATAGGCCAGCGCCAGTTTTGATTCGCCGTTCTGTTCTAATTCCTCCATGAACAGGGGACGCCGGATGGCCGGATGCACCAAGGATTTGTGCAGTTCGAAGATCCTGATCGCCTGCGCTTCCTGCTCGGTACAATAGATGTGGCGCTCTAGTTCCTCCTGAATTTCGGTATCTTCCCGGGATGACACACAAATCGTTCGTACCACGTCCTCTGGGCGGATTTTCACGCCGGTCTGTTCATTATGTAATGTGGGAGACATTTAATGACGTCATATCTGAAGCTTGGTGGATTTCAAGAACGAATGCCTCAAACGGCTCTATAACGAGCGGCCTTCGAGCCGATTTACCCAGTGCGCTCTGGCTGGGAATTGGCCGGGGACCGCCTCTTGGAGAATACGGTTGCGCAAGGCTATTTTTTGCGAAGGCAGAGCGCGACTATATTCTTGGTTGAGGTCGAGGAGGCGTTGATTGCTCTGTTTGTAACGAGAGGCCAACCACGCCCGCAAGGGTTCGCCGTCGATGGTGAGCTTTTGTTCGCTCCGGCCAAGTCCGAGAACGATGCCACCAAGGATGAGTTGATCTCGCAGCGGGGCCTGGGCCATTTGCGCGGTCCACTGCTTTTGCAATTGGTCGCGTCGTTCGATCAAGGTGGTGCACTCACGCAGCAAGGTCAGCATCTGTCCTTGATGAAGAAGGCTCCGGCCGTTGGCTTTTTGCGTCTCCGCGTAGGCGACCAGGTCGCCGACTAATTTGAGAATGTGGCGGGCCTGAACCAGTTGTGGTTTGAACCGCGTGGTGTTGCCGATCGCGAAGTCGGGATTGCTAGGCAGCGTCTTGAGCATAGAGTGAAAGGCTTCGATCCCGAGCATCTCGTCGTAGACAGAGATGGCCTCGGCGCGACTGCGCCGCGGAAACTCCTTTTCGTGGCAATCACAGGCTAGAACCTTTTGTATGGTGCCACCCTCGAGCCACAAATCGAGCACTGCCGGCAGTTCGCGTCCCTCGGGAATCGCCCGTTCGATCCGCGTGATATGGTAGCTGAGATTTTGGGCTTGGCGGATCAACGCGGCGTGGATCTTCTCCATCGCGGCGCGGGTGTCGGAGAGCCGGGGATCCTTCGAACAAGCGGATTGCGGGGGCAGTTGCAGGGGAACTTCCAGAGCCGTCTCAAACTCCAAGGCGGCGATATGGGTGGAGATCCTCAGGGTGTTCTCAAAGGCCTCGGACAACTGCACCAAGACGGGCAGCAAGAGGTCGATCTCGCTGCGCACGGCCGCGGAGGCGTTCCGCCGGAAGGCCTTGGTTTCGCGCAGCGCACGATGAAAGTCGGGATAGTGCATGGCGCCGTCGGGGCGGCGTTGGATGGAACAGAGCGACAGGATCTCGTCGAACTTGGCGAACTCCTCCTCGACCCCGCGGAGTTGCCCGGAGACGCCGGCCAAGGCCTGTTCGAGCGGTTCGAACATCGGGTTTTCCGCAGACTCATATGCCGGCAGTTTGCCCAGATGAGTACGCAGTTCGTCGAGACTGATTCCTGAACGCGCCAAGGCGCTCTGACTAGCGAGGTAGTGACCCAGCATCTCTTTGGCACGCAACATCTCCGAACGGGCGGCGTGCGCCTCGGCACTCCAAGTCCAATCGGTGGCCGGCGTCGCGGCTAAGACGGACAAGCTTTGTGCCGCCGCCTGAAAGTTGGTCGAGGCGAGCTGCGCCTGTGCCGTTTCCCAGCCTCGTTGGGCCGCATGCCAGCCATCCACTTTTTTCTGGAGAGCGGCGTGCGCCTTCTTGTTTTCATCCCCGCCGACGGCGTGTGGGGCCTCCTCGAGTTTGGTTTTGGCGGCGGCGAAGGAGCCTTCACGGGCGAGTTCCTCGGCCTTGACCATGGTGGTCGGCGCCGAGTCCTTGAACGCATGCTGGTAGGCGAACCATGCGCCGGAAAGCAGGATGACGGTCGCACCGATCACCAGGAACTTCAGCAGCGGATTGGTGTTCTGATCGCCCTGCACCCCGTCGTGGAAGCGCAGGTCGATATGCGCCACGCTGACGATGTCGCCGTGGCGAAGCATGCGTTCGACGCCGGCCGGCAGTTCCTCGCCGTTGACGCTGGTGCCGTTGGCGCTTTCCTTGTCGACCAGCCAGCAGGCATTGTCTTTGCGTAGGATCACCGCGTGTCCGCGCGAGACCAGTTGGTTTTGAAAAACGATATCGTCGGCCGCTCCGTCCGAGCCGAGCCGGGTGTTTGCCTGGGTGACAAAGTGTCGTTTATCGCGGTGGGCACCGCCCAATTGCAGCAGGCTGGGATCCTGGTGCAGGATCTTGGGTTTGATCGAGGTGTTCTCCACGAGCAGAACGCAGTCGCCAATGCGCACCTTGGTGCCGACGTCGACTTTCGCGGTTTTCACTTTTCGTCCGGAGACGCGCACGCCGTTGGAACTGTTGTTGTCGCTCACCCGCACCTGGTTCTTGCGGATGTCGATGCGCGCATGCACCGAACTCACGCGGGTGCAGCTTTTCGGCACGAACCATTCGTTTTTCGAACTGCGTCCGACGTGCAGGGTGCCCGGAAGATCGCGCACCGGGCTGCGGTGCAGTTCGACGTCGTTGTGTCGGAGAATGAGGTCCATGAGGTGGCTGCCGGGTGAGTCGTTGGGGTGCGGTGAGTGGGTCTACCAATCGCGGATGGTGTGGTAGCGCTTGTCGGAGGGGTTGGTGAAAATCGACATGGCGCGGCGCCGGATGTTGACGATTTCCTTGTCGTTGTAGGAGATGTACGCGGCGTCGCGTTCGAGCTTCAGATTGCGGAACCAGAGGTCTTGTTTGGTGCGCAGCCGTTCGAGTAGTTCGAAGCCGCGCGAAATGTCGGCAAAGGCGACCTCCGCGGTGGCGTCGGCGATCACATGCATCAAGGCACGTTCGGTGGCGGACCAGGTGCCGGGGGCGATGCGACCGAGGTTCTGGGTGGCGTCGGCGAGGAGCTCCTGGCGGGTGGCACTGCCGGCGTCGGGTTGCGGCAACCAATAGCGCCGGATCGTGGCGGCGTCGAAGCTGAGAAAGTTGGTGCCGACGAGGCCCTTTCCTCGATCGAAGTCTTTCGAGGCGATCTCCGAACGCAACACCAGCAGGCGGTCGCCGAGATGGACGAACCATGCAAAGCCGGAGCGCAGTTCGCCGTTCTGGTATTGGTAGGGCACGATGGTGGCCGGGACGGCGTTTTGCCTGCCGATGAAGAAGGGCTTTTGCAGCGCGGGTGAAAAGGAATAACGCAGTTCCGTCTGCCGTTTCTCGTTCTGCCATTGGGTCACAAGTCGCGGCAGGTGCCGCCGCGCCAGATCCGTGTCTGCGCGGTCCTCCAGATGCAGGTAGAGTGGTACATCAAGCGCCCTGCCGACGTGGGTCTCGATGGTGAAACCACCCTCGAAGCTGTCGATCTGGGCTTTGCCGCCAGGCGGATGGGGGAACACGACCCTGCCGCCGCCAAGCGGCAATTTGATCCCGCCCTCGGAGTAGGAGCCGTCCGCCTTTTTGGGCCAGGAGAGAGTGAGTTCGGGGGGTGCCCCGCGTGGCGGTCCGAGGTAGAGCAGCACGCCGAACATGGCGAGGAACAGGCCGGCCAGCAGCAGGCGCCGCTTGGCTTTCTTGTGTTCGAGCTCGCGTAACCGGTTGATCAGTTCGGGATCGGCCTTCACGGTCTTTTCGACGTCGGCGTCGGTGTCCGAGACGATTTCGGTGGCCTGCGCCATGGTCGGCTCATCGGTCCAAGGCTCGGCCGTGGCCTCGTCGGCCTGCTGGAATGGAAAGCCGGCCGGGGTCTTGGATTGGTTCCATGGTTGTTGCGCGATCGGCGGCGTTTCCTGCGGTGCTGGCGGCACCATGGAGGGGGCGGCGAAGGTGGCTTGTTCCGGCTGCTCCGGCTTTTCCGTTTTTTCCGGCTTTGCCGGAATGGCGGGCTCGACCGGCGTGGGTTCGGCATCCATCGGTGGAGCCATTGTCACGACCTCGAGAAGATCCTGGGGCGTTGCCAAGAACGGCGTTTCCGCCGCCCAGCCGGTCGGGGCGCGGGTGGGCGTCTCGGTTTCGCATTCCCGCCACTCTGCGCCGACGGGCTCCGGCTGTTCCTTGGTGTCGAGGATTTCAGCAAAAAATCCGAGCGGGGTGGATTCCGACACGGCTTGCGTCCGGGTGGCTGTCGCCTCGTCGTTTTCCGGATCCGCGGATCCGTCTTCCGGCATCTGGTTGAAGAAGCCGCGCGGGTGTTCCGGGGGGGCCGCGGGTGGATGGTCCATGGTCGGCGGACGCAACAGGACTTCGATTTCCTGCATGCGAAAACGTTTACCCGCCTCTATCGTGGTCGGTTCGAGAACGGGGCTGTCCTCCATACTGGTTCCACGCGCGCTCAAATTTTCCAGCACAACGCCGTCGGAGGAGACGGTGAGGCGCGTGTGTTTGCCGGAGACACAGCCGTCTTGCAGGCGGAAGTCGGCGGAACGCGAACGCCCGATCACGTGGCTGCCGGGAAACAGCCGGTAGGTTTGTCCGGCGGACAGGCCGTTGCAAATTTCAATCAGCAGCATGGTCTTATAGGCTCGAAAGGGTGTTCATCATGCGGATGACGATCGGGGTGAAAATGACGATAAAAGTGGCTGGCATAATGAAGATGACCATCGGCATCAGCATCAGCGAGGAGGCCCTGGCCGCCTTGCGTTCGGCGCGGTGGAAGCGGGCGTTGCGCACTTCTTCAGCTTGGATCTGCAAGGTCTCGGTGACACTGGAGCCCATTTCCTGCGACTGGATGACGGCACCGACCAGCGACTGCACCTCCTTGACCGCGACCCGTTCGGCAAAGCGCTGCAGGGCTTCGGCCCGGCTGCTGCCGAGGCTGATCTGTTTCAGCAGGCGTTCGAACTCGATCACCAGCGGTCCGTCCGGCGCTTCGCGTACGAGGTTGCGCAGGGCGGCGCCGAAATCTTGGCCGGCGCGCATGGCGACGGTGAGCAGGTCGATACAGTAGGGCAGGTCGCGGGCGATTTGCTCTTTGCGCTTTTTCAGGCGACCGGCCAACCATGAACGCGGATAGAGCCAGCCGACGCCGCCAGCGACCACGCAGGCGCCGGCCGAAGCCGCTGCCGACTGGGTGAGGATGACCAGCAGCAAGGCGCCGCTGATCGAACCGGCGATGGCGGCGAAGCCTTGCAAGCCGATGACATCGCGCGGTTGGATGACGTCCTCGAGACCGTTGGCAACCAGCAGTTCGCGGACCGCCTTGGTCTGTTTGTGGAACGCGCGCGCGGAAAGCGCCTCGACCGTATTGCCGCAGGATTCAATTTGTTCGGAAAAAATGCGGAAGGCTGCCGGGCGATTGTCCTGAACCGGCGGTGGAGCCTTGCCGCGTCCGACCGCGCCGGTCACCAGGGTGAGGACCGAACGCGAGGCCAGCGCGGCGGCGAGAAAAACAAGGGCGAGAACGATGTGGTTTTCCATGGGATCTCCTCGGGGGTGTTCAGACTTTAATGGTGACGATGTTCCAGATCCAAACGAAGCCGCAGAGCTCGAGCACCAGAACGGCGCCGATGGCACACCAGCCGATAGTGCTCGTGAACAGCAGCGACATCAGTTGGCTGTCGACCAGATACATCAGGCAGAACACGACCAACGGTGCCAGCGACATCACGAGCGCCTCGAAGCGCCCTTGCGCGGTCATGGTCTTGAGTTTCTGTTGGAACTCGGTCCGGCGGCGGATGGTCTCGGTGATTTTCTGCAGCACTTCGGACAGGGAACCGCCGGACTTCATGGTCAGGCGCACCGCCGTCATCAGCAGTTTGAGATCCTCGTTGGGCATACGTTGGCACAGGCGTTGCAGGGCGGTGCCCATGTCCATGCCGCAGCGGTATTCGTTGAGCACCACATTGAGTTCTTCGGCCATCGGACCGCCGATGCGCCGGGCCACGTTCTGCAGCGAATCGGAAAACGACGCCCCGGCTTTGAGGCCGTTGGTCAGACCGAGGGTGAGGTCCATCATGCCGGACGCGAATGCGCTGCGGCGGCGATGGAGTTTGAAGGTTAAAATGCCCGATGGCAGCTGGAACGCCACCCCTCCGCCCAATGACAGAGCAAGTAAAAGGAGGAGAGGGTGGACAATTCCAACTGCCAGGGCAACCGAAATGGCGAGACCGCCCCCGGCAACCCCCGCGGTCCATTGCTGGCGCGCGAGTTTGTTGGGGGTGGTGAAAAAGGACATGGCGTGCTCATCGAGTTTTTTTGGTTTCTTGCGCCGGCCGCGGCGGCGTTCGTCGCCGAACTCGATCAATACCGGCAGCAGCGCCCAGACGGTCGTCGCCACCGCGAAGAAGACCAAACCGAAAATCCACAAACCCTTGGGCATGGCTTCAAGAATCGGTCGGACAAAACCCAGCGTGGCCAAGGTGGTCAGAGTGCCCATCATGCGTTCTCCTCCGGGCGGAAGATGCTCTCGTCGACCCGCAGGTCGCCTTTTTCCTTCAAGGTGGAGATGAAGTTGGGGCGGTTGCCGGTGGCGACAAATTTGCCGGTGATCTTGCCGTCTTCATAGCCGCTTTGCACGAATTCGAAAATGGGCTGGGACAGAATCGTGTCATTCTCCCGGCCGGTGATCTCGGTGATTTCCATGACCTTGCGCGAGCCGTCCGGCAGGCGTTGTTGTTGCACGATGATCTGAATGGCGGAGGCGATTTGTTCGCGGATGGCGACCGAGGGGAGGTCGAAGCCGGCCATCATCACCATGTTCTCCAGACGCATCAGCGCGTCGCGGGTCGAGTTGGCGTGCACCGTGGTAAGCGATCCGTCGTGGCCGGTGTTCATCGCCTGCAACATGTCGATCGCCTCCGAACCGCGGCACTCGCCGACGATGATGCGGTCCGGGCGCATGCGCAGCGAGTTGCGCACCAAGTCGCGGATGCCGACATGGCCTTTGCCCTCGATGTTGGCCGGACGGGTTTCAAGTCGAACCAGATTGGGATGGTGCAGCTTGAGTTCGGCGGAGTCCTCGATGGTGACGATGCGTTCGTCCTCGGGGATGCTGAGACTGAGAATGTTGAGCAGGGTGGTCTTGCCCGAACCGGTGCCGCCGGACACGAGGATGTTCTGCTTGGCGCGCACCGCTTCGGCGAGGCAGTCGGCCATCGCCTGGGTCATGCTGCCGAAGCGTTCGATCAGGTCGGCCGAGGTGAGCTTGTCCTTCATAAACTTGCGGATGGTGACCGAGTGGCCGTCGAGCGCGAGCGGTTCGACAATCGCGTTTACCCGTGATCCGTCGGGCAGACGCGCGTCGACCATTGGCGAGGACTCATCAACCCGGCGACCCAGCGGTTCGACAATGCGTCCGATGATCGCGAGCAGGTGGCGGTTGTCAAAAAAGCGGAGCGGCGTCTGGGTGATTTTGCCGTGGCGTTCGACAAACACACATTCGGGTCCGTTGACCATGATCTCGGTGATGCCCTCGTCGCGGATCAGCGGCGACAGCGGTCCGAAGTCGACCAGTTCGTCGAGCAGCGCCTGACGGAAAGTGTCAAAATCGAGTTGGCCCGGAATCCGGTGACGCACTTCTTTGAGCACGTCGTCGAGCGTGTGTTCGAGGGCACGGCGGTTGGCCGCGTCCTTGAAATCGACGACGCCGCGGTTGGTGTTCTGGCGCGACAGGATCTCTTCGTGCACTTCGCGTTTCAGCGCCATCAGACTTTCAGAATACAAGGTCTCAACCATCGCGAACTCGGCCTCTTGGTCCGCTTCGGACGGGGTCGGGGAGGGTGCCGGTGGTGGTGCGGGGGAGGCGGCCGCTGGTGGTTTCGCCGCGGCTTCGGCTTGTGGTTCCGCGATCTTTATGCTGCTGGCAGGAGCGGATGCCGACGCGTCTCCGACGGCGTTCGGGTCTTCAATTTGAATGCGGGTATGACCGAGTTCGATCAGGTCGCCGGCACGGAGCGGCGAGGGGCTCTCGAACGGTGCCCCGTTCAATCGGGTGCCGTAACTGCTGCCGAGATCGAGCAAGTGGAGTCCGTCGGCTTTGCTTTCAATGCGGGCGTGTTTGCGCGAGACAATCTGGTCGCTGAGTCCGAGATCGTTGCTCGAACCCCGTCCGATGGTCAGACTCTCGCGGTCCTTCCATTCGATTTGTTGTCCTTGCTCGGGACCTTCGATGACGGTGACAATCATGGCGTTTCCTTGGGGAATGATGGCGGTAGTGGGCGTTCAGCGAAGCGGGTAGGTTTCTGTGATGGGCGGGAGGTTCGGCGTTTGAACCGGCGGGGATACGGCGACTTTACGCGAGCGCACGACCCGCCAACCGTCGGGGTCCGGCCGGGCGATGCGGGCAGGCGTGATCGTCGGCGTCGGGGGAATCCCGGCAATGATGGGGCGCGCCATGGCTCCAGCCGAATTTGACTGGCGGTGGAAAAACGGTTTAGGCGCGGGCGGCTTGCGGTAGCCTTCGAGGATGGTGCGGGTGAGCGGCAATGTTTCCGCCCGCACTGGCATGGTCGACATGGCCTGCGGCGGGCGGCGTGGACTGACCATCAACACGAGGCGGGAGAGTTGCGTGTCCTTCTTCCTCGAACTGCCGAAAAATTTCGCGATCGGGTTTTTCCTCACACCGGGCAGGCCATCGGCATTCTCCCCTTCTTTGAACTCGTTCTTGCCGCTCAACACCATGGTTTTGCCGAACGGGACCACGATATGCCGGGTATTCAGTGTCTCGTCTTGCGTGGTTAAGGCCGCTTGGCCCGGATTCTGGACCGAACGCATGGTCAAGGACAGGTTCAACGAGACCAGATCCTCGCTGATCCGAACCCCGGACGCTTTGATGCTGAAACCGGTGTTCACGGTCTCGAAGCCGGAGGAGGTCCCGCCAAATCCCACCCGTGGTTGCAGCAGGAAGGTTTTGCCGCTGCTCATCTCCGCGCCTGGGCTCGGGTTTGTCTCGCTCGGAAGTCCGCTTTTGAACATCAGGTGGCCGCCGATGTCGATGCGGTTGCTGACATGGTCCTCGTTGAAGGTTTCGATCAGGTTGAAGGTGTCGTTCATGCCGAGGTTGAGCAGGTAGTTCCCGGCTTGGTTGCCGACATTGTTGAAACGACCGATGCTGCCGTAGGCCTGTCCGAAGATGGCACGGGTATCGAGTTGGACATTGCGCAGGGCGTTGAATCCTTTTGCGGTCAACTTGGTGCTGTCGACGCTGATGACGCGGACCTCCAGGTCGATGTCCGTCTCCTCGATTTCAATGTCGAGATAGGCGCTCACCCGCCCTTCGCCGACGGAATCGCCGGCGTCGAGCGATTCACGTTCGTTCTCGTCCTGCACCACCAACCAGCGTTGGGCGGAGATGATGCCTGCGAGTTTCAACAATTGTTGTCGACTGTAAACTTTGCCGCGCAGCGTGATCACACTGCCGTCGGTTGACAGGGCGATCTGTCCGGGCGCGCCCCGTTGGCCGGCGGGGATAATATCGAAGCCACCGTCGCTGATCGCCGTTTCGAGGCGGACCAAAATTTCATCGGCCGGCCGGAACTCGACGAAACTTTTTAGTTCCGGGAACATGCCTGCCACCCGTTTAAATAGGGCGAAGCGTTCGGGATTGCTGATGGTTCCGCGCAGAAAGACCAGTCCGCCGTGACCGCGGCTGATTTCGACTTCGGGCACGCCCTCCAGCAAGTCGCTCACCGATCGAATCAGCGAGAGATTGTCTTGTACCACCCGGACTTCGTACCGGGTCGAGCCGACGATGCCTTTGACGATCACGCCGGTTTTGCCTTCCTGTTTTGCGGTGAGCATCAGCACGTTGCGTTCGGGGAGTTGCGCCTCGAGGATGGCGGGATTGCCGACGCCGACCCCGGTCGCTTCGAAGGGCAGCGGGAATTCTTTGAGGTCGCCGAGGCTGAGTTCGATGACCTCGTCGTCGATCTGGCCAAAGGCGGGCAGGAAGGGCAGCACAAGAACAAGGAGGGCGGCGAGGAATCGGTTCATGGGACGTCTCAAGTGGTTGGCGGACAGGTGGACGGAGAAATTAACGTTGGCTGATTTTACCGACCTTCAGCGGCACGGTGTATTGGTGCAGGCCCTCGAGCAGTTGCGGGAAGGTGGACTCGTCGACCAGATATGGGATGTCCTGCCGGGTGCTGTTGGAACTGTCGTCCGTCCGCCGAAGAAAGACATTCACTTCGGAGGTTGCGACGGCACGTTTGAGCAACATCGCATCGGCCGGACGCATGCTGAGCAGCAGGGACGACTCGCGGTCGTCGTGCACAATGTCGAGAATCCGGAGTTTGGGGAACACCGCCGTTGTGGCGGTTTCTTTCACGTTGAGAAACTCGCCGAGCGCGTCCTTTTTTTCCGCCAGTCGATTGGCCGTGGTGGTGGAGACCAGCATGATCTCATTGCCGGGGCGGAGAAAAGGGGTCATGCCGCTTTTGCTGATCGACATGTCGACGCCGACCTCGCCTTCGCCGATGATCGACTGGCCGCCGCCGGGAAGTTTGATGCTGGAGGCGTAAATATAGTCCCCGTCTTTAAGATCCTGGGTCACGGTTTGGCCGAGAAGATCGGACGCGTCTTTCCAGAGGAACACCCCGTGCGGCCGGTCGCGTCTAAGCACGTCTTTCTTCACCAGGTCTCCTTCGCCAAGAATGTCACCGGCTTCGATATCATGGCTGGGGCTGACCACAGACGTCATCGCCTGTGGAATCGGATCGTTTTTAGAAATCAGTCGGCTCACTGCGAGGACGGCGGCGACGCCGAGACAGACGGAGAGGATGAGGGGGACGTAGTTTTTCATGGCGTGTCGGATGGTGAAGGGGTAGCGGGTGTAAGGGGTTGTTCGACGACTTCAGGGGGTTCGTCCGGATCGGTTTGGCCGGGTTCGGGCTCGCCGGGATCGTGACCGAGGAGGAAGGTTGTACGGCCGATTTCGCGTTGGCTGAGATGCAGGAAAACCCGTTCCGGCTCTTCGCCGCGTTCGTAGCG
>Ga0114956_1001072_pt1 | contig 21267 bp, 14 predicted proteins | sample MaitaG_FD_87304 | JGI IMG/M metagenome (GOLD analysis project Ga0114956, IMG submission 87304) | Marine algal microbial communities from Maine, USA - Maine_Asex2 metaG | ecosystem: Host-associated > Algae > Red algae > Unclassified | place: Maine, USA | collected 2015-01-05
TGATCAATTCGAGGTATGATTTTTCATCATTCGTGAGTCGATCCCCTGATCGATGTTCCAGTAGTGTGCTGAAGTTTGAAATGGTCTGAATAGGCGTGCGCAGATCATGCGAGGCTACCTTTGCAAATTCCTTCAACTTTATGTTGCGATCAATGTAAGATTGCAATTCTTCCTTCTGCTCATGTAGCTGCAGGTTTTTCGCTGCAAGCACAGTCTCGGCCGTCTGCTGGATTTTATTCCTCTGATAAAGTAGGAATGCGATGGCCAAGGCAGCCAGTAAGCCAGCGATAAGCACCAGAGTCAGTAGCCTTTGGTTTTTTTGACTCGCAGCCAACACAAGTTTATCCTCTTGCTCCTGCAAAAGTCTTTGCTGAGCTTCAGCCTTATAGTCACGTTGCAACATGAGTTTGGCGACAGCCTCACGATCATTGCGCTGCATCAGTCGATCCTGTAGTCGAGTGATCTCTTTTTGATATTTCAGCTGCAATTTCTCGTCTCCGAGCATCTCTGCGGCATTGGCTAAACATCGACATGATTCGAGTCGGAATTCATCGTGATCGAGGTCAATTGCTATTTCTGAGGCTTGGAGGCAAGCAGATTTACCCCTTTCGGCAAAGCCTTGTGAGAGTTCAAACTGTCCAAGCAAGATATTTGTCTCCAATACACCTCTGCGATTCTTAATCTTCACGGCATGATCAAGACTAGTCTCAAGGTGGCGTCGTGCATCCTCTGTTCTACCTGCATGTTGCGCCAGCAGTCCTTGTTGCCGCTCGAGATGAGCGAGAAAGCGAAGATCATGCGTCGTATCTTGTCTCAAGCGATTGAGTAAAGTCTCCGCCTCATTGTACCGACCTGCTTCCCGATATGCGGCAGCCAAATCTCGCTGATGTTGCGCCAAGTGATCCTGATTACAATACGGATAACTCTTTTGAAAATAGCTCTCCGCTTCTTCTAAATCTCCCAGTGCAGAGTGTATGTTGGCAATTCGGCCATAGCTGAGACAAATACCCTCTGAATCAGCTATTTCAATAAATCTAGGTAGCGTCTCAAGTGCTAGCTCTAATGCCCTGACGTAGTTTCCCTGGTCCAATTGAATCTTGCTCATGTTGGTCTTAATCATCAGAATACCCGAGGTATCGCGCACCATCTCAAACCTTGCCAACGCTTCATTAGCCGTAGCGTAGGCTTCTTCAGATAGACCCTGCAGATTTAGAGCGATGCTGCGAAGGGAAATGAAATGACCCACCCAACTCAACTCTCCTGCCTGCTTTGCATATGCTTCACCCTGCTTCGTCAGATAGTATGCACTATCTGGTTTGCTAAACAGATATTTCTGCCAAATACATTCATCGAGTGCGTCAAGTCTATTCGTATCGGGAAGTGCACTATTTCGCCAAGCGAGCCAAAGTGAGTCCTGGGCAGATGTAGCCCAGATGGTGCTGCGTATGGCTGGTAGCATCAGTAACAATGCCAGAGTCCACTTTTTCGCCAGATGTGCAGCGCAATGAATCATTCAGTTACTAAGTTAAGCATAGTCGAGATGAGAAGTCAGTTTCCCATTCAACAATGGTCCATTACCTATACGTTTTAGAATATATCAATGCACAGGTTTGCACCAACCTTTGATTGAGTATTATTGCTGCCAATAACGCTCGTATGGAAAACATTTGGCAAGTCGGAATAACAGGGGGCATGGGTGCTGGCAAGAGCTTGGTCTGCCGCATCTTTTCCGTGCTGGATATCCCGATCTACGACGCCGACAGCCAGGCAAAATATCTCATGCAAAATGACCCTCGGCTGAAGCAAGAACTAGTCGATCTGCTGGGTGCAAACACCTATGACCCTGATGGCAAGCTAGACCGAGGATTTGTGGCAAGCCGCATTTTCTCGGATGAATTCTTGCTGCAATCCCTCAACGCCCTGGTGCACCCTGCGGTACATCGCGATGCGAGTCGCTGGCATCAAGAACAGTCTAACGTACCCTATACCCTAAAAGAAGCTGCACTCACCTTTGAAAGCGGAAGCTATTTGCAACTCGACTTTGTCATCAACGTGGAATGCCCCGAAGACATTCGAATCGCTCGCATTAAGGAGCGTGACCACCTGTCTGATGAAGAGATACAAGCACGACTCAAACGACAGTGGACGGAGAAGCAGCGTCGAGACCTGGCAGATTTCACCATTGTAAATGATGGTAAGTGCCTGCTTATTCCGCAGGTGATGCAAATTCATGCAGAACTCGCGTAGTGTAAACACTGCTTGCAGATGGGGGTGTCGGGTGTTGAGGCTTCTTGAAGTTGCAATTCTTAACTTTGCAACAGCTAAAAACAAGATGCCATGATAGATACTGCAACTTTCTCTTCGCAAACGCTGATCGATCTGGAAAACAAGTATGGAGCTCACAACTACCATCCGCTGCCCGTTGTGCTGGCCCGGGGCGAGGGAGTGCATCTATGGGATGTGGAGGGAAAGCGCTATCTCGACTTTCTTTCAGCATACAGCGCGGTAAATCAAGGACATTGCCATCCAAAGATTATTGAGGCGCTCATCACGCAAGCCAAAGATTTAACGCTCACCTCGCGGGCATTCCACAATGATCAGCTGGGGCCGTACGAAGAGTTCATCAGCCATTACTTTGGCTACGACAAGGTCTTGCCGATAAACAGTGGTGTTGAAGCCGTTGAAACAGCCATCAAGCTCTGCCGCAAATGGGCATACGAAAAGAAGGGCATTGCCCCCAACCTTGCTCGCATCATTTTTGTTTCCGGCAATTTTCATGGCCGCACTTTGGGCGTCATCTCAGCGTCGGTAGATCCATCATCGACCACGGGCTTTGGCCCCTTCTTGCCTGGGTACGATGTGATCCCATACAACGATCTCGATGCGCTTGAGACTGCCTTGAAGCAGGAGAATGTAGCTGGATTTTTACTTGAGCCGATTCAGGGCGAGGCAGGTGTATTCGTGCCGGATGATGGCTATCTCAGCCGAGCTCGTGAAATGTGCCAGGAAAACAATGTATTATTTATTGCTGACGAAGTTCAGACGGGCATAGCCAGAACAGGTAAGCTTCTGGCTTGCGATCACGAAGATGTACGACCCGACATCCTTATCCTGGGTAAGGCACTCTCCGGTGGTGTGCTGCCTGTGTCAGCAGTGCTTGCCGACGATGACATCATGCTCTGCATCAAGCCTGGTGAACACGGCAGCACATTCGGTGGCAATCCACTTGCCTGTGCCGTCGCTAAAGCTGCACTTGAGGTCGTGCGTGATGAAGGCCTCGCTGCCAGAGCAGAAGAGTTGGGAAAACAGTTTCGCAACCGCATGCAACAATTGGCTGATGATCACGTGATGGTCTCGCTGGTGCGGGGCAAAGGATTGCTCAATGCCATTGTGATCAATGATACCGAGGATTCTGATACTGCCTGGAAGATCTGCCTGGCCATGCGAGACCGCGGGTTGCTGGCCAAACCCACGCACGGAAATATCATCCGCTTTGCGCCACCACTAGTGATCAGCAGTGAGCAGATTGATGAAGCCTGCGACATCATTGAAGAGAGTATCAGGAATTTTGAAGCGATTTAGCCACGATCGAAAATCACCTTTCCATCTCGTTCGATCTGTTCGATCAGATCTTTGTTGGCAGGAAGCCGCTCATTGAGGATTGTAGGCGTTTACAGATTTTTTGTCGTGTTGAATGCCTATATCTTTCCTCCATTATCACTGGTAGTCTTAAAGTTGCCAGGCTTCTTGCAAAAGGATATCCAAGATTATTGACCAAATCATCAATAATTCTGCACATCCTCGCGTTTACTCAACATGCTCACCTGAGCTGCATTTTCATCACGACGAATAACTTATTATAATTTGGCGTAATCTATACTAGCTTAAGTATCTTTAAGATTTGTATTAAGATTTGTTAAAATTTGTTAACTGCAGCAACTCGTCCTTGCATGAAGTCGTCTCTTACTCACAACACTTTATCAATATCAACCATGCTGAAAAAATCCGTGTTCTGTTTGCTCCTGCTGTTTGCTCTAGTCGGCAGCGCGATTGCTCAGCGAACCACCGTTTTTACGGAAGCGAATCTCGCCTTTAGCAAAGGGGTAGAGTTTTTTGATCAGGGGCTCTATGCCATGTCTCAGCATGAGTTTCGAAAAGTGCTCAACCGGAGAGTCCCGGCAAATGAGCCTGAGTATCGCATCATAGCCAAGAAGGCAGAGCTACTCCTGGCGAAGAGTGCAGTACGCTTGGATCAGCCAGAGGGTCAGAAACTGATGACTGACTTTGTCAAATCACAGCGTCCTGATCCTACTGCAAATCAAGCACTGATCGAGCTGGCAAACTTCTATTTCAATAAGAAAGACTACGACGAGGCAATCGAGTTTTACAGCATGATGCAAGAGACCGGTCTCACCGAAATAGAAAAAACAGAGATCCGTTTTAAACACGGCTACTGCCTTTTCGTGAAGAAGCGATTTGACGAAGCACGTTCCAAACTTTCGGAAGTGAAAAATATACAGGGCGACTATTACTTTCCAGCCAATTACTACTACGGTCTCACCTCCTACTTTAATGAAAATTACGATGAGGCGCTAGCCAGTTGGAGTGTTGTGGAAGATGCCCCTGCCTATCGCAAGTTAATCCCCTACTACATTGGTCAGATTCACGCATCGCGCGGTGACTATGATCAACTCATTGCATATTTGGAACCTCGCATCGAGCAACGCGGTCTGAAAAATAAAACCGAAATGCACCACATGCTTGGGCAAGCATATTTCGAGCAAGGCAATTTCCAGCAGGCGCTCCCCTATTTAGAATATTACGAAGAAAAATCGGCTCGACTTCGTGCACAAGATTTTTACCAGGTAGCTCTCACGCAATATAAGAATGAGAAATACGAGGAGGCTGCTAAGAACTTCAAGCAATTAAATAATGAAAACAGTGAGCTGGGGCAGAGTGCCATGTTTTATCTCGCTGATAGCTATTTACGTGCTGGTGATAAGGCCAGCGCTCGCAATGCTTTTCAATCGGTATCAAGAATGACCTTTGATCCAGTGCAACAAGAGGAGGCACTATATCACTACGCCAGACTTTCGGCGGAGCTTGGCATGGATCGGGATGCCATCAAATCGCTGCAGCGATTTCTACCTGAATCAAAATATTATGCTAGCTCTCAAGATATTCTAGCTGAGACCCTGGTCAATACGAAAGACTACAAGACCGCAATAAAGCTGATTGAAAAAATGGATCAGAAGACGCCCACCATAAAAGAGGCATATCAAAAAGTGACATTCTATCAGGGCATCGAAGAATTTGATAAAAAGAAATACGGCAAAGCCCAGGAGTACTTTCAAAAGTCATTGCAAAATCCTGTGCAACGAACGATTCAGGCGCAAGCCACCTACTGGATCGGTGAAATGCAACACATACAAGGGCAGTTTGCTCAAAGCAAGAAGACCTTTAGCGAATACCTGACAGTCGCAGCTGGGGTAAGCTCACTTCCTGCGACGGCCTCCATCGGTGCAGCACATTATACCCAAGGCTACAATTATTTTAAAACAGAAGACTATACGGCCGCTTTGGATCACTTCGAATCATCCATTCGCACGATCCCCAGTGGGGATCAAACTGAGCTGGGAAAAAGAGCCCGACCGGATGCCATGCTGCGTGCCGGAGATTGCAACTTTAAGCGTAATCGCTATAGTGAAGCGACCAACTACTATGATCAGGCCATCACAGCAAAGGCGCCAGGATTTGAATATGCGCTTTTTCAAAAAGCAATTATCGGAGGCCTCACCGGAAATGAACAAGGCAAAATAAATGATCTCAATGTATTGGTCAATAATTATCCCCAGTCGGCATATGCAGACGATGCCCTATTTGAGTTGGCCGCGACATATCAAAGTATGGGGCAATTTGAATCGGCTGTAGCCCCGCTAAAGAAATTAATTGCGAATTATCGTGGCAAGTCTCCCTTGGTAAACCGTAGTCATTTACGTCTGGGTTTAATTACCTACAATCTAGGTCGCACCCAAGAAGCACTCGGATATTATAAAACGATCTTCAAAAATAATCCAACTTCAGCAGAGGCAAAAGATGCCATGGTGGCCATAGAAGAGATTTATGTAGATGATTTGGGTCAGCCCGATGAATATGTGGCGTTTGTGGAATCAGTGCCGGGATATAAAGTTACGGGAGATGAACGTGATGCCCTAAATTATTCCGTCGCTGAAAATCATTATGAACAGGGAGACTATACGTCGGCAGTCGCTTCGTTTTCCAATTACATCAAAACCTTTCCGAAAGGACAAAACCTGCTCAATGCCTATTATTTCAGAGGTGAGTCAAATACATTGCTGAAGGATTACGATAATGCACTCACGGATTATCTCTCGGTCGTGAAAAAAGGAGAAAGCCATCTGTACGCCAGAGCGATGGGAAAAGCTGCAACCATCAGCTACAATCACAAAGAAGACTTTAACCAGTCGTTTGAATTGTACAGCAATTGGGAGTCTCTCACCAGCGATCCAGAAGAGCAATTTGAAGCTCAGATCGGTGCCATGCGCTCGGCATATCGCATTGGAGATAAGAAAGCCACAGCGCTTTATGCTACCAAAGTATCTAGCAACCCCAAGGCGACAAATGAAGAAAAGGCATTCGCCCAATTTTTTGAAGGAAAGCTAGCTTACGAAAAAGGCCAATACGATGCAGCCCAACAGATGTTTAAGCAAGTAGTGCAGTACACCGACAATGAGCAGACCGCAGAGGCTAGATATTTACTGGCTGATATAGATTTTCGAGCCAATAAACTTGAAGAGGCAGAGCTCGCCTGTCGCAATGCGTTTTCCGAGAGTGCTGCTTATCCATTTTGGGTCGCCAAGAGTTTAATTCTGCTGAGCGATGTGCTGGTCAAGAAGTCCGATTTATTTAATGCAAAAGCTGCCTTGGAAGCAGTCGTCGAAAACTTTACGGAAGATGAGTCACTTGTTGCAGAAGCTCGAGCAAAAATAAAAGCGATAGAGCAACTTGAGAGTCAGCAAAATCGCCTCACTAAGCCGGCCGAAGGAAGCAACCTTTTGCAATTAGATCAAAGCAATAGCAATCAATAATACTATGAAAGCGATTCTTCAAAAAGTAGTTTCGGTTAGCATCTTGCTCATGCTCTTTGTCTCGATGACAAAGGCACAGGATCTACCCGACGAAAATGTCGAGGTGGTCAAAGAGTTTGAAGCACGGCTTGCCGATGCCAATAAGGTGCCGTTCCATCCGGTCAAAGAGACGGCTGAATTACAGCACCCGACCTTTCGGTATGACATTGCAGAAAAAATATTACCCGTTGCCTACGATCCTCCGGTCTTAAAACCATTGTCTATGAAGACAGAACCACCCCCACCGATCTACAATGGATTTATCAAGGCGGGCTACGGCTATCCTTCCTCACCTTATTTAGATGCAGGTTATTACATCGTAGATCGAGATGATCGCAGTCTGCTTGCAAGAATTTCCCATCACAGTGCGAATGATAAAAGCATCGAAAATTTGCGATTCTCAGACAATGATGTAAACCTTACGGGGCGCATAGTTACCGACTACGGATTTGCCATCGAAGGTGCTGCGGACGTTAGTTTGGACAATCATTTTTTCTATGGGTATAATCGCGCAGATACGAGTTTTACCAAAGAAGAAATTTCCAATAAACTCACCTACACGGGCTTGGGCCTAAAAATCTACAATGTCACCGAAAATCGGAGTAAAATTAATTACTGGACCAATGCAACGGTCTATCGACTCGGCAATGAATTTGATACACGTGAGACTGCACTAAATCTGGACATTGGTTTAACGAAGTGGCTAGGAAATTTTCCGGTGTCGGTTACAATAGGCACTGATCAAACCGCATTGAGAGACACCATCGATAAGCGCACTTTGAGTAATTTTTATTTGGGCACCTATTTTTCTTTTGGCACAGATAATCTACGAGCAAAGGTGGGGGCAAAATTGGGAAGTTCCGGTGACGAACTTTTCTTTTATCCGGATGCGGAATTACTGCTCAATTTAGTTGGCAATAATTTATCCGTATTTGTCGGAGCAGGTGGTGAGCTTCGCTCGAATACGTACAAGACTCTTACGGATTACAATCCGTTTATGGTGCCCCGCATTAATGCACTGGAAAACACCTCATTCTTTGATTTTTATGGGGGTCTAAAAGGTCTGGTTGCCGGCTTGGAGTTTTCTGCTCAAGCAGGCTATAAGCCGATCAAAAACCTCGGTCTTTTTGAGGTGAATCTCGACAGGCCGTGGGCGCGTTTTGATGTGCTGTACGATACGGTCAATGTGATTTATTTTCAGGGCTCGGTAAAAGGGGAGCTTTTTCCGAAATTTTCAATTGGTGGGAATATTATTGTAAATCGATTTGACGCTGCGGTACAAGACAAGGCATGGTTTCTGCCACAGGTGGAAGGCAAGGCCGGGGTGAGTTATTTGGCACTCGAAGACAAACTACGTATCAAGGCCGATGTTTTCGCTCGTAACTCGGTCTCTTTTCAAGAGCTTGATCTCGAGGATCAACCCAATGCATTATTTGATGTAAGCCTGGGAGCTGATTTTTATGTCCTGGAAAATGTCGGGTTTTTTCTGCAGCTCAACAATCTGGCTGCCAATCGGTACCGCAGATGGTATAATTATCCAACCCAGAGTTTTAATGTACTTGGTGGTGTGACTGCGAGATTCTGAAGTCTAATAGTCTAAAGTCTCAAATCTAGCGTCTAGTCTCATTTTATCTAAATTTCGGCAACGTATGAAAAGACACGATCTCGATCGGCTCTCCCCACATAAACATGGTCTCCATATCTGAGCGTCGTGCCTGTACTTCTACTCTTGCCCCATTTATCTTGAGCTGACTTGGCATATCCATGACTAGCCATTGCCCGCCTTTGTCATCTTCGATGCCCCAAAAACCTCCTTCCAAATTCTGATAGGTGACCTTGCCTGTGATTTTCATACTGGAGTTTTGTCTTATTCTATAATGTGACAACTCACTTTGGCGAGAAAGAGTTTCTAGGCCTGGATAATTGCCGCAAAGTCTTCTGCTTTCAGTGAAGCACCTCCCACCAAACCACCATCGACATCTTCTTGAGAAAACAGTTCATTGGCATTGGCTGGTTTGACACTTCCTCCGTACAGAATGCGCATCGCCTGTGCAGCGTCGTCTCCGTATTTGCTTGTCAGCATTTTTCGGATCGCAGCATGCATGTCTTGAGCCTGCTGAGGACTGGCAGTTACGCCGGTGCCGATAGCCCAAATCGGTTCGTAGGCAATAATCACATTGTCAAGTGCACCTGCGTCTAGATGAAAGAGACTCTCTTCCAATTGCTTGGCTACGTACTCGACATGTGTACCAGCTTCTCTAATCTGCAAAGGCTCACCGCAACAAAAGATCGGTTTCAGGCCATGAGCGAGTACCTGATCAACTTTGGCTGCAAGCAACGTGTGGCTCTCAGCAAATTGAGCACGACGCTCTGAATGTCCCAGTATGACATAGTCTACTCCAACTGATGAAAGCATGCCGCAAGAGATTTCTCCCGTATAAGCACCAGAATTTTCCTGATGACAATTCTGGGCTGCGATCGATATTGCAGAGCTGGTAGTCGACTTGATTGCTTCTGAAAGAAAAACAAAAGGCACCCCCAGGATCACCTCTCTTCCATCAGGAATTTGCACCTCAATGAGGGCATTGACCAAAGCATTCGCTTCTTCCGCAGTCTTTTGCATTTTCCAGTTTCCGGCTACAACCTGTGTTCTCATGATCATTTTTTATTGAGTGAATTGTGAAGTTTAAGAGGTGCCGAAAATAACATTTGCAAAAGAAAAAATCCCGTCAAACAAAAATTGCTGTTCGACGGGATCGCAGTGAAGGCTGACTTTGTTGAAAGGGATCAGCCTCCGCAAATTGGCACCTACCTCTTTGGATATGATCATCACGACATGGCTGAGTGATCAATGTGAGGCGCCATGAGTCTTAGTTGAGGACTCGGTAATGTTGATATGTAGTTTGTAATCTATCGTTTCATAGGAGCGTTTCTTGATGTCAATTGAGACCTTTGCACAGCTCAATGATCACCAGAAACGGATATTAAGTTTCATGGTTACAATTTGTCGAGCGAAAGATTGCAATATTCTCGCAGATAGCCAACTTCATATGCCAATAGTTTACATATTTAACATGTTTGCTCAGTGCAAGATTTGAGAAAGTGACCAGCGTAGATTCGCAAGTGCGTGGCTTCTTACTATGCTGTTCTGTATAGTTATTGTGGAAAACTGCATAGTTCAAAGGGCCATAGAGCAGCAGGACGGGGCAATTTCAACTCTATATTTGCTTTACCAAAGTTACTCTCGGATTAATCAGAAGTGTTGTTTCCAAACACAGCAGACTAAACAGAAGAATGAACGATCCGAAAATAGCCATCGAGCCCATCACTCTCAATGAGGTGTCATTTCGGCAAATCTTTACCGAATATTACGACCGGGTTCGCAGCAACGTCTACCGACAAACCAACGACTACGAACTGAGCGATGAGATAACGCAGCGCACATTCGTTAAATTTTGGGAAAAGCGCGACCGCATAGTTGTCAATCAAAGCATCTTGAGCTATCTCCATCGCTCTGCAAAAAATACGCTCTTTGATCACTACCGATCCAGGGAAGCTCATGGCCGCCACAACACCAACTATGCGAGTGAGACAGAGCGCGCTGTGCTGCCACCTCAGAATGACTCGGTCAGTGCACGCATGAAGAAGATTCACTGGGCCATCGATCAGCTAAAGCCTAAGACTAGGGAGATATTTCTCCTGAGCAGAATGGAAGGCCTTACGATGGAAGAGATTTCAAAGTACAAGGAGATACCGCGACGCACAGTAGAATATCAAATCAAGGCAGCCTTCAAAAATCTACGATCTCTCATGTCTGACGAGAATCTGTAGTAAGCGCACGATCACTTAAGTTCAGTGCTCCTTCAATTTCCAAATGGATTGATCCTTCGGCGAGACGCAACTTGTGCACAAGACCTGGTCTCAGATCTAAAGCAACGCTGGGCTTCAGCATCCTTGCTCCGGTGGTAACAATTTGATCGAGGAGGATTGCTAAATCTACAGGTGATCTATCAAGAATGAGCTGTTTAATTTTACCTCGAAATGCAACGACTAGCGCCTTTCCTAGCAGCCCTTGCTTGGTAAGAGGAATCATGACGTTTGCGAGCTGCAGCGTTTGATTCTCAGCGTTTAGATCAAACTCCACTCCCACCTCGACCATCTGCTCAAATAGACCGTTGCTCTGCACTGTAGTCCATAGTACGCCGTTGCGTTCGTTTAGCTCAATCGCTGCAATACCGATCCCATCGACGTCGATCTTCTCGTTAAGTAGGTCCAGGTTTGCGGTCAAAATTTTTGATAGTTCTGTGCAATGGATGTCGACCAAGATCTTTGCAGTAGGAACCTGGTCGTCTCTATAACTCAAATCGACTCTCAATGCAGTCTTAGGCTGCAGCAGGTTTGCTGCCACTGCAGCAGTGACTGTAATTGCCTCATTTTGTACGAAGAGTTGGTACAACGCTACATGCACCCTGGATAATCCAAGCTCGGAAGGCACCGCTTTCTTGAGCGAATGCTGCATCAGCTGGCCCAAAGAGTCATTTGCAAGATTGTTCTCTACGGCCCTGTTTAGGCCTTGCTCTAGTTTTGTCCTGCTCATGTTCAGGAGCAAATTCAACACCATTCTGGGGATAGGCAGGAAGCGCCATTTCGCATTCTCTACAGCGTCTAGCTGCAATGCTTCGATAACTATTGATACGACTAACTGCAGATCAGCAATGGCGGGCCTCAATTTTATGACTGTCCTAAAGCCGGCATCACAGATGACATGTGCACCTGAGATATTCAAGTGCCCGACAACGTGCGCCTGGATGAATCCTCTTTGTAGATTTAACTCAATGAGTTGCAACCCATCTATCTTCAGCTCCAACTTGCCGAGCTGCTTCACTGCAAATTCGGTATCGACTTTCTGAGCAGCCAAAGCTCGACTTAGCAATTGGTTGAGTTGAGCTCTACTTACCTTCCCTTGGACCTTCTCTATGTGCAAATCCACTCGTGCAAGGTCGTCGTTTTTTTCAGACGATCAACCTAATCCATGATTACTGTCAATGCAGTGGTTGTAAAAAACATCACACATCAAACTGATTTCTAATAATTATTACCTTTCTTCCCGTCTATCTCAGATTTACGAGACTAAAATTTGCTACTATGAGAAAGCTTTTTATCGTTCTTTTCCTCAGCGCGTTATCACTACCCTATTCGGAGGCACAGACATACGATGAAAAATCGTATGACGCAATTGAGTATCGCAATATCGGCCCTTTTCGGGGTGGTAGATCTGCGACCGTGACTGGCGTGCCAGGTAAACCGCAATTATTTTATTTCGGAGCAACGGGCGGCGGTGTGTGGAAGACGGAGAACGGAGGACAGACATGGAGCAATATTTCGGACGGCTATTTTGGAGGTTCTGTAGGAGCAGTCGCTGTGGCAGCTTCCGATCCCAACGTAATCTATGTAGGCGGTGGAGAGAAAACAGTAAGAGGCAATGTCTCTTATGGATATGGTGTTTGGAAAAGTGTTGATGCTGGAAAAACATGGACTCAAATGGGTTTGGAAAAATCTCGACATATACCTCGAATGCGCATCGACCCCTATGATCACAACATTGTCTATGCTGCAGTGATGGGTGATCTCTACAGCTCCACAGATGAGCGCGGCGTGTTTAAGAGCGTCGATGGCGGTGTCACTTGGAAAAAAGTGCTGTTTGCCAATCGAGATGCCGGTGCGGTAGATCTTCTACTCGATCCCAATAATCCGCGAGTGCTTTATGCCAGTACCTGGCGCATTCGACGTACACCATACAGTCTCTCCAGTGGTGGCGAAGGATCGGCACTTTGGAAAAGTACGGACAGTGGCGAGAACTGGACTGAGTTGACCGGCAATAAGGGCCTCCCAACCGATACACTTGGCATTATTGGGGTAACGGTTTCTCCGCAAAACTCCAATCGGGTATGGGCCATCATCGAATCTAAAACCGGTGGAGTTTTCCGTTCGGATGACGGAGGTGAGACTTGGAATAAAACCAACGAAAGTCGATCTCTGCGTCAGCGAGCTTGGTACTACACGCGCATATTTGCTGATACCCACGATGAAGACATCGTTTATGTGCTCAACGTACGCTACCACAAATCGAAAGATGGAGGCAAGACATTTGAGGCTTTTAATGCTCCACATGGCGATCATCATGACCTTTGGATTTCGCCTGAAGATAATCAGCGCATGGTGATCGGTGATGATGGCGGTGCTCAGGTATCGTATGACGGTGGTGCCAGCTGGAGCACCTATCAAAATCAGCCTACATCGCAGTTTTATCGCGTCACGACGGACAATCATTTTCCCTATCGCATCTATGCCGCGCAGCAGGACAACAGCACGGTACGGATAGCCTCGCGCACGGATGGATCTTCAATCGATCAGTTTGATTGGGAGTCGACTGCAGGTTGCGAATGCGGTCACATCGCAATCGATCCGCTGAACGAGGAGATTGTCTACGGCGGCTGCTACGATGGTGTGATCCAGAGGCTCAACCATGATATCGATCAGAGTCGAGCAGTGAGTGTCTGGCCAGACAATCCGATGGGTCATGGTGCAGAAGGAATGCGCTATCGATTTCAGTGGAATTTCCCAATTTTCTTTTCACCCCATGATGGCACTAAACTCTATACGGCTTCGAATCATCTTCATGTGAGCCACGATGGTGGGACGAGTTGGCAGATCATCAGCCCCGATCTTACCCGCAACGAACCCTCGAAGCTTGTTTCGTCGGGAGGGCCAATTACTCAAGACAATACCAGTGTCGAATATTACTGCACCATTTTTGCTGCGGCCGAGTCGCCGAGAGTCGCAAATTTACTTTGGGTGGGCTCAGATGATGGCTTGGTCCATATCAGTCGCGATGGGGGCGAAAATTGGGACAACGTCACTCCGAAAGGCATTCCGGATTGGACCATGATAAATTCAATTGAGCCAGATCCACATAATGACGGGGGTTGCTATCTCGCGGCCACATCATATAAGAATGGTGATTATCGGCCTTACCTCTACAAAACAAGAGACTACGGCGCTTCCTGGACGAAAATTGTAAATGGCATCGACAATGATCATTTCACCCGCGTGGTACGCTGCGATCTCAACGAGCCCGGTCTGCTCTACGCCGGTACCGAATCAGGAATGTATGTATCGTATGATGATGGAGCAAATTGGCAGTCTTTTCAGCTCAACTTGCCCATCGTGCCAGTCACTGATCTCGCCGTAAAGGACAACAACTTAGTGGTGGCCACACAAGGCAGGAGCCTGTGGGTAATTGACGACTTGTCACCGCTCTATCAGCTCTCTGAGAGCCGTGGAAAAGAGTTTTATGTCTACCAACCCAAAGACTCTTATCGCATGGGGGGGCGGCAAGCTCGAGATTTAAAAACGTCGGGCACAAATCACCCTGCCGGAGTGATGGTTTATTACAATCTCCCTGAAACGGAGGATAGTGTTGAGACGACGATTTCGTTTTACGACAGTGCGGATGAACTCATAGAGACCTACTCAACAAAGAATGAGAAGGAGAATAAACTGGAAGTCGAGGACGGATCGAATCTATTTGTTTGGGATATGAGATATGCGGATGCTGAAAAATTTGATGGGATGATATTCTGGGCAGGATCACTGCGTGGACCAATGGCATTGCCAGGTCAGTACACTGTGGAAGTGAAGCAGGGTGATCGCCATAGCCAGCGGCAGCCGTTTGTCATTCTTAGCGATCCACGCACGGAGGCGAGTGAAGAAGATCTCATTGCACAATTTGAATTTATTCAAGGGGTCAATGCCAAGGTCACGGAGGCGCATCAGAGCATCGTAAAAATACGAGAGGTACGGAAGCAAATGAATCAGATAAAACCCATTTTGAAGGAAAGCGATCAGGCCGAAGATTTACTTGATAAGGTCAAAGAAATTGAAGATAAATTGTCGAAAATTGAAAAGACGCTTTACCAGACACAGAATGAGAGTCGTCAGGATCCGCTTAATTTCCCGATTCGATTGACCAACAAATTGGCCTACCTAAATACGATAAATTCGGGAGGAGCATATGCACCCACAAGGCAGCAGCAGGAAGTGCGTGAAGATATAGAAGGAAAAATCAACAGCGAGCTGAGTGAATTTAGAGACGTCCTGCAATCGGATCTTCCTGCCTTTAATGAAGCGTATCGAAATCTATCCCTCGATGTAATTAAACTTGACGACGACAAAAAGACGGATGGCTGATCAGAAAATATGCATCGGGGTAATTAATGTTTCAGACCGGGCAAGCAAGGGCATCTACGAGGATATTCCTGGCAAGGCTGTCGTCGAGACCTTGCGAGAATATTTGACTTCTGAATTTGAAGTAGCATACGCTGTGCTGCCCGATGAAGAGGATGAGATTGCCAAGGGTCTCATTGAGATGGCCGACGAAAAGAATTGCTGTCTCATCGTCACCACCGGGGGCACCGGGCCGGCCCTTCGTGATGTCACCCCCGAGGCTACGGCACAAGTGTGCCAAAAAATGATGCCGGGATTCGGTGAGCTCATGCGCAGCACTAGTTTGCAATATGTTCCTACCGCAATTCTCTCACGGCAGACAGCAGGCATTCGCAATCAAACGTTGATTGTAAATCTTCCGGGCAAGCCCAAGGCCATTCGTGAATGTTTGGATGCAGTGTTTCCGGCGATACCCTATTGCATTGATTTGATTGACGGACCTTTTTTAATCAATGATGAAAATGTCGTCAAAGTCTTTAGACCTAAGCAGCACACCAAACCATAACTGACAAATGCTCGCTGGTGAGCCACTTGTCTCGCCTTTCCTCCTACTCCAGGAGCCGAAACGATTCTAGGAATCGATCGACAAAGTCCTCTTGAGCGTGCGTGTTCCGCACGGCAATTTGCACTGTGTAAAAGCGATCTCCAACCAAAAATGCGCGGGTCTTTAGCACCGATCGATCTTCATCGTAGTGGATGCGCCAAAAACGGCCCGGGTGATCATCGATTGATATTTGATCGGAATAAACGAGTGTGCCTTCGATCGCGCTGGTGCCTTGCTCCATGGTCACATCCAAAAATTCCTTGATGAGAGACACTGAATCACTAGGAAACGAGCCGTCTGGATAGTCACAGTAGCTTACTGCGAAAAAGGCATGGCCCAAGGAGTCGTTTTCCGTGCGTAAAGAGTGAGAGTGGTACTCCAGGGTACCCACTTCGGTTTCAATGCCTTTTAGCGAAGTCTCAAGCGCCTGAGGAACTTGCACAACAAAACCTCCATCAATGGATTCGTGCTGAACCCAATTGGGGAGCACCAAAGCCGCGAGTATCGTGAACAGAAGAGTCATCCAACAAAGATCCAACAAAGTCTGCTTGTTGGAGTTAAATAAATTTTAAAAACGCAAGAATTTTTTGCCCTTGAATTCATCTATATTTGCCCGCAAAATCAGGCACCAATGAAATACGATCTAATGGTAATAGGCAGCGGACCAGGAGGGTACGTGGCAGCAATAAGAGCTTCGCAACTTGATATGAAAGTTGCCATCGTTGAGAAGGAATCACTAGGGGGAGTTTGTCTCAATTGGGGATGCATTCCCACGAAGGCCTTGCTCAAGAGTGCCCAGGTCTTTGACTACATCAAACATGCCTCAGATTACGGCATCACCACCTCCAGCCCGAAGAGCGATTTCAAGAAGATCATAAAGCGAAGCCGCAATGTCGCAGGAGACATGAGTAAAGGAGTCGCCTTCCTAATGAAGAAAAATAAGATCGATGTGATCAATGGCTTTGGGAAAGTGATGCGGGGTAAGAAAGTCGAAGTGACAGATGCAGATAAGAAAGCAACTACATACGAAGCCGACCACATCATTTTGGCTACCGGTGGCCGGGCGAAGGCGCTTCCCAACGTCAAAATAGATGGAAAAAAAGTGATCGGATACCGTGAAGCAATGACCCTCGATAAGCTACCGAAGAAGATGGTTGTGATCGGTGCAGGAGCCATTGGGGTCGAGTTTGCCTACTTCTATAACACAATTGGTACAGAAGTTGTAGTTGTAGAGTACCTGGATCAAGGACTACTCCCGAGGGAGGATGTCGATATCTCCAAAGAACTCAAGAAGATATTTCAGAAAGCTGGAATAGAAGTAATGGCCAGCACGAGCGTGGAATCGGTAGATATAAGCTCGGGTAAGGTCAAAGTAAACGTAAAGGACAGAAAGAAAGGAGAAGAGCAGACCATAGAATGTGATGTGGTTCTTTCTGCCGTAGGTGTCCAGGCAAATGTGGAAAATATAGGTTTAGAGGCTCTTGGTATCGAGATCGACAAAGGTCTGATCAAGATAGATGAATTCTATCGCACCAGCACACCAGGAGTATATGCGATTGGAGATGTAACTCCAGGAGCAGCATTGGCACACGTTGCAAGTGCTGAGGGTATCATTTGTGTGGAAAAAATAGCCGGCAAAGATCCCGAACCGCTTGACTACAGCAATGTGCCCTCTTGTACATACTGTCAGCCAGAAGTGGCGTCAGTAGGTTACACCGAGGCAGGAGCCAAGGAAGCTGGATTTGACATCAGGGTGGGTAAGTTTCCTTTCTCAGCTTCTGGTAAAGCTAAGGCAAGTGGGCACAGTGCAGGATTTGTGAAAGTGATTTACGATGCGAAGTATGGAGAGTGGCTGGGCAGTCACATGATTGGATCGAATGTAACCGAACTGATTGCCGAAGTAGTCGCAGCACGTAAGCTTGAAACTACGGGGCATGAAATCATTAAATCTATACACCCCCATCCCACCATGAGTGAGGCTGTGATGGAAGCAACCGCTGCCGCCTACGACGAGGTGATTCACCTCTGATCTTTGTCAAAGCGATTTTTGATATCTCATTGAACGCCAACGCTGTAGCACCACGGCCTTAAGTTGTTCAATACATTAGAGAAAAAAGACATATTTAACTGAAACTAATAAGTTAATTGTTAGTTTGAAGAGAAAAAACTCTTACTTTTGGGGCTGAATATGGGCAAACCCAATATTGCCGATTTTCAATTCCTCAGAATGAGGAAAAAACCGATTTGATTTACGGTACGAACATACCGAAACGACATGAGCAGATGAACGTGAAGATTTACCCAAGGACTGTGTGCATTTTGCTATGTGCTCTTATGGCGGGTACAGTGGCCTCTGGTCAAGTACGATCGTATGATGGCTATGGCAACAATGAAGCAAATCCGGAGCTAGGTGCAACTCAGACGCCTCTTAAAGTGATCACATCCCTTGAATTTAAAGACCAGATTGGCGAGCCAACTGGAAGTGACCGTCCGCATCCAAGAGAGATTAGCAATCGACTTTTTGCCCAAAGTGAGTTGATATACGACGAGCAGGAGTTGAGTGACTTTGTTTGGGTTTTTGGTCAATTTATTGATCATGAGATAGTCTTGGTAGGTTCAAATGACGAGCAGGCTATGATTGTGGTACCACCGTGTGATCCGATTTTCGATCCCAATTGTGAATCTGCAACCATCATCCCGATGAATCGGTCTAAGTATATGGAGGGTACGGGACTTACTCCAGAAAATCCGAGACAATACGCCAATGAGATCACTCCCTTTATCGATGCTTCCGCAGTGTACGGTTCATCAGAAGAGCGAGCTATGTGGTTGCGCACATTTGAAGATGGCAAACTGAAGACGTCGCACGGTAACCTGCTTCCTTTCAATACGACGAATGGAGAATTGAGTGGAGCCACCGATGAGAATGCGCCGCACATGGAAAGCAGCGACTTTAAAAACATGCGACGTTGGTTTGTAGCTGGTGATGCACGGGCGAATGAGAATGTGCTCCTGACCTCAATGCATACCTTATTCATGCGTGAGCATAATCGTCTCTGCGACGAATTGAAACTTGAGTACCCCAACGCTGGTGACGAGCAACTTTTCCAAAAAGCACGTACAATGATTGGAGGAATGCTGCAAAGCATCACCTACAATGAGTGGCTGCCAGCGATGGGCGTAGATATGGACAACTACAGTGGGTATCGACCTGAGGTTGATCCACGAGTCTCCAATGTCTTTTCTGCTGCGGCATTTAGATTTGGGCATACACTACTTAGTTCTGACATCTTACGCATGAAAGATGATTGCAACACCATGCCAGATGGAGATATGACCTTAGTCGATGCATTTTTCAATCCTGAATCTGTATTGGGCGGCATTGAACCTTTCGTAAAAGGAATGTCAGCGCAAATTCAGCAATCACTAGATTGCAAAGTGATTGACGATGTGCGTAATTTGCTGCTTGGTCCTCCAGGATCTGGTTTTGGAATGGATCTAGCAGCCATAAATATAAATCGTGGCCGTGAGCGCGGCCTTCCTGACTACAATGCTATTCGTGCTGATGTTGGTTTGCCCAGTGTACGTTCGTTTGACGAGAGCTTTGACAGCCACACTGATGCCCAGGCGCTCGAAGAGCTCTATGGTGATATCGACAACATCGATCCTTGGGTTGGATTGCTTGCCGAGGTGCACGTACCGGGAGCACTATTTGGTGAAACCATCATGGCCATTGTGAAAAAGCAGTTTCAGGAGATACGCGACGGAGATCGTTTCTTTTTTGAAGCAGATCCCAGTCTCTCTGCTCAGGAGGTCGAAATGATTCAGAGATCTACATTGTCAGATATCATCCGTCGCAACACGAAGATTGAGGCAATGCAGGAAAATGTGTTTCTAATGGTGCGTACTTGTCGCAATGTGGACATCGAAGAGAAGGAGCTCGAGTTAATTGTCTATCCCAATCCGGTACGAGAAGATTTTGATCTGACTGTGTATTCTTTCGAAGGAGGCGACGCAGAGCTGCGAATTTTTGATGCACTCGGCAAAGTGGTTTTTAGCAATGAGCTTTCACTCGATACTGGGGTAAACAGCTTTGCCATACCTTTAGAGGGTGCCTTAACTCAAGGTCTGTATCATTTGGATGTTTCGACAGATCGAGAACGCAATAGCACGAAACTATACGTAGCAGAGTAAAGATTGTAACAATTATTTTCCCTGTTCTTCTTGTGCTCGCTTGATGTCCGAGTAGTCTGTGCGAATGTAAGCCACCAGTGCTATACCGAACACAGCCATTAAGATTTTGACTACAAAACCGAAAACGGAACCGATATCATCGATCCAGGATAGCCAGCTCCAGCGCAATCCTACCATCGTAAGCGTCAAGGATGTGAATCCCGTAATAAATAGGGCAAAGCCCAGAATGGTCAGTATATCATTTTTCTTCATGGCGCCGTAAAATTCACTAAATTCTCGCAAGTAATTAAACTCCTTTTTACCAACAAGGTTTTGGGATGATCAAATGAGTGTACCGGCATCAGATACCACCATGCAACCACTAAAGCTTGTGGAGTGTCCGAGGGATGCAATGCAAGGCATCCGGGAATTTATTGGAACGGACCGAAAGGCAACGTATATCAACACCCTTTTGCAGGTGGGATTTGACACGATCGACTTCGGCAGTTTCGTCTCACCAAAAGCCATACCCCAAATGCGCGATACCGCAGATGTACTTGATAAGCTTGAACTGGACAACACAGAGACTAAGCTATTGGCGATCGTAGCCAACTTGCGCGGAGCTGTCGATGCCAGTGCCTTCGAACAGATCGACTACCTCGGATATCCCTTCTCAGTCTCAGAGACATTTCAGATTCGCAACACCAATGCGTCGATGCACGAATCGCTCGACCGCCTCGAGGCCATACAAGCCCTCTGTGCCAAAAAGAATAAAAAATTGGTGGTGTATCTCAGTATGGGTTTTGGCAATCCCTATGGAGATCCCTGGAATGTAGGCATCGTACAAGGCTGGGTCGACAAACTCGCAGATATGGGGATTCGCATCATGGCCCTTTCGGATACCATTGGTGTATCCACGCCAGAGAGCATTTCCTATCTTTTCGAAAATCTGATTCCCCCCTACCCCGATGTAGAATTTGGAGCACATCTCCATACACTGCCTGATACCTGGCGCGAAAAGATCGAAGCGGCATACAACAGTGGTTGCCGTAGATTTGACAGCGCCATGCGCGGGTATGGTGGTTGCCCTATGGCCAAAGATGATCTCACCGGAAA
>Ga0114956_1001074_pt1 | contig 21247 bp, 20 predicted proteins | sample MaitaG_FD_87304 | JGI IMG/M metagenome (GOLD analysis project Ga0114956, IMG submission 87304) | Marine algal microbial communities from Maine, USA - Maine_Asex2 metaG | ecosystem: Host-associated > Algae > Red algae > Unclassified | place: Maine, USA | collected 2015-01-05
CAGAGCTGTTTGGGAAGGCAAAAATTAGATTACGTCCATCTTATTTTCCATTTACAGAACCAAGTGCTGAGGTAGATGTTTATTGGGGATTAGAAACTGAAACCGATTATAAAATAACCAAAGGAACAGGTTGGTTAGAAATTGGTGGTTGTGGTATGGTAGACCCAAATGTGTTAACCAATTGTGGTATAGATGCAAATGAATACTCTGGTTTTGCCTTTGGTGTTGGTATAGATCGTATTGCCATGTTATTACACCAAATTAGTGATATTAGATTGTTGAGTGAGAACGATGTTAGGTTTTTAGAGCAGTTTAAGAGTGCTTTATAGGCTATGAAAAAAGACATTCAAATACCAAAAGTTGAAAACGTTTACATTGCTATTGTTAACGAATACAACGACATCTACAAAACACAAGATTGGAACGCATACATTATTAACGATAAAGCTATTGATATAGAAATGGTTTTAATTGTTACCAGTGGCTATAACGAAGCTAAAATAACCTCTATTTTTAGAAAAAAAATAGATTTATTACCTAAAAAAAGCTATGCTAAAATAGAGTTAATGCAAGAAGATTTGTTTGCATTAAACAACCAATTTAAGGTCACCTTTTTTGAAGATAACAAGATGTTTGATAAAACATTTACATTTAGAAAAAACACTATTAATTTAAAAGCTTTGCAACCATTACCTTTAATGAAAGTTAAAGGTGTTTTAGGGAAGTAACCAAATTCCTGCGCAGGTAGAGCTCTAAATAAATATAAACCAGCTATTGCAAAATAAACAAACTTAATAGATAAGTGCGTTAGGGATTGCAACGCCATCCTTTTTTTGCTGCCATATATGGCAAAAAAAGATACAGAGGAAAGCGCGACCTTTAGGTAACGCCATAAAAATTAATATAAAATTTATGAGATTTCCACAGCTAACAAAAATGTTAGCTTCGTAATAAGGTTTAAATTAATCCAACTTATCTGTCAACTTTTTAAACACCTTTTTAGCATCTTTTCCTTCATATAAAACAGCGTAGACAGCATTTATAATGGGTAATTTTGTTTTTTTAGTATTCTTTTCGTTTAGTAAAAAAGCACTTTTTGTAGCGTAATAACCTTCGGCAACCATACTCATTTCTATTTGTGCAGATTTTACGGTGTAGCCTTTTCCAATCATGTTACCAAACATTCTATTTCTTGAAAAAACGGAATAGCCAGTTACTAATAAATCTCCTAAATAAGCAGAGTTGTTTATGTTACGCTTCATTTTATGCATTTTCTTTATAAAACGTTTCATTTCGCGAATAGCATTACTCATTAAAACACTCTGAAAATTATCTCCATAGCCTAAGCCATGAGCCATTCCTGCAGCAATTGCATAAATATTTTTAAGCATAACAGCATATTCTGTACCTATAACGTCGTCACTAATTTTGGTTTTTATATAGTCGCTCGATAACGCATTTGCAATGTTTTGCGCTTTGTCAGCATCTGCACATGAAATAGTTAGGTAAGAAAGTCTTTCTAAAGCAACTTCCTCTGCATGGCAAGGCCCAGCAATTACACCAATATTCTCGAAAGGCACATTATAGTTTTCATGAAAATGCTCACCTAAAAGTAAGCCTGTTTCTGGAAGAATACCTTTTACTGCACTTACCACAATTTTATCTTTAAGTTCTAAATTAAGCTTTTTAAGTTCTGAACCTATAAAGGCAGATGGTATTACAAATATTAAAACATTTGCATAGGCAACCATTTCGTTAATATCGTTACTTATTTTAAGTTGTTCTAATTTAAATTCTACAGAACTTAAATAGGTTGGGTTATGCTGTTCTTTTAATAAATGTTCTTTAGTATAAACACTTCGCATATACCAACCAACTTCTTGCTTATTCTCGCATAACATTTTTACTATTGCAGTTGCCCAACTTCCAGATCCAAAAACAGCGTATTTTAATTCTTTACTCATTTAAAATATTTTCTTTTCATTTCTGTGAATACAGAAATCTAACAAAATTAAGCAATTATTAATTGTAATTAAAGTCTTGGTAATCAGTTAAATAATATATTTGGCATAGCTTTTGAAATTAGTCTATCATCAATCCTTTAAAACGAAACGATTATGAAGACATTAAAATTACTTTCAGCATTTGCCTTAATGGCAACATTATTAACTTCTTGTTATACAGAAGTATTAGTAGAAGACGATTATATTAACCAAGGGCCAACAATTTCCTTGAATCAATTATTAAATTCTCACGAATTATGGTATGTAGATATAAATGAAACTGTAGGTTTTGGCGAATCACAATTTTTACAAATAGCATTTACAGTATCTTTTAGAAACGGAACCTTATATGCAAATAATAATTTAGTAGGTATTGGTAGTCAAGGTGATGGCTTTGGAATTCCAATTGGCTACTATAATACAAGTGACATGGTTTTAGATATCGATCATGATATAGATGGTTACGATAGTTTCGATGTTTACCAAATAGACAATAATACGATAGAATTATACAACCCATTTAACGATACCTCTTACTTCCTTAATGGATACCAACGTTCTAACTTCGATTACGACTTTGTGTTTTATGATAATATTCAATACTTTATGCAAGAATACGAAGCTTGGGAAAAAACCTATACAAGTGAATATGGAGCTTTAAACGAATTTGATAACGAAAATTTCTTACAGTTTATTTCTGGAGGAAACGATAATACCTTTAGAAGCTCTCAAGATCCAAATGGTACTAATGCAAATAGTTTATACTGGGATTTTACAGGAGGTTATGGCGTAGGAAATGTAAGCGGAAACATGTATTTAAAGACATTAACGCTTGATTACGATTATTTTGATAACGAGTTTTTTGAATTAAGTGTAATAAACGACCAAAGAGTAGAATTATTACATACAGATTCTGGAACAATTTACGAGTTTACAGGTAGAGGTTATATTGAATATTTAAAAGAAGGAAAAACGACAGACAAGTCTAAAACTTCTTCTCATAAAAAGCGAAGACAACATTCTATTAAAAAGGAAAACATAAGAGAAAATACACGCATAAAAATATAAACACCTTTATAAATTAATTTAAAAACTGCTTTAGGAAACATTCTAAAGCAGTTTCTTTTTAATATAGAATATGTTTTAAGATAATAATAGGAGTTATAAGTTGCATTTCTATTAATTTTTTTTCAACTTTACAATAGTAAATTATTAACTAAAAATAACAAATATACAATTATGGGATTATTTTCATTTATTAAAAACGCAGGTGCTAAAATTTTTGGTATAGGAAAAACAGATGCTGAAGAAGCTGCTGAAGCAAGCGCTGCAGAAGTTAAAGTTGAAGCTGCTGCTGCAAAAAAATTAGAAGAAACAATAAGAGATTTAGATTTAAAAGTAGAAGGTTTAACGATACATATTGACGATGATGCAGCAACTATATCTGGTTTGGCACACGATCAAGCAACACGTGAAAAAGCAATTTTAGTTGTAGGAAACAGTAACGGCATTGCAACTGTAGATGATAAAATGACAGTTGAGCATGTAGAACCAGAAGCACAGTTTCATACTGTTGTAAGTGGAGATACCTTAGGAAAAATTGCAAAGAAATTTTATGGTAATGCTATGAAATACCCTGTTATTTTTGAAGCTAATAAACCAATGTTAGAGCATCCAGATAAAATTTATCCAGGACAAGTATTACGTATTCCTGCTTTAGACTAAAACTACATTTTTTAGTTGGCTTAAAATAAAAAGGCCGAAAAGTACATAATAAAAAAGCCAACTCAAGTGAGTTGGCTTTTTTTGCTATTAATCAATTTTAACAAATGGTACCTACAACCAATTGTTAGGGATAACTTTATGTTTAATATTTCATAAAGTGTACAGTAGACTATATAAATTATAGAATAATTTTTTTATCTAATCAAATTTATATTAAATAAAAGATGATAACAAAACTCTTTTTTAAGATTTTGTGTATTTCATCGAAAAAGAGGTTTTTTGTGTGATTTGCTTTACGGTAAAAACCGTAATTAAAAGTAACTGTAGGAAATTACAACAAAATTTTGATGTGTTTTATTATTAATTAATATGCAGTTTAGAATATTCTATTTATAAAAATTCATCTCATCTAAATATTTCCACACATGTTCTGGTAATAATGGTTTTATATTTTTATTTTCTTTAATTGCATTTCTTATTAGAGTAGATGAAATTTCTATAATTGGTGCTTCTACCTTATGTATTTTTTTATGCCCAGTAAATTGAGTTTCTGTAGTACCTTTAGAAATTCTTGGGTACACATATATATTATGATGCTTTAATATAAGTTCATAGTTTTTCCATTTATGAAAACTCTTTAAGTTGTCTTCTCCCATAATTAAAGAAAACTCGTGCTCTGGATGTTTTTCTATTAAATAAGTAAGTGTATTTATAGTGTAGTTAGGTTGTGGTAAGTTAAATTCTATATTACTTTCTTTTAATTTAGGATAGTTTTTTGTGGCAAGGTATACCATTTCTAAGCGCTGAAAATTATCTAAAAGAGTACTCTTTTTTTTAAAAGGATTGTGTGGTGTAACTACAAACCAAATTTGGTCTAAATCGCTATTCTCTACCATTTGATTAGCAATAATTAAATGCCCAATATGTATTGGGTTAAAAGAACCAAAATAGAGACCAATTTTCATTTATTATTTATTTATTTTTTTCAAATTTATAGCGATTAATATAAAGTTTAGATAAGCAATAAGGTTCTTTACTTTTTACTTTCGGTTATAATAAAATGACCAACAACATTTTCTGCTTCCTGCAAAGCTTTATCTAAGTTATCATTTTCTATAATTACATCAAAAAGAGGAGCAGTAGCGAGTTCTGCACTAGCTTTAGCTACACGCATATTTATTTTATCGTCGCTTTCTGTTTTTCGTTTTTTAAGTCTAATCTTTAACTCGTCTATACTTGGTGGTTTTATAAAAATAGCTAAGGTTTGTTCTGGAAACTTTCGTTTTATGCGTAAACCACCAGAGACATCTATATCGAAAATTACATTTTTACCTAAAGCCCAAAGTCTTTCTACTTCGGTTTTTAATGTGCCATAAAAGTTATCTCTGTATACCTCTTCCCACTCTAAAAAAGCGTCCTGTTTTATATGCTGTTTAAAATCTTGTGCAGATAAGAAATAGTAGTCTTCTGCATGCACTTCTAAACCTCGTTTTTCGCGAGACGTTGCCGAAATAGAAAACGCAAGATTAAGTTCTTCTTGTTTTAATAAGTGACGTACAATAGTTGTTTTCCCAGAGCCAGAAGGAGCAGAGAAAACTATTAGTTTACCTTGTTTCATCTTTATAAAACGTTAAGTAGTTGCTCTTTTATTTTTTCTAACTCATCTTTCATTTGTACAACCAATTGTTGCATTGGTGCATAATTACTTTTAGAACCAATGGTATTAATTTCTCGTCCCATTTCTTGACCTATAAATGCTAATTTTTTTCCGTTAGAATCTTTAGAATTTAATGTTTCTATAAAGTAGGCTAAGTGGTTTTTTAAACGCACTTTTTCTTCAGTAATATCAAATTTTTCTATGTAGTAAACTAATTCTTGTTCAAAACGGTTTTCATCATACTTTTCACGTAAATCTTCAACACCTTTCTTTAAGCGTTCTCTAACACCATCAACACGCTCAGGATCCATAGTAATCACTTGCTCTAATAAATTTGATATGGATGCTACTCTGTTTTTAAAATCGGTTTCTAAAACTTTACCTTCATTTAATCTATAATCTTTAATGGCTGCAATTGCTTTAACAATTTCTGCTTCAATAGCCTTCCACTCGTTGTTATCAATTTCCTCACGCTCTGTATTTAAAGCGTCTGGAAAACGAACAGCCATTTTTAAAAGCTCTAATTCACTACCATCTACTACGTTTTTAAGTTGCTGGATGTATTGTTTAACAACTGGAGTGTTAATTTTAGTAGAGGTGTCTTCTGCAGTAGCTTCAACATAAATTGAAAAATCTATTTTTCCACGATCTAACTCTTTTGCCATTAATTTACGCAAATACAGTTCTTTTTCTCTGTAAATTGAAGGCATTCTGGCATTCAAGTCCAAGTTTTTACTATTAAGCGATTTTAACTCGATTGTTATTTTTTTTGTTGGTAATTGTAAAACAGATTTACCATAACCTGTCATGGAATGTATCATAAACTATTGTATAAGTTGCCCAAAGATAATGAAAACAGAATCCTTAGAAAACTGTAACTTTGCTCCTTAATAATTTAAAAGGAAAAAACTTAAATATGTATAAAAAACAGTTCGAAATTCGATGGAGCGATGTAGATGCTAATAGACATTTAGCAAATTCTGCTTATACTAATTTTATGAGCCATACAAGAATGGCTTTTTTAATAGCGCATGGTTTTACCATGAAGGAATTAGCACAGCACAATATAGGGCCTGTCGTTTTTTACGAACATATGCATTATTTTAAAGAGGCTTTTATAGGACAACCCATTACAGTGTCTTTAGAAGTTTCTGGATTGAGCGAAGATGGTACTTTTTTTAAGTTCGATCATAATTTTTATAACCATAAAGGTGAAAACATAGCTTTTTGCGAAATGCTTGGTGCTTGGATAGATTTAAAAGTTAGAAAGATGACCAACTTACCAAAAGTACTTATGGATTTGGCAGACGAGTTTCCAAAAACTGAAGCCTATAAAACACTTACAAAAGAAGATACAAGAGCAAATGGTAGAACACCAAAAAATTTAACGCTTTAGTTTTTCTTTAGGCTTTTTAGTTACCAAATAAACACCTGCAAATATTAATGCGGAAGCTATTAATTTTATAGAAGTTATACTATCGCTTCCCATTGTTATAGCAAAAATTCCAGCTATTACTGGTTGTATATAAATAAAAGTACTAACAGTAGAGGCTTTTAAATGTTTTAACCCTAAAGGGTTTAATAAATAAGTTCCAAATGTTGCACCAACAATTACAAATATTACTGAAAATATAATATATGGTGTAAATGCAGAAAACTGAGTTGCAACTATATCACTATACCCAAAAGGAAGTACTAAAATTAATCCAAATAGAAATAGCCAACGTATAAATGTTAATGGATGGTATTTATAAGTTAGTTTTTTAATAATAATAATATATATACTATAAGATACTGCATTTATAAAAACTAAGAGATTACCAAGTAAAACATTATCGCCTTCTAAATTTGACTTACCATAAACACTTAACACTAAAGCGCCAGAAAAACCTAAAATAACACCAAATATCTTTAATCTTGTAATGCTCTCTTTTAGGTAAAACGAAGATAAAACCAATACTATTATTGGTACAGTTATCATAATTACAGATCCATGAATAGGCGTTGTAAATTCTAAGCCTTTAAACAAAGTAAGCATATTTAATGCCACTCCAAAAATAGCAGCATAAAAAAAGGTTAAGTAATCTTTACGGTCAATTTTTTCTTTTGGGCCAAAAAAACTAAATAACCAGAATAATACTGTGGCTCCAGCTACACGCAATAAAATAAATCCAAAAGGTTTTATAAAACCGCCAGCAATAACATCTTTTGCAAATGTAAAAGTTAAACCATATAATAGCTGAACTAAAAAGACAGCAATAAGTGCCCAATATCTAGTTTTCATTTAAAGCATTTTTTAGAGTTTCAACATTGGCTTTAGAGTTTCCTATATAGATTTTATTGTTTAAAATAAAAACAGGACGACTTAAAAAAGTGTAATGTTCTAATATTAAATTTTTATAATCAGTTTCGGTTAAAGTTTTATTTTTTAAATCGCGTTGCTTGTAAAGTGTTGCTCTTTTGCTAAATAAAGATTCGTAACTGCCTGCAAGATTTTTCATTTCTTCAATTTGAACGTTGGTAATAGCTTCGGTTTTTATATTTTGAAGCACTACGTTTTTGGGTAAATTAAGCGCTTTCAATATACGAATACACGTACTGCAAGATTTTAAATAGTATACTTTATTCATATTAAAAATTTTATTTCACTAGGTTAATTAAAAATTAGTGAATTCTTGACACTTTTTTTAAAGTTAGTATTGCAAATTAAATTCATTTAAAACAGATTCTACTATATTTATAAAAAATTTGAATTATGGATTTCACTTTCGATGTATTTGCAAAAACAAGAGGCTTTTTTAAAGCGTATTTAGAAGAATTGTCTTTAGCGCAACTTAATGCAATACCAAATGGATTTAATAATAATATTATTTGGAATATAGGACACAGTATTGTTACCGAGCAAATTTTGGTTTACAAACTTTCTGGTTTAAAACCAAACGTTAGTGAAGCGCTTATAGAAAAATATAAAAAAGGAACAACACCAAATGGTAAAGCAACACAAGCAGAAGTAGATGAATTAAAAGCGTTGGCTTTTTCTACAATAGAGCATACTAAGGCAGATTTTGGTTCTAAAGTTTTTAGTACCTTTAACGAGTATACTTTGTCTACCACAGGTAATACTTTAACCAATGTTAACCAAGCCATACAATTTGCACTTATACACGAAGGTATGCATGCAGGTTATATTTTAGCTTTATTACGCACTTTAAAAGTTTAAATAGTTGTTTGCTACAGTATATGGAATTGTAAATTCTATAACATTGTTTGTAGAGGTATTAAAAGTGTCGTAAAAAAGAATAACACCATCGTCGCTAAATCCTAAATTTTCTGGAAGTTTAAAATCATCAGCTTTAAAAGCTGAAATACGATTTTCTTCGGCAGATAATAATTCTTTGTTATAGTATTTTAAAGCCAATGCTGTAAATGCAGGAACATCGTTTACTAAGTCTTTAGTTTTTAATTCTTGTCCCGTTTTAATATCGAAATTATAAAATTTAAATATTAAATTACTGTGTGCTCCTCCAGTATTTATGCTCGAATTCATGGCAATACATACTATGGCTTCACATTTAAAAATAACTTCGCCATCTATTAAAACTTCCCAAGGTGGCAACTCTGTATAAAGTGTTTTCCCTATTTGGGTTTTAAAAACTGTATATGCTTTTTTAAAGTCTATAATACTTTCTGCAGTTCTCGCTTTTGCAGCATGAACTCCATCAATATTTAATGCTGTATTTACAAAATGTGTAATTGTGGAGTTAATTTGTTTAGCAGCTTCTGTTTTACCTTTTGCTTTTGGAATGTTTATTTCTATTGTAGTTTCTTCTTGATCTATAATAGATGTTTCGGTAAAATCGAGAGTAATTTCATCTTTGCAAGAAAAACATAGACTTGTTAAAATGATTAAACTAAAAAATTTTATTACTCTGAAAAATGAATTGTTAAACATTAAATAAAGGTTTTAATACAATTTTAATACAACGAATTAAAGGCTATTTTTGTTGTAATCAAAAAAACTGAAGGTTATTTTTAGTTGAAAATTAATTCGATTTATATGAAGTTTAACACAAAAACCATACATGGTAAGCAACATCCAGATTTAGCTTATGGTGCAGTAATGCCACCAATATACCAAACCTCTACCTATGCGCAAACATCACCAGGAGGACACAAAGGTTTCGAGTATTCAAGAACCCATAACCCAACACGTCATGCTTTAGAAAATGCCTTTGCAAGTATAGAAAATGGTGAGTTTGGTTTGGCTTTTGGTTCTGGTTTGGCAGCAATAGACGCCATTTTAAAACTTTTAAAACCAGGAGATGAGGTTATTTCTACTAACGATTTGTATGGTGGAACGTATCGATTATTTACTTCAATTTTTGAGGGTTTTGGTATTAAATTTCATTTTGTAGGTATGGATAATGCAGCTAATATTGAAAACTACATAAATAAAAACACGAAATTAATTTGGGTAGAAACACCAACAAACCCAATGTTAAATATTATAGATATAAAAGCAACAGCAGCAATTGCTAAAAAGTACAACGTGTTATTAGCAGTCGATAATACTTTTGCAACACCTTATTTACAACAACCTTTAGATTTAGGCGCAGATATAGTAATGCATTCTGCTACAAAATATATTGGTGGACATAGCGATTTGGTAATGGGAGCTTTAATTTTAAAAGACAAAGATTTAGCAAATAAATTATACTTTATTCAAAATGCAAGTGGTGCTATTTGTGGACCGCAAGATTCTTTTTTAGCGCTACGCGGAATTAAAACACTGCACGTTAGAATGCAACGTCATTGCGAAAATGGTAAAGCTGTTGCTAACTATTTAGCGTCTCACGCAAAAGTAGAAAATGTGTATTGGCCAGGGTTTAAAAACCACCCAAACCATAACTTAGCAAAACAGCAAATGAAGGATTTTGGAGGCATGTTATCTTTTACCACAAAAGGAAATAATTACGTGGAAGCTATTAAAATGGTAGAAAAATTAAAGATTTTTACATTAGCAGAATCTCTTGGTGGAGTAGAGTCTTTAGCTGGACATCCAGCAAGTATGACGCATGCGAGCATACCAAAAGAGGAACGAGAAAAAACAGGTGTTGTAGATTCTTTAATTAGATTAAGCGTTGGTATTGAAGACGAAGAAGATTTAATTAACGATTTAAAACAGGCTTTAGATTAAAGCATTTAATAATTTATTTATAGGCTTAATCTAAGTAATAAATATAGCCAAAGTTTAGCCATACTAACCAGTCGTTATATTTATTGAATTCTAATTTGTGGTCTAAACCATCGATTAAATCATTAAAATAATACTGACCACGTAAGTCTAACATTAAATCTGCTCCAGGCGAAATTTTATAACGAACACCAATACTGGATACCACAGACCAAGTGCTTCCTCCACTAACATCTATTGGTTTTGCGTTTGCTGGATCTGGATCGAGAGTATACCAAGGCGAGTAATAATTTAAGGTGTTTTCGCTGTTACCATCACCAAAAGTAGTACTCACTTTAGGGTTAAAAGACACGTAATGTGCACCCAAACTTATAAAAGGGGCTAACTTGTAACTAAAGGCTTGAAACGATCTAATACTTAAAGGGAAATATTCTATTTGCATACCAACATCAAAATTATTTGCTTCACCTTCATGACCTCTAAGTTGTTGTGCACCAATACCAGTTCTTGCTGGATCTACAAATTTTCCAAAATGCTCAAGTTTTGTTTTATTATAGGATATTTCTGTTCTTAATTTAAAGTGGTCGTTAAAATAATTATCTGTGGTGTAACAATTACAATCTGCTTGATAAGCAAAGTTTATGTAATGCACTATACCAATACCAAAACCAGTATTTCCAGCGTTTGTTTCAAGCTCACCTCTTAATCCATAATCAGATTTAAATGCAACAGGACCAGTTATTACTCCTATTTCATGAGAAAATCCTAATTGCGCAAAAGATATTTGGGCAGTTAATAAAATAATAAGTAGTTTAACTAATTGTTTAGTATTACACATTTTGTGTTAAAAATTAGAGGCGTTAAAGTTAACAAATATATAAAAAGCCGATAAACAAACAAATTTTATAGACAAAATGCATATATTTAATTTTTCAAATATTTAATTTATAAAATATATGTTGCGAATTTGAAAATATATAAAGGACTTTTTTAAAGATACTGTATATTTGTACTCTAAAACAAATAACTATTTTATAAAAAACATAATTAGCCAATTAAATGGAAAATAAAATTCAAGCATTTTTAGATTTAGTAAAAGAAAAAAATGGTCACGAGCCAGAATTTTTACAAGCTGTTCATGAGGTTGCAGAGACTGTAATCCCATTTATTGAAGACAATCCTAAATATCAAAATAAAATGTTATTAGAGCGTATGGTAGAGCCAGAACGCACAATCATTTTTAGAGTCCCATGGATTGATGACAATGGAGATACACAAGTAAACCGAGCATTTAGAGTAGAATTTAATTCTGCTATAGGTCCTTATAAAGGTGGTTTACGTTTTCATCCTTCTGTAAATTTAAGTATTCTTAAGTTTTTAGGTTTCGAGCAAACCTTTAAAAACTCTTTAACTACGTTACCAATGGGTGGCGGAAAAGGTGGAAGTGATTTTAACCCAAAGGGTAAGAGTGACAATGAAGTTATGCGCTTTTGTCAATCTTTTATGTCTGAGTTATTTAGACATATAGGTGCAAATACAGATGTTCCAGCTGGAGATATAGGAGTTGGTGGTCGCGAAATTGGTTATATGTTTGGTCAATATAAAAGACTTGCTAACGAATTTACAGGAGTATTAACTGGAAAAGGACTGAGTTATGGAGGTTCTTTAATTAGACCAGAAGCAACAGGATATGGATGTGTTTACTTTGCTAAAAACATGTTAGCAACAAAAGGGGATTCTTTTGATGGAAAAACAGTTGTTATTTCTGGATCTGGAAACGTTGCACAGTATGCTTGCCAAAAAGCTACCGAATTAGGTGGTAAGGTTGTTACAATGTCTGATTCTTCAGGATATATTTACGATGAAAATGGAATAGATGAAGAGAAATTAGCATTTATTATGGAAATTAAAAATGTTAATAGAGGTAGAATAAGCGAATATGTAGATAAATATTCTTCGGCTAAATTTTATAAAGGAGAAAGACCTTGGAGTGTTAATTGCGACTTGGCAATGCCTTGTGCAACACAAAACGAATTAAATAAAGAAGAAGCTGAAGCTCTAGTAAAAAATAAAGTTTTGGCTGTTGCCGAAGGCGCAAACATGCCAACAACACCAGAGGCGATAGAGGTTTTACAAAAAGCAAAGGTTTTATTCTCACCAGGAAAAGCATCTAATGCAGGAGGTGTTGCTACTTCTGGATTAGAAATGAGCCAGAACTCTTTACGTTATAATTGGACACGAGAAGAAGTGGACGCTAAGCTTAAGCAAATAATGAACGATATACACGAATCTTGTATAAAATACGGTAAGCAAAAAGATGGTAGTATAGACTATGTAATAGGAGCAAATGTTGCAGGGTTTGTTAAAGTTGCAGATGCAATGTTAGCACAAGGCGTGGTATAATTAGCCTAAAATATTTTAAAAAAGCTTCCTTTGGGAAGCTTTTTTAGTTTTTGTATATGTCTGTATTTCCAAACATATCGATATTTCTTTCAATAATTTCAAAAATAACAATATCTGGTTTAAAAGATTCTATTTCATTTTTATTGATAATGTGTTTTTTATGGTAAATAATTTCTTGAAAGCTTTCATTAAAAAAAGGAATCCAATTGGTGGCAAAAGAATCTCTAAATAATATTGTTTTTAAGCTTTTGGTGTTGTTTTGATAATGAATAGTATTATTGGTTTTAGAAATTAATTTAGCTTTACTATTTACTTTCTTTTTAATAGTTATTGATGGTTCGTCTTTAATTTTATTTATCATTTTAGTTAGGTCGCCTTTAGTATATATTTCATTTATAAATTCAAAATCATTAATAGCAACCTTATTTAAATTAAAGTCTTTTCTAATAATATCTATTGTGTAATTATAGCCAATGTAAGCTCCGTAATAATTCCAATGTGTATCGGTTTTATAATAAAGTTGTTGTTTGTTTTTATTTTTTAAAAGAGGAATAGATAAATCTATAATGTTAATATTAGCCTTTTCTTTAAGTAATGGTTTTAATACGTTTAACTTGGTTGTATTCTGTTTTAATTTGTAGGGTAAAAATTCTTGATAAATGTTATTTTTATCTGGAGGTATAACAACATAAAAAGCAATATTTTTTGAATTAAAATAATCTTTTAACCCTCTTAGATAAGCAATTGTATTTGTAATCTCTTTTTCAGTGAATGGGTCGTTTCCAAAACTATTATTTAAAACATTGTTATAATTATTTCCTAGAAAAAACCAACCATCAGTTCCTTGTACAACGCGATTGGGTATTGGGTTTTCGTTTAAAACATTAGACTTAACATTAATATAGTTATTTACTAAAGTTGTTTTAAGTCCAAAATTCTCTAAATAATAATTTTTATAATCTCCAATAGATGCTATTGGGCTTTTAATATTAAACTCTGGAAAGGTTTTAAACTTTCTATTTTCATTATTAATTAATCTATATTCTACATCTAATACTTGTATAATATTAGGTAATAGTATAGCTACTAAAAAGAGTATAGTAATAATTTTGTATTTTATGTTCTTATCCTTTGTCATTAAAATCTAAAGTAAATAAATGGGTTGTAAGAATCTGTAGCTATGTAAATGTAACTTACAAAGAGTAGACAGAATAAAGACATGATTTTTAAGCCTTGTAAGGCTTTAAATTTTAGAGAATCTGTTTTTAATTTACTTAAATAGTCTTTAAAAACCCTATGTATTGGTGTTGAAAAAATTAACGCTAAAATTAAAACGATAATTGTTTCTTTAGATAGATAAATACGCAAATATTCATAATTAGTATTAGTAGTAAAATTAAACATCATTTTAATATAATGGAGGGCTTCTGTAATAGTATCACTTCTAAAAATAGGCCAAGTAATATTTACAATAAATAGTGCATAAAATATAGAAACCCCTTTGCCAGCTTTTTGTAACAATTTATTAAATCCTAATTTTTCTATAATTAAAAAGAGACCGTGGCTTATTCCCCAAATAATAAACGTCCAACTTGCTCCATGCCATAAACCAGTTATAAAAAAAACGATAAGAAGGTTAACGTACGTTCTAAAATTACCTTTACGGTTTCCTCCTAAAGAAATATATAAATAATCTTTAAACCAACTTGACAAAGTTATATGCCATCGACGCCAAAATTCTTGAATAGATTTAGAAATATATGGATAATTAAAGTTTTCAGGAAAATTGAAACCAAACATTTTACCAAGACCAATTGCCATGTCTGAATATCCTGAAAAATCAAAATAAATTTGAAAACTATAAGCAATAGCACCAAGCCATGCTATAAATGCTGAAGATTCGTCTACAGGTAAATTAAAAATACCATCTACTAAAAAAGCGCAATTATTAGCAATTATCATTTTTTTTGCTAAACCTATAACAAAACGTTCTACACCTTCGGCAAATAAAGGAAAAGTAGTTTTTCTATTTTTTATTTCTTTTTCAATGTGAGAATATCTAACTATTGGGCCAGCAATTAATTGTGGAAATAAGGTGACGTAGGTTGCAAAATCTATAAAATTTTTATTCGCATTAACATTACCTCTATAAACATCTATAGTGTAAGACATTGTTTGAAATGTGTAAAAACTAATACCTAAAGGCAAAACAACATTAGCAAAACGATTAGCATTAATTGAAGAAACATTTAGTTGTTGTAAAACCTCAATTACATTTGAAAAAACAAAATCTGAATATTTAAAATAAAATAGAATAGACAGATTAAATACAATAGACAATACCAATCCTATTTTGCGTTTACCAGAACTAATAATAAGTCCAGCGAAATAATCTATTAAAGCCGATAAGATAATGAGAAGCACTAATTCTTTTTCTCCCCAAGTATAAAAGCCAAGACTTAATACCAATAAAATTAAATTCTTTAATTTTTTTGGAGCTAAATAATAGATAAGTAGCGTAAGTGGTAAAAAGAGAAATAAAAATACAGGACTACTAAAAAGCATACATTTCTTAAAAATTAACTTCAGCCAAAATACAATAAAATATAGTATTTTTGGTTTTTAATAGAGACTCAAAGAAAGCATATTTAATGCATGCACTAAAAATTATATTATTTTTTTTAATTATTACTTTTTCAAAAGTTTTAATTGCTCAAGATTTTTCAAATTCTTGGAAAGGGCATTTTTCTTATTTAGACATTAAAGACATTTCTCAAGGCGCTAACAAAGTTTATGGAGCAGCACAAAATGCTGTATTTGTTTTCGATACACAAACTAATGAAATAGAAAAAATATCCTCTATAAACGGTTTGGCTGGAGAAACAATTTCTAATATTAAATATGTTGAAGAAAACGGAATATTATTAATAGGATATGAAAACGGTCTCCTTCAAGTTTATAATGAATCTAATAAAGAAATTATAACCGTTGTAGATATAATAAACAAACCAACAATACCACCAAATAATAAAAAGATAAATCATTTCATGATTTATAATAACTTCGCTTACATCTCTACAGATTATGGAATTTCTCTTTATGATATAGAAAATTTAGAGTTTGGAGACACTTATTTTATTGGCAGTGGAGGTTCGCAATTAAAAGTTAGACAAACTACAATTTTCGAAAACACAATTTATGCAGCAACCCAAAGTTCTATTTTTAGAGCAGAGGTAGATAATCCTAATTTAATTGATTTTCAGCAATGGACTTCTTTTGCAAATGGTGCTAATTGGGTAGGTATTCAATTTATAAACGGTAAGGGTTATGTTGCCAGAACTAGTGGATTACTTTACGAGTTAGTTTCTAATAGTATAAGCATAGTTGAAAATTATGGACTTGCAATTCAAGACATTAGAAATTCTGAAGGGAACTTAGTTGTAACAACACTTAACGAAGTCCATGTATACGATGTAGATACATTTACAGAAATTGCATTAGCAGTACCAACCACAGAATTTGATACCCAATTTTCATCTGCAATTACTATTGATAATGAAATATTTATTGGTACTAAAGATCAAGTAGGTCTTGGTAAATCTGGTTTCGGGATACTTAAAACAACATTTCTAACTACAGATATTTTTGAAGAAATCCATCCCGAAAGTCCACTTACAAATAAGTTTTTTAAAATACAATCTCAAGCAGGCCATGTATGGGGAACTCATGGTGGACAGTCCATTACCTTTAATTTTAATGGAGGCGTTAGAAAAACAGGTATAAGTCATTTAATACAAGACGAGTGGAAAAATATTTCTTACGACTCTTTAGAAACAACACTATTTAGGCCTTGGTATCTTTCATTTATTTCCATTAACCCTTTTAATAGTAGCGAAGCTTATATTGGTTCTTATTATTCTGGTTTATTAGAAGTAAACAATGAAACGATAAGTATTTACGATCAAAGTAATAGTACAATAGTACCTTTCGCAGGAGCTCTACACTTAACCTTAGCAAGTAAATATGATAACGAAGGCGCATTATGGGTGCTAAATGGAAGAACTAATTTTGCATTAAATAAATTTTTAGATGGTAATTGGAGCTCCTTTAGTTTAGAAAGTGTAATTAGTAGTGCAACCAGTAATTTAGGTTTTGGCGCAATAGCGTTCGATGGAAGCGAAAAAATTTTTATAGGAAGTCATAACTTTGGTATTATAGGATTTAAAAAAAATGGAGGAAATCCAATAATTAAAAATATTGTAGGAGAAGAATTTAGTTTCCCATCCGAAGCTGTAAAAGCAATAGCAGTAGACCAACAAAACCAAGTTTGGATAGGAACAACACAAGGATTAAGGGTTATATTTAATACAGAAGAATTTTTTGAAGACCCTAACTACTCACCTTCAGAAATTATTGTCCTTGACGATGGCATAGCCAGAGAATTATTATTTCAGCAATTTATTACAGATATTAAGGTCGATGGTGCTAACAATAAATGGATATCTACTTTAGACACTGGTGTGTATTACTTCTCCTCAGATGGACAAAGAACAATATACCATTTTACCAAAGATAATTCGCCATTACCAACAAACGATGTCTTAAGTGTTGCATTAGACGAAACAAATGGAGTTGTCTATTTTGCAACAGACAAAGGTTTAGTGTCCTTTAATAGTGAAACCTCTGTTCCAGAAATAAACCTTGAAGAAGCTTTTGTATTTCCAAACCCTGTTAGACCAGATTTTAATATTAACGATAAAAAAATTAAAATTAGAGGTATTTCTGGTAATGTAAATATAAAAATAACAGATATTGAAGGTAACTTGGTAACAGAAGCAGAAACCAGAACAAACACAAAATTTAACGGTTATAATTTAGAGATCGATGGAGGTACAGCTTTATGGAATGGAAAAAACATGTCTGGTAGAACTGTAGCAACAGGTGTTTATATGGTAATGATTTCAGATTTAGACTCTTTCGAAACTAAAGTCCTTAAATTAATGGTCGTGAGATAATGCTTTTAACCACAAATGCCATTGTTCTTTCTAAAATTAAATACCGAGACAACGATTTAATTGTTAAATGCTACACTCAAAAAGAAGGTATTGTTAGCTATCTTTTAAAAGGCGTTTTAAAATCTAAAAAAGGTTCTAAAACAGCATATTATCAATTATTAACGCAACTTCAATTAGTTACAGATTTTAAACCTTCAAGATCACTTCATTATATAAAAGAAGTTAAAATAAATTACCTCTATTCTAGTTTACATAGCAATATTTTAAAAAGTGCAATTGTAATGTTTCTATCCGAAGTGTTGTCTACTTCACTTCAAGAAGAAGAGCAAAATGACACACTCTATAATTATTTAGAGGCAACGCTACAATGGTTGGATGTTAATGATAATTATGCAAATTTTCACCTATTGTTTCTTTTAAACCTAACAAAACACTTAGGTTTTTATCCAGATACATCTAAAATTGAAGCACCATACTTTAACTTAGAAGATGGAAGGTTTCAAAATGAAAACCGAAGTAAATACTCTATTTCTAACGAAAATTTAACACTCTTAAAACAGTTGTTAGGCACAACATTTGATGATTTAGAAACAGTTAAAATTAATGCCAAACAAAGACAACAGTTTTTAAGCTTCATTTTAGTTTATTTTGAATTACATTTGGGAAGCTTTAAAAAACCGAAATCACTACAGATATTTAATGACGTTTTTAATTAAAAATAAAAAGTATTTACTTACCATTTTTATAGTCTTCTTTGTTTGCTTTTCTGCCAAAGCACAAGATATAACTGTATTAAATAAAAACACTCAAGAACCTGTTGTAGGTGTCGCTCTTTATAATAAATTAAAATCTAAAAGTGTAATTAGCGATTTTAATGGAAACGTAAATTTAGATAATTTTGAAGCTTCAGAAATTATTTATTTTAAGCATTTATCTTTCAAAATATTTTCAATTAGAAAAGCATTAATCATTAATAAAACAATTAGGCTTAATCCTAAAGCCGAAGGTTTAGACGAAATTGTAATTTCAGCTTCAAAATTTAAGGAAAACAAAAGAGATATTCCTAAAAAAATAGCTAGCGTAAGCGCAAAAGAAATTGCTTTTCAAAATCCGCAAACAAGTGCAGACCTTTTAAAAGCTACTGGTCAAGTATATATTCAAAAAAGTCAATTAGGAGGTGGAAGCCCAATTATTAGAGGTTTTTCTACCAATAGATTACTAATTACTGTAGATGGTGTAAGAATGAATAATGCTATTTTTAGAGGCGGAAATATTCAAAACGTAATATCAATAGACCCATTTTCAATTCAATCTACAGAAGTATCCTTAGGTGCAGGAAATGTAATTTATGGTAGTGATGCCATTGGTGGTGTTATGAGTTTTTACACAAAAACGCCTAAATTATCGTACACAGATTCAACCTATATTAAAACAAACGTAGCTTTAAGATATGCAACTGCAACTCAAGAAAAAACAACACATTTAGATATTAATTATGGTTTAAAAAAATGGGCTTTCTTAACCAATACAAGTTACACTTCGTTTAACGATTTAAGAATGGGAAGTAAAGGTCCAGAGGATTATTTACGTCCAGAATTTGTGGTGACAAATAATAATGAAGATGTAATTGTTGAAAATAATAATCCCAATATTCAAAAATTTTCTGGCTATAACCAGTTTAATATCATGCAAAAAGCACGATACGAAACAGAAAGCAAATTAAGTTTAGATTTAGGTTTATTTTATAGTACAACGTCTAATACACCTCGTTACGATAGGTTAATACGTTACAGAGAAGATAATTTGCGTTCTGCAGAATGGTATTATGGGCCACAAAAATGGTTTATGGCAAACATTAACGTTACCAAACTAAGCAGTAACTCTAATTTGTACGATAAAATAAAAGCCACAGCTGCTTATCAAAATTTTAAAGAAAGCCGTATAGATCGCGATTTCCAATCTAATCTTAGAAATAAAAGAGAAGAAGGTGTCAATGCCTTTTCTTTTAATTTAGATTTAGAGAAAAAGCTAACAGAAAAAACCAAACTTTTTTATGGTTTAGAATATGTGCATAACACAATAAACTCTATAGCTTCTCAAGAAAACATTACAACAAACACTGCAGAAGCAATAGTTACAAGATATCCAAATGGTTCTAGATGGCAATCTGCAGCAGTTTATGCAAGCTTAAAATATAAGCCTAATAGAAATTTGGTGTTTCAAACTGGTTTACGTTATAATAATGTAACCTCTAAAGCAGATTTTTCTGGCAACAATTTATTTTTAAACCTTCCCTTTAGTGAAGCAAACAATAGTTCGAGTGCTTTAACTGGAACAGCAGGATTAAGTTGGTCTCCTAACCAAACCATGCAATGGAAACTTAATTTTTCTTCAGCATTTAGAGCACCTAATATAGATGATATTGGAAAGGTGTTCGACTCGGAACCTGGTGCTGTAGTTGTACCAAATAAAGAATTAAATCCTGAATATGCCTATGGAGGAGAATTAGGTTTAACCTTAAACTTTAATGGTGTTTTTATTTTAGATACAGCTACTTATTACACTTATTTAGATAATGCATTAGTACGCAGAGATGGAGATTTGAATGGAGAAAGCCAGATATTTTACGATGGAGAATTAAGCGATGTACAATCTATACAAAATGCATCAAAATCTTGGATTTATGGTTTTGAGGTTGGCGCAAAAATTAATTTTAGTGACGCCATAAAACTAACATCACAATATAATGTAATTGGTGGTACTCAAGAAACCGATGGTATAGAAGCGCCTGCAAGGCATGTTTCTCCAAATTTTGGTAACACACATTTAATTTGGCAAATTAAAAAATGGAAAGCAGATGCTTTTATAGATTATAATAGTACGCTTTCATTTAATCAATTATCACCTACAGAGCAAGGTAAAGCCTATTTATATGCTTTAGATGCAGATGGAAATCCATATTCGCCATCTTGGCATACGCTTAACTTTAGAGCACAATATCAACTTAATAAAGCGACCACTATTACTACAAGTTTAGAGAATATTACAGACCAACGTTATAGAACTTATTCTTCTGGAATTTCGGCTGCTGGAAGAAACTTAATAGTTGCTTTAAAATATAGTTTATAAAAAATAGCTCCAATTAAGGAGCTATTTTATATTAAATTAAGTCAATTTTATACTTATTTCTTAATTGCTTTTTTTGAAATAACACTTCCGTTAGATAATTCAATTTTTGCTATGTAAACCG
>Ga0114956_1001078_pt1 | contig 21229 bp, 16 predicted proteins | sample MaitaG_FD_87304 | JGI IMG/M metagenome (GOLD analysis project Ga0114956, IMG submission 87304) | Marine algal microbial communities from Maine, USA - Maine_Asex2 metaG | ecosystem: Host-associated > Algae > Red algae > Unclassified | place: Maine, USA | collected 2015-01-05
ATCATAACGTTAATACCAAAAGTCATTTTACCAATTGCCTGAGATTCGTTTGCTAAATTTCTAACTCGAATGGCACGTTGGTCGTTTTGAGAGACCATAAACCTATCCTTAAGTTTTTTGGTTAATTGGTTACTAAAACCAATAGCTGCATCGAAATTCATTTCTGGATTATAGGTTAAATTTATTTGGTCTACAAAATCGTTGTTACCATAAATTTGTTGCGCAGTAGATAATGGCATATATATTAATCGCTCTTCATTATCGCCTCCATCGTCGCTAAAAACACCTACAACTTTATACTGTATGCCATTAAGATTAATGTATTTTCCTATTGCTGTAGTTTTTAAAAATAAATCTTCTTCAACTAAGCGACCAATAACAACTACTTTGGTTTTATTTTTAATATCTAACTCGTTTACATAACGTCCGTAAGTGACTTTAGTATTCTCTAAAAATTGATGATCTGGATTTACAGCACGCACACTATAACTACTTTTTTCATTTCTAAAAGTAGCCATAACATTTAAATATACTCTTGATGTTATATATTGTACTTTGTCGCCATATTCTTCTTTTATCCAAGCTTGGTCTTCATTTTTAAATTGAATGCGTCGTCCAGCTTGTAAACCATTACTAGCTTTAGAAGTCATACCAGAATTTATAAATATAGAATTTGCTGCATCGTCTACGAATGCGCCATCAAAAGTATTTACTAATCCATTTACTAATCCAAATAAAATAGCAAATAATGAAATAGCAAAAGCTACAGTAAAACCAGACAGTAAACTTCTGGTTTTATTCATATTTATACTTTGAAAAATTTCTCTCCAGAGGTCTCTATCAAACATATTGCGAGGCTCTAACTTGGTTTACAAATACATCTTCCATAATAACACCATCTTTTAAGCGCACAATACGTTTACACATATTTGCTATATCTTCTTCGTGTGTTACCATTAATATGGTTTTACCTTCGTCGTTAAGCGATTGGATAAAATCCATAATTTCGTGAGAGGTTTTGGTATCTAAAGCTCCTGTTGGCTCATCTGCCAGTAATAATTTTGGGTTAGCTGCTAATGCTCTTGCAATAGCTACACGTTGTTTTTGCCCTCCAGATAATTCGTTTGGTAAATGAGTTGCCCAATCTCTTAATCCTACTTTTTCTAAATGAAATAAAGCCTTTTCTATTCGTTCTTTACGCTTTAATCCTTGATAATATAAAGGCAAAGCAACATTATCTAAAGCGTTTTTATAATTTATTAAGTTAAAGGATTGAAAGATGAATCCTAAAAATTTATTTCTATAAATGGCTGCTTTTTTCTCGGTAAGATTTTTAATAGGGACATTATCTAAAATATAATCGCCTTCGTCTGCTTCATCTAGCATACCTATAATATTAAGTAATGTAGATTTTCCGGAACCAGAAGATCCCATAATGGCAACCATTTCTCCTGCTTTTACAGAAAGGTCGATACCTTTTAATACGTGTAAACTGGAATCTCCAATAGGATAAGACTTGTGTAGCTTATTTATTTTGAGCATAATGGTTGGTTTTTTTGATTGATGTTATAACTACATCACACACATTAGACTACAAAGGACTTTATTTGTTACAAAGTATTTATAAATAAAATGTTAAAATTAGTTTTTGGCAGTTTTATTAGTCCTAAAATACTTCCAATAAATAGCAAAGCCTACTACAAAAACTAAAATATAAGGAATTGCCATGAGATAAATAATACCGTCGTTTATACTTTTTGCTGTACCTAAACCTTCTTCACTTTCTAAAACAGCACGACACATTGCGCATTGTGCGTTTGTTTTTAGAAAAAAGAATAGAGAAAATAGAAAAAAAAGATTTTTTGATTTCATAGTTATGAGATTCTTCTTGAAGCCTGGCTTGAGCGAAGTCGAAAGGCTCTAAATGACAGAATATTTTGAATGACATTATACATAATAAGGTGATATCATTAAATAAACAATAACTCCTGTTATAGCAACATATAACCATATTGGAAATGTAATGCGTGCTATTTTTTTATGGCGCTCAAAATTATTAGAAATTGCTCTAACATAAGTTATTAATACAAATGGTATTACTATAATAGACAGTAAAATATGAGTTATTAATATAAAATAATATAGATATGCAATTGCGCCTTCTCCGCCAAATTTGGTAGAATCGCTTGTCATGTGATACGCTATGTAAAGTAATAAAAATAAAACGGATAATGTAATTGCGAATTTCATTAAACGCTCGTGTAATTTTCTATTTCCTTTTTTTATTTGAATAACTGCGAAAATTAATACAAATGCTGTAATTCCATTTATTGTAGCGTAAATTGGTGGTAAGAATTTTAGCGGCTCGACATTTACACCAAAATCTTTTAGTTTAATACCAAATAATGCTGCAACTGCAAGTGGTATAATTATAGATAATGCTATAATCCACTTATTATATTTTTTCTCGTTTTGTATGTTTTCTAGTTTATTCATTTCTTCTCGATACATTTTTTCGTTACTCAAAATCACTCGAAGTGACATTTGATATGACTTACTCGTTTAATAATTTTTTAATATCCTCTTTTAACATTGTAATTTCTTGCTCATTGCCATCTTCGTCCATTTTCTCTTGCTCACTAATAATTCCTTTATAAAATATTTTTGGGTTACCAAAAGCATCTAATCTAGAACGAACAAATCCGTTTTTATCTATTAAAGCAAAATCTCCAGAATGCTCGAAACCAACATCGTCATCTTCTACTTTACCTACAAAAATATTAAAACCAACGTTTGCTAATTTGTAAATTTCTGTTTCGTCGCCTGTCATTAAATTCCAGTTTGGATTTATAACTCCATAATTTTCTGCATAAGCTTTTAATATTTCTGGAGTATCGAACTCTGGCGAAATTGAAAAAGAAGCAATACCAAAATTATCTTCATTTTTAAAAACATTTTGCACTTCTACTAAGTTTCTATTCATTCTTGGGCAAATAGTTGGACACGTTGTAAAAAAGAATTCTACCACATATACTTTACCTTTATAATCGTTTTGCGTAATGGTTTTACCGTCCTGGTTTGTAAAACTAAATTCTGGAACACGTTTAGGTTCTCCGTTTATTTTTATAAAAGACAATTTGCTTTTATCTTCAAAATTATTGTCTTGTCCGCTGCTAATCCTATCGTTACGAATTATGTCGTTGTTTTTTATTCTATTTATTATTTTTGGAATAAAAATAATTCCGAATAATAAAATAATAAAAGCAATACCAATGTAAGAGTAGTTATTCTTTTTCATCTGTTTCTTTATAAGGATTAAGCTCTTGGGCTCTACGATTATTAGAATCTACTTTCTTGTTTCTACCAGATTTTCTGTATTCTTCTAAAAGTACTCGCATATCTTCTGCAGCAAGTTTGTTTTTTATTATAGAGACTTCTGAAGCATTATAAGCTGTAAGTGGATAAAGCTTTCCTTTTGCTTCAATTTCTTTTTTAGATCTATCGTCTAATCTTCCACGTTGGTTTAATTCTTTATCAATAACAAAAACACTGTTAGTTGCGAACGTAGTATCTAAAATTAAGCTTGTTCTTAAGCTGTTAAACAATTTTGAGATATCGCTTTCACTCGCATATACAAAATGCCAATACTTGTGTTCGCTATATTTATTTAATTCTTGTGTTAGTCGCTTAGTTTGTGCTTCAGAATTTTTAGAAACCAACATTACAACTTGAAACTTTTTAAAGCCTTTAAATTTGTTATAGACTAACTCTTTTAAATTTGAAGTTTCAACTATTTTAGATTCGGGATTGTTTCCTAAAAAACCTAAAACTGTAATATGATCTTTTAGTACTATTTTAGAATTTGTTACTGAAGACAAATTAGTAACATCAAGCACATCCTCTTTTACAACATCAAGCACGTTGTAATTATTTGTTGAAGGATATAACATTAGTAAAAAGAGAACAGGAAGGAAGAAAAGCACTCCTAAAATGATGTACTTTATTATCGGTTTTTTGTTCATAAACAGCTTCTATTTATTTGAGGTACAAAAATAAAAAAGGTGGTTTTAAAAAACCACCTTTTTTAATATTTTAACTTATCATAATTACTTAAAAATCGCGTTTAATAAATCCGTTTGTGTAAACACTTTCAATGTAACCTCCTTCTTGTAAAAGGATAAAGACTAAATAGCAAATCAAGAAAACGCCTGTCCAAACCACCATACGTCTTAGCGCTTTGGTTTCGTCTCTCATGTGCATAAAGTCCCAAGTAATATAATATGCTTTTATTATGGTTAAGATTATAAAAATCCAGTTTAAGCCTTTCATGCCTAAAAATTGCCCCATTAAAGACTCTGGTTTATAGATACCTAAAACAACTTCTACTGCTGTTATTATAGTTAAAAATATTAGTACACCCCAAATTTTTTGAGTGTTAGATTTAAACTTTAATAAGCCTTGAAATATTGCTAATTTGTGTTCGTGTGCCATGAATAATTATATTTTAATAAAATTTTCGTCTTAACGAAAATGAAAAATGTCTATTTATACTAAGTAGAAGAATGTGAATACAAATACCCAAACTAAATCTACAAAGTGCCAATACAAACCTACTTTCTCTACCATTTCGTAATTTTTACGTCTTTCGTAAGTACCAATAATAACGTTAAAGAAAATAATAATATTAATAACAACTCCAGAAAATACATGAAAACCGTGGAAACCTGTAATAAAGAAAAAGAAGTCTGCAAATAATGGAGATCCATATTCATTTACTTTAAGGTTTGCACCATGAACTACTTGGGTTCCATTATCTTTTATTTGTTTTAATGATGCTTCTCGAGATAAAATTGTTTTTTCACCTTCATCATTAATAATTTGTGTTCTAACTAATACTTTATCGTTAGCCATTAAGCCATTATAAACTTCGTCTATAGAATACTCTGGAAGTGTACCTTCGCTAACAAACCATAATCCAGATTTGCTTTCGTGTTGCACGCGATCTCCATGAGATGCTTTTGCAAAATCTGCAACTGCTACACGTTTAAATTTTTGCTCTCCATCTACAGTTTCGTACTTTCCAAATTGTAAAATATTACCACCTTTGGTTTGTACTGCACCATATTCGCCTTTAATAAATGTATTCCACTCCCAAGCTTGAGAACCTACAAATATTAAACCACCAATTACAGTTAAAAACATGTACCATGTTACTGCATTCTTCCTCATGTGGTGTCCTGCATCTACGGCTAATACCATAGTTACAGAAGACATAATTAATACAAACGTCATGAACGCTACATAAATCATTGGGTAATTACCGTGAAAAAAAGGGATGTGTGTAAACACCTCATCTGCTATGGGCCAAGAATCTATAAATTTAAATCTTGAAAAACCGTAAGCAGCTAAAAATCCTGAGAATGTTAAAGCATCGGAAACGATGAAAAACCACATCATCATTTTACCATAACTTACCTTTAGAGGTTGGTTTCCTCCTCCCCAAGCTTTACCTTCTGTTCCAGTAGTTGCAACTGTAGTATTCATATATGAGTTCGTTAATTTTAAATATTACACAAAAATAATCATTTTCTACTTCTAAAGAAATGTTAAACTATAATTTTTGAGCCTTGTTTTATTCAATTTATAATTTCGTTTTAATGTCTTCTACTTTCTGCTTAAAATCTAGCCTACAAAATAAAGTAGCAAATACAAGAATACCCACAGTATATCAATAAAATGCCAGAATGTTCCTGCCAATTCAAAACCTAACATATTGCTTGCTGTATACTTCTGTTTAAAATGATTATAAATTACAACCAATAGACAAATTAAACCTACTGCTACATGTAATAAATGTACAAAAGCTATTAAAAAGATAAAAGAAGCTTTTGGATCACTTGTTTCTCCTGTTAAGTAATACCCAGAATCAATAAGCGAAGTAAAGCCTTGAAATTGAAGAAATATAAACACCAAGCCTAATACAAAAGTGAATAATAATAACACTGTTGTTAATTGCCTGTTGTTATTTTTTAAAGCACGTTGTGCCAAAATATAAGTAATACTACTAACTATTATTACAAAAACGCTAATTAAAAATACTTGAGGCAACTCTAACTCTTTAGACCAATCTGGACGTGTGCGACTAATAATAACAGCACTTGTTAATCCTGCAAAAGACATAAACAAAGAGATAAGGCCAAACCAAAGCATCATCTTTTTAGAGCGTTCTTGTTTTTCTTCGAAAGTTCCTTGGGTTAAATCCATAATTATCTAATAAATTTATCTACAACGTAAATAATTTGTAATAAGGTGATATAAGAGACACTTGCCAACATTAATTGTTTGGCTGCTTTTTCGGTCATTTTTTTAAATAACTGAATAGCATAATAAAGCATAAAAAGCCCTAAACCAAAAACAACGGTAGATGCTACAATAGATAATTTTAATCTACCTGTAACGCCAAAAACTGGTACAATAGATATTATAATTGTCCAAATAGTGTACATAATTGTTTGTACTGCTGTGCCTTTATCTTGTTTTCCTGTTGGAAGCATAAAGAAGCCTCCCTTTTTATAATCGTTATATAAAAACCAGCCAATTGCCCAAAAATGTGGAAATTGCCAGAAAAATTGTAACGCAAATAATGTTCCAGATTCTATACCAAAATTATCTGTCGCTGCAACCCAACCTAACATAAATGGTATTGCTCCTGGAATAGCACCAACAAAAACAGCTAAAGGTGTTTTTGTTTTTAAAGGTGTGTAAGCGCAAGTGTATAAAAATATTGAAATGGCGCCAAACATTGCTGTTTGTGGGTTTATATAATAAAGAATACCAATACCTAAAATAGTAAAAATTGTAGCGATTATAAAGGCAGTCTGCACTGTCATGCGACCAGCAGGAATAGGACGGTTTTTAGTTCTATCCATTAACGCATCTAAATCTTTTTCTATAATTTGATTGTACGCATTAGAAGCACCAACCATAAAATAACCGCCTAAAGCCAATAAAAATAAAGTAGTAAAATTAATGGTATCTACACCTAACAAATAACCAGCAACCGAAGAAAACACTACGCTTATAGATAAACGCATTTTAGTGATTTCTTTAAAATCTGAAATTAAGGAATGTTTTACAGTAGTTGTACTCAAAATATTGCTTTGTTTTAAGCGTTTTTTAAGCACTTAAAATTTTGATGCAAAGATACGTTGTAAAAGTAGATTTATAAAAGAAAACTGTTTATAAAAATTTTATTTTACCGTTTAACAAAAAGAGACTATTTTAGATGTTATAAATCAAAATACCAATTAAATAAGTCTGTTCTAATACCAAAATTAAACCACACTGTACTGTTGTTTATAACCGTTGTAGTTTGGGCCTCTGGATTAAAATTACGGTAACTTATATTTGCAAACACTTTTAAGTTTGAAGCTGGATTTATTAAATAACCTCCTTGCACGCTTGCATTTATTGTATTGGTTTTATTGCCTTGCCCAATTTTTATTCCAGAATCAAATGGTCTATCGACTTCATCTCTAAAAATATCGCCTCCATAATTAAAATTGTCTGTACCGTTATTAAAATCGAAACCACGAATACCTGTAATTAATTTTGCTTCGCCAAACCAACGTTTATATCTGTAACGACCAATTAAAACTAACTCTCTAAAATTTGCTCCCCAAAGATGTGCCATTGATTGGTTATTATGTGCATAATTTAATGTTATTGTATTGTGCGAATACGTGTATGGTCGTACTGCATTATATTCAGCCTGAAGCATCAAGTTTTTCACTTTAAAAGCATTATAATATTTTGCACCTAATTGCAACCCAAATTTATTTTTCCAACTACCATTTCCTCCTGTAACATCGTTTAAAGAAAATTCGTCTAAAATAAACTGCGAATACATATTAAAATTATCGTTAATCTTATATTTTGCTGAAGCTCCAACAATTGCATTTCCTGCATCCTGCCCAGTTTCAAATTCTATTGCACGATAAAAAATAATAGGATTTAAATAATTAATATCGAAACCTCTATTGTTTGTGTTTTCCCATATAACAGACTCGAACAAACCTAAATTTAAACGCTTATTTACATTCCAACTTAAATAATGGTTGGCTATATATTTGGTTAAAAAAGCACCATCTTCTGTTACCTCTGGTCTTACATCTTTTAACCAAGTATATGTATTGGTATATTTAATTTTCCAGAACTTGGTGTTTAATTTTAAATAAGGATAGGGTGTTGCTACATCGCTTTGCAATAACGAACGATACCCATCACCAATAAAATTTTTGCCATGTCCAAATTGTACATTTATAAATTTTGCTGGTGTGTAAGATAAGTAAGCCTCTGCCACAGGATAATCGAACGCATTTTCTTTAAAACGTTTTGCAATACCACGACCAGGAATTATTGCTGGACCGTCAGACGGTTTTATGCTTTCGGCATAGGTGTTAAAATATTGTGCAAAACGCCCTTGATTTTCGTAAACTGAAGCCGAAAAATTAAATTTATTTCCCAAACCTCCTTGAATAAAAACACCTCTTGTATTGTTAAAAGTAGAATTAAAGTCTGCGTCTGTATCTTTTCCTACTTGTAAATCTAAAATAGGATCTACTGTAAACCAATAGTCTTTTCCTTGTAATTGTACCAAATGTTCATTCCAAAGTTTTTTTCCTGCCCAAGTTTGAGTTTCTTTTTTTAGTGCTTCATTTTCTGCTTTAAAATCATAGTATGCAGCTATGTCTTCGTATAAATATGGTTTAGAAGCTGTATGGCTATTTGTACCAATTAAATTTGTAGCACGATCGAATTGCGCATAGTTTTCATGCGAAAACGGAATGTTTAACTGGCTTGAATATTCGCTATTATCATATTTTTTATAATTTGTGTTTACACGCTCTAATTCTTTTTTAGCTTCAACTTCTAAAGCATTTAACTCTTTTTCTTTATTAATTGCTAAATCTTTAGTAGTAATGGTTTGGTCTACTAATGGAATCTTTAACTTAATAGAATATTGTTTAAATGTAGGATTACCATTGTAGGTTGCTGGCTCAACTTTTGGGAATTTTTTAATAACACGAGTAACTTCGGTTTTTAACGCTGCATAAATAGCATCGACATACATGGTTCTAAAAACACCTACTTTATCGACTTCGAATAAAATAACAATTTCACCATTGTAATTTTCTTGTGTAACTTTCTCTGGCACTTTAATATTCTCGAAAAGTAAATTGAACACATTGGTATCAAAGCATTTTTGAAGATTAGATAATGGTTCGTCTTTACAAGAATCGAAAACAGGTGGTTTTTCAGTAGTATTTTGTGCAAATGCTAAAGAATGAAAACAAATTATTAAAATGAAAGCACAATACCTCATAGTATATTTTACATTTAATTTCGCAGAAAGATAGTACTTTTTTGTTTTTGGGCACTTGTATAAAATTAAAAACCGTTACTACACTTTGTAATAACGGTTTTAATAAAATATATGATTTGTTATTTTATCTAATATCGAATTTTATAGGTAGCATGTATAAAACTTCTACAGGATTGTTATCATTTTTACCAGGTTGCATTGTTGGAATTTTACCTACAACACGTTTAGCTTCTTTATCTAATAGTCTGTGTGGCGCTCTTGTTTTTAAAATTTCAACTTCTCCTTGCTTATTTATTTTAAATGAAACAAATATTTGTTGTTTACCAGATAATCCTAATTCTGAAGCTATTTCGGTATCAAATTTTCTTTGAATAAGCTTTCCTAATTTATTAGACATACATTTACGACGGTCTACATTATTTGTCTCCTTTTCGCAACCAGGATAAATTGGCACTTTTTGTACTGCTAAAATATTTACTGGTTCTTCAACAGGTTCTACATCTAATGATGGATCTTCTATAGATATAGCAACTTTTTTATTTACTGGTACAACAACTTTTACAATTTTATCTATTAGTTCTTTTTCTTTAGTAGTATTATCCACAATTTTTAATTCTGGATCTTTAGGTTTAGGTTGCTGCTTTTTTTGTTCTACTTCTGGTTCTTCAACCTTTTCTATTACAAAATCTGGCATTACATAAACATAGTCTTCATCTGCAATTTCCATAGGTGGCGTGTAATTGTTACCAGCGGAGGCAAAAGACATCTCTAAAGCACCATAACTTGCCAATAAACACAATATTAACCCAACTTGAAAGTAGAGTGTTGAGTTTTTTTGTAAATTTGCATCATGCTTTTGCGATTTTTGCACGTTTTTCTCGTTTTGACGAACGGAATCGTGGCTTTTTTTTAAATTGTTCATAATTATTAAAGTTTACATGTTAATATTATGAGGAAATCACAATAAGCATACCAAAATGAAAAAACCCGATACAAAAGTTGTATCGGGTTTTTATTTATATGTTTTAAAAGTTAAACTAATTGAAAAAGTTTAAAATCTCTAAGTTTTAGTCTTGTACATTAAATGTTATTGGTAAAAAGAAAGTTACTTTTACTGGTTTCCCTCTTTGCTTACCTGGTTTCATTTGTGGTATTAAACCTACTACTCTTTTAGCTTCTTTTTCTAAACCAGGATGTGGACCACGTGTTTTAACGTTAGTGATATTTCCTGTTTTATCGATAGTAAAAAATACATTAATTTTTTGTTTACCACTTAAACCTAATTCCTGTCCTAATTCTAAATCGAATTTTCTAGCAACTAATCTATTGATTTTGTCGGACATACACTTTTTCTTTTCAGTGTTAGATCCTTTTTCACAGCCTGGAAAAATTGGTACATTTTCAATAACTGCGAAAGATACCTCAACATCCTCTTCAATCTCCTCAACAACTATTTCCTCTACTTCTACAATCTCTTCTTCTTGAGTTGTTTCTGTAGACTCTATAACTGTTTCTTCGATTTCCGCTTCATCTTCAACAACATCAATTACTTCTGGTGCTGGTGGTGGTGGTGGTGGTGGAGGTGGTGGTGGTGGTGGTGCTTGATTTGTAATAGGGATTTCCTCCTCTAATTCGTCGTCAACGTCAAGCTTGTTTACGTCTACAATTCTCTCGTCGTAAGTTTTGTAATTGATAGCTGTATATGTTAAACCTAACATTAACAACATACCAACAGCAAAATAGAGCGAGCTATTTCTGCCAACGTTTGCTTTAGTATTTTTTTTAAGTTCCATAAAATTATTTTGTTTATGCTTTGCTAAAATAACTATTAATTTATCAAAAAAGCAAAGTATTTTTGTTTTTTAACACGTGCTTTTTTACACATAGCAAAACAATTATTGCAATTATCGTTCCTAATAGGTTAGCAAATACATCTTTAAAGTCACTTTGCCTACTTACTGTTATCCATCCTTGAAGTAGCTCTATTAACACACCATAGACAAAAGAAAATAATGAAACCACAACTATTGCTCTATTATATTTAAACTTTAATTTATAGTGTAATGCTACAAACCATAGTATTACAAAAATAAAATGTGCTAAAGTATGAGCTAATTTATCATTAAAAGATGGTAAATCTACAACAACAGCCTTTAGATGAATTAAACTAAAGGCTGTTAAAGTTAAAGTATATAAAGTACTAATTATTAAACTTAACTTCTTAAGCACTAATTAGTGCTTTGTAATCTTCGGCAGATAATAAATTATCTAATTCTGAAACGTTTGAAACTTTAACTTTTACCATCCAACCCTCTCCGTAAGGATCTGAATTTACTTTTTCTGGTTCGTCTTCAAGAGACTCGTTAAACGCTATAATTTCGCCTGAAACAGGTAAGAATAAATCTGAGACTGTTTTTACAGCTTCAACAGTACCAAACACTTCTTCTGCCTCTAATGTTTCGTCCATTGTTTCTACTTCTACGTATACGATATCTCCTAACTCACTTTGTGCAAAATCGGTAATACCAATAGTAATAGTTTCTCCTTCTACTTTAACCCACTCGTGGTCTTTAGTGTATTTTAATTCTTCTGGAATATTCATTGTTGTGTTTTAGTTTTTTACAAATGTATTTAAAAGCATTGGTTTTTCAAATAGAAAAATTTAATTACCAAAATTATATCTTAAAGTAATTCCAGAACGTATTGTTGTTTGTGGAAATGCAGTAGAAATAGCGTATTCTGAAAATGTGTAGTCAAAATAGAAAATACCTGTTAAGTTTTTACTAAACGAGTAGTTTGCATTGTATTTTAAACCATAAATAGTTTGTCCATTTGTAATTTGGTTATTCTCTAAATCTAAATACCTAATAATGGTTTTATTATCTCTCACCGAAATATTTGCTTCCATAATTAAATCACTAACTATAGACTTTTTTGGTCCTGCTAACTTCGTTTTTATACGCACATTTTTAAATCTGTATCCTAAACCTAAAGTATATTCATTTCCTTGAATTTCAGTCATCAAATTATTATCGAAACTAAGCGATAATAATCTATCTTTTCTAATCTCTGCAAGAATTTTTATAGAGTTTTTCATTTCCATATCAATTCTAATTAATGGACTAAACAACTCTGTTAAATTTATATTGCTGTACAGTTCTTCATTTTTAAAATTACCTGCTTGATCTAAATCGTCTGAAGGCTGAGAAGCATAAGGTTCGCTATAATCTATTTCATTAAAATCTAAATTTGTTCTAAATTGATTTATCGTGTAACTTGAACGGTAACCATGAGATAAAGAAAAACGTTTAAAACGTTTTTTAAACCATTTAAACTTCATTAAACCTGTATACTTAATATCCCAATTTGGTATTGGCATATCTCTAAAAGCTCCTAATTTAGATTTTTCGGCATTTTGTCCAGTATAAGCACTTAAAAATGATGGTATTAATACTGCTTGACTTGTTTTACCAAAGCCTAAAGGATAGCCTTCTGCATCTACATCGTTAACATTTGCACCTCTTTCGCTAGCTAATCTTCTAGCCATAGTTAATCTGTTTTCTCTAAAAACATCAAAAGCTTCGGAGCTTATTTCATTGCTTTTACCAAAAGCTGTTGGTAATGTAAATGTTGAAATATTAAAGTTTCCAAAAACATTAGGTGTTAAAGAGATGTATTCTTCGTTTTCTATTCTATAGTTTTCTGTGTAGTTTTCTGCATAGGTACGTGAGGCAACTAAATCTATTTTTAAGTCGTTTATAGGTTCTAAATTAGCAGAAATATCTAATTGCTTAGTTTGATTTTTTGTGTATTGCTGGTTAAAATCTGGAAATACTGTTAACCATCCATTTCTTGCTGCTCTGTCACGAATATCTCTTTGGCTACCAAAGGTGTAACCTATTGATGGTTTTGATGCGCCAATAAAACCTGGAGTATCTAAGAAGCCTGGTAAAAAAGTTCCGTTATTTTCAGAATAATTTACTTGAATACGTTTTATTGAAGTTAGTAAGCCAATTCCAAAATTAGCAATTCCTGTTCCAGCACCACTTTTCTTTTTTACTGCTACCTTTTTAGTCTCACCTTTTTTAAGTACTCCTGGAGGTGTGCCAGGTTTAGCATTTCTACTAATTTTACTATTCTTATTTGCCACTCGTTTTTTCTTAATGCCTAAATATTTATAAAGCTTACGCATATCTAACGACGAGTTAATATTATGTGTATTCCCATTTGATATAGAATTACCTAAATCGTAAGTAACACCATCGTCTGCAACCAATGCTCCAAATAAATCTGATCCCTTTTGCCATTGGTACAACCCTTGATAAGAATACGTAGCTTTTAAAAAATTAAGTGTAGGAATCTTGTTAAAAGGAATTTCATAATTTACACCCAATGTTTGCGAACGTCTGTTAGCATCTCCAATATCGAAAAAACCATCCCAAACATCTAAACTTGGGTCTTGCTCTCCATTAATAATATTATCTTGAAAATAATTTCTTACAATATTATTGTTTGCTATTGCAAAGTTTAAAGATAACGCTTTAGTTAGATTCCAGTTAATTGTAGACTGGTAATCGAAATTATAATTTCTTCTAAATAACTCTTCTAAACCAATATTATTTCCACCTAATTCTACTTCTCTAAAACGCTGCCTGTTAAATTGTCTATTTATATCTCCATTAAATGAAAAACTTGCTGGCATTAAATTTAAATTAAAATCTTTTAAAAGCTTCCAATATTTATTCATGAAAACAGAATCATTCTTTTTAAAAGGCTCGATAATTTTAGGCTCAAAGTTATAAGCATAACTTGCTCCAGTTCTTATTTGCTTATCTATTGAGCGCTCTATCTCGAAATCGCGATGCTCTACTTTATTATAAGAATGATTAAATGTTAAATTTTCTACATCGTAAAAACGTGGTTTAGATTCCCCTGTTCTTACTTTTCTAACACCTATAAAATTAATGCTTCGTCTTTTAGTGTATTCTTCAGACTGTTCTCGTATAGTTTGTTTCTCTTCTTGAGATTCGGCTGCATCAATTCTATTTTGAAGCTTTAAATCTTTATACTGCTCGTCGTATTCTGGAGTAATTAGTTCTTCACCTTGACCATAATTAAATGGTAATTGTATTCCCCATTTTTTAGGTAATAATTGCCCTAAATTTACATTAGTAACAACATCGTATTGCTTTATTTCTTCTCTGCTTCGTTCTTGTGGTCCTTGATCTACAGAACCAAAGCCTGCAGTACTCATTCTACCTGTTGCACTTAGGTTAGCAAAGTCTGCAAAATTAGTATCTAAACTCATGATTGCAGCCCAACCGCCTTCGTTATCCATGTCTGACAGGCGAAGCTCGTTAAACCAAACCTCACCACATACAGATTGTTGATTTTCATCTGTGTTTTTTACACCTACCATTAAGGTTCTTACTGCTCCAAAATTAGGATTACCTTTTATAGCTACTCTTTGTTGTCCAGGTGTATAATTTTCAAATTCATTTCCTGTTATTGCTACTGGCTCTCCATTTATAACATCGTAAAATGAGGTTGTTCCAATTAAAGCAGGATCTGTAATAACAAGTGATTTTATTTTTTGAAGAATTTCTAAAGGTAGATTTATCTCATTTGCTTCTGGCCATAAAGCTTCTCGTGAGATACCAGTTGAAACCTGCAAGGGTACTTCAATTTGATAATAGTTTTGTGTTAAATCATTACCCATTCTAATAAAACCAACCAAATCATTATCTTCTAATCCGGGAACATCACCATCTTCTGCATGCATAAACATTCTAATACGTTTATACTGCCTCATATCTACACTAATATTTTTAAAAACTGCTCGAGAATCTTTTGGCTGTAAATCGCAAACATTAACCACAAGAGACTGCTCGTTTTGGTCTATAATAGTATTGTTATTGTTTAAACGTTCTGGCTCAACTCCAGGAGGAGATTCGTAACTACCATCATTTTCTTGTGAACTTACTACTCCAACTGTAAATTCGGTATCGTTAAAAGTTGGAGGTGTTGGACCACCATCTAATGCTAATTGGTAACGTCTCCAATCGCTTCGCACTAAATCTAAAGTTCCAAAACGAAAGGTAGTTTGCTCAGAAAAATCGTTTAAATATAGTCTTGCAAAACGGATGGAACGCAAATCTGTAATTCCATTTACAGCCTCTACATGATCGCCTTGAACTGGTACTCTAAATTGATACCAACGCACTTGCTCTGTATCTCCATTTGGCAATACTCTTGGTCTTATCTTTAAATCGCGAATAAAATCACCAATTGGATTTCCTGGAGTGATTTCGTTTAAACTATTTAATGGTAAATTTTGTCGTGTTAATTCAAGTTCATATTCAAAATAACTATCTATTGTATTCATCGTATTATCACGATTAATATCCTCTACATCTGGCTGTGTTGTAGCTCCTCTATCTGTATCGCTAAATGTATCTGGTGAGTTTCCTTGTACGTTATTGTAACGTTTGTAACGCTCAAGTATATTACCGTCACTATTAATATAAAATTGGTAGTTATCTGCAGATGGATCTGGTAACGCACTAAATGCTGGGAAGTTTGCACTTTCTTGAGCATCATTATAACCATCGTAACCAACATCTTGGTTTGTTCTTTCTTCTCCTGTAGAATCGAATGCGTAAATTAAAGCTTGATTTAAAGGCACTACAGTGTTGTAGGTTGTTGTAGGTAATAAATCTATATTACCATCTGCTGGCAAACCGTTCTCATATTGTTTTCTACCATCTCTTAAGATATCTTCAGAGATACTCCCTAAGTTAAATACTAATTTCCCACCTGGATTTGTAGGGTTATCTTGAAAAGGATCTTGCATCCAGAACTCAATATACTCTACATTAGATTGCTCGAAATCTGTAGATGTTAATTGTCTTGTTATTCCTGCCCAGCCTTCGTCTGGTGTAATTAATGAAGAACCGTCTGCAGATAAATTAGTGTCACTAAAGTTATAAGGCCCTCTTTCTGTTGGATAGTATGTTAAATCTAATGTGTTTAAAACTGCTGTTTGCCCTTGCGCAATATCTTGCTGCGGAAATAATTCTTGAACAAAAACACGAGAGGTATATAAACCAGAAACATCGTCGTCGTCTATTCCTCCTGGTCTTTGGCCACTATAGAAAATTGGATCGATAGTGTACCAGTTTAATAATGCTCTGTCATAACCATTTTGAAACCCATCTACATCAAAAGCAGTTGTTCCATTTATATTTAAAGGTCTACTTGACAAACGCCATGATTGAGCCGATTTTAAATCGATTCCGTTTTGGCTGCCTTCAAAATCGTCTATATAAGCAGTCGCTTCACCATTAAAATCTGTACCCTTTGGTGCTCCTGGTAATAAATAAGCAAATTCTCCACGAACCGAAAGGTTTGATGGTGCATCTGTATCTATATTTGGTAACTTGTTTGCTAATCTTGTAAAGAATGGAACTTCTGTAGAGTAGTTACCATTAAAACCTAAAATTGTATTATTAATTGGTTCGCTATTATAGTTCGCCTTTTGGGTAATTGGTCTTTCATTTAAATTAATATAGGTCGCGCCAATTAAAAAATTCTCATTAAACTGATGTTCTACATTTAAACCTGTGTAACGTTTGGTTTGTTGTCCAAATATTGAATTGTTCTCTGTAGTTACTTGAATTGGCGTATTTGATGCTTTTAAAGCTTCATCTAAAATTTGTACACGACCTAATTGATAATTTACGGTATAATCTACACCTTCTACAAGTACACGGCCTCCAGCAGTAACGTTTACAGAGCCTCTTGGCACATTAAAACCTCCAATTGGAATACCATCCCCTCCAGATGATTTGTAACGTCCTTTTAATTGAAATTTATTTTTTTGAACCTCGTCTAATGCAGCTGTTTTTGTTGCTTTATAAAGTATATCGTAAACGTATTTTTCTTGATTAGGATTGGTGTAAATTTCTGCTTCGTAATCTAAAGCATTATTTCCAGGGTTATTATCGTTATCTAAAACATCGAATAAATAACGTCCAAATGGTTCTACTTTAGTAAAGACAATTTTACCATTTTGAGGTAACACTGTAATGCCTGGTGCAAAATCGAAAAAACCATCTCCATTGGCTTGTGGATCGTTATTAAAGTTTAATCTATCTAAATTAAATAGTCTAAGTAAAGTTGTTTGCTCTATTGGTTCACCTTCAAAATCGGTTGCAAAAGGTGATCCATCTACTGCTGTAATATAGTTTAAAGGTGCAGATTCGTTATAGAAAATATTTAATTTAAAGTCTTCTTGACTTAATTGATATGCTCCTGTGTCGTAAATGTTTTTCATCATTAAATCCCAAATAGGTTGAGATACAGATGTTATACTACTTTTTAGTAATTTTAAAACTAAATTGTTATTCGTAACATTAGTAACATCGTTATTTGCATTTGTTTCTACTGTAGTTGCACCAATACCATCGTTTGCAAATTCTCCTACTTGAAACACTTGACCTCCAACTGTATACTGGAAAGCGACTGCTAAAACCTCGTCATTGTTTAAGCGTTGGTTTAATGAGATATAACCCAGTTGTGTATTAATTGTGTATTCTTGACCTTCATTTAATTTTCTGGTGTTTTCTAATTTAGCGTAGTCGAAACCTTCATTAAAACCAGGAATTAATATTCCAGATTGTACTGTTGCGACATCTCTAATAGCATCAGTAAGTTGTGATCCTGGATTACCAATATTTGTTGGATCTAAACGGTTATTACCATTATCTGGAAAAGCACCTGCACCTGCTGTAACAACAACACCTACATTTCCAATTCTATTAGATTCTCCAATATCTTGTAATGCTACAATATTTCTAACATTTTCTGTTCTATTACTTCTATTGGTTACCCAAACTTCTGCTCTTGTAATTTGAACATTTGTATTTATAAATGGATAGTTTTCTAATGCACGATCGTAATTTTCTCTAAAATAATGTGCTAAGAAAAAGTGACGATTTTCATCGTAATCTCTAATAAAGAAATCAAATTCATCCAAAGTCCCTCCACCTTGTGCTACTACAGAGCGCGTATCCGATTTTTGTTCGGAAAACACAGCTGTTACTGTTGTTTTTCCAAATTGTAATTGTGTTTTAACACCAAATAAACTTTGTGCACCAGAAATAAGCGAGCTGTTTAAAGGCATATTTACATTACCAACTTCAATTTTTTGAATAATATCGTCTTCGGTTGGTGCATATTCTAATTTTACAAGGTTTTGAAAATCGAATGTAGATTCTGTATCGTAGTTTGCAGTTACTTGCATACGCGTTCCTACTTTACCCAACAAACTTAAACTTATACGTTGGTCAAAATCGAAAGTAAAATTACTTCGGTTTCTTGGTGAAAATGAAGGATTATCTTGTTTTGTAAATAAAACACCTAAGTCCATTTCTAAAGACCCTTGTGGTACAACTTCTATAGTATTACCACCAAATATACTTTCGAAAAAACCTGAGTTTACATAAAATTCTGGAAGTAAATTTTTTTTATCTTCTTCAGAGGTTTCTTTCTTTCCGTCTGTAGCGTCAATTTTGTCTTGGTAATAATTTTTTAAACTCTCTTTAAACACCAAATCTTGATATTCCTTAGGTGTTAAAATAATAGGATAATTTATATTGAAACTACCTACAGATTCCGTGTAAACGTAACGATCTGTAATTGGGTCGTACGTATATTTAGAAGTAATACTATTAGGATTAGGCATCTCTATATTACCCAAACTAAAACCCGTTTTTGTAGAATCTACCTCTGTTGCAGGGTCAGGATCTTGTGCAAAAACACTAACCGATAGCAAAAACACTATAATTAGTAATATATTTTGTTTGATTGATTTATGAAGATGTAGGTTCTTTGAATTCAAAATCTTATTATAAGTTTTTTAAAGCTTGTTTAATTATGGCTTCTACGCTTGCCTCTGGTTGAGAAACAACAATTTTATCGACAACGCGTTCGGCTTGCTTTTTTACAAACCCAAGCACTTCTAATGCAGATAACGCTTCATCTTTGTTGGTATTGCTTCTGTTAACAGAAACTTCGTCAATATCGTAGATTTTAATTATTTTATCCTTTAAATCTAAAATAACACGCTGTGCCGTTTTTGCGCCAATTCCCTTTACAGATTGAATAAGGGCAACATCTTCTGTAGCAATCCCTTCGCAAACTTGCTTTGGAGTTAATGATGATAACATTGTTCTTGCTGTGTTTGTACCAATACCACTAACCGAAATTAACAGTCTAAACACTTTTCGCTCTCCTTTTGAAAAAAAGCCATAAAGACTGTGAGAATCTTCTTTTACCTGAAGATGTGTATACAAACTAATATTTTCTTGATCTGGTATTTGAGAAAAAGTATTTAAAGAAATATTTAATAAATAACCAACACCACTGCAGTCTATAACGACATCTGTTGGATTTTTCTCTACCAGTTTTCCCTGTATATGTGTAATCATCTAAGGTTATTTGTTAAGCCTTCAAATGTAGTAAAATTATTGAATTTTAAAGCTGAGAACAGTTGAAAGCATAAACTCATACTAATTTTATCGATAAAATACAGATTAATAGGCTAATTAATCGTTTTTAAATTATTCTCCTTTTATTTTCCCCTTTTGCTGTGCATCAATTACTGCTATTGCAGTCATGTTTACAATTTCGTCTACACTCGCATCTAATTGAAGAATATGAACTGGCTTACGTAAGCCCATCATAATTGGGCCTATTGATTCTGCTTTGTTTAACTCTTTAAGTAATTTGTAAGTTATGTTAGCCGATTCTAAATTTGGAAATATTAACGTATTAACTTTATGACCAGCTAATTTTGAAAATGGAAATCTTTCCATTAGCATTTCAGAATTTAAAGCAAAATCGGTTTGCAATTCGCCATCGACTATTAAATCTGGATGTCTTCTATGTAAATATGAAACTGCCTCTCTAACTTTAGTAGCTGTTTGGTCTTTTGATGAGCCAAAATTTGAAAAGCTCGTCATTGCCATTACTGGTTTTAATCCAAACATTTTAACAACTCCAGAGGTCATTTGTGCAATTTTTATTAAATCTTTAGCTGTAGGATTTATATTTATGGATGTATCGCTTAAAAACATTGGTCCACGCTCTGTCATCATTACATTTGTAGTAGCAACTCTTGTAGAACCAGGTGCAAGACCAATAAGCTCTAACATTGGTTTTACTACTTGTGGGTAACTACGAGAATAACCAGATATTAATGCATCTGCATCGCCTTCATTAACCATCATTGCTGCATAATAATTACGCTCACGCATTAATTTTTGTGCTTCTAGTAAAGTTACTCCTCTACGTTTGCGTTGTGCCCAATAAACTTGTGCATATTTATTTTTTTGTTCGATTTGCTCATCTGTTTTTGGATCTATAATAAGCACATCTGCATCAAACTCTATTTCTTCTTTTAATCGCTCTATTTCTTCTTTTCTTCCCAGTAAAATTGGAGTCGCTATACCTTCATCATGAACTATTTGCGCTGCTTTTAACACATCTATATGGTCTGCTTCTGCATAAACAACACGTTTTGGTGAAGATTTGGCTCTATTTAAAAGTAATCTTATAATTTTATTATCATTACCTAAACGCTCTAATAAAGTGTCTTTATATTTTTCCCAATCCTCTATAGGTTCTAATGCAACTCCACTTTCCATTGCAGCTTTTGCTACTGCAGGTGGTACTTCTCCAATAAGCCTTGGATCGAATGGTTTTGGAATAATGTAGTCTTTACCAAAAGTTAATTTAGTTTCGTTATAAGCAATATTTACCTGCTCTGGCACTGGTTCTTTA